>Ga0307410_10000411_pt1 | contig 16975 bp, 20 predicted proteins | sample 322Ometagenome_3_FD_203707 | JGI IMG/M metagenome (GOLD analysis project Ga0307410, IMG submission 203707) | Maize rhizosphere microbial communities from greenhouse at UC Davis, California, United States - 322HYB-O-3 | ecosystem: Host-associated > Plants > Roots > Rhizosphere > Soil | place... | reverse complement strand
GCCGGTGCCAGTGCAGGGCGAAGGCGCATCCACCAAAGTCGCGCACGCGATCCGCGGGTTCGGTGCAATCGAACCCGGAGGGCCGGTCCCGCGGCCGGACCTGCTGATCGTTGCGCGCGGCGGCGGCTCGATCGAGGATCTCTGGGCCTTCAACGAGGAGGAGGTTGTTCGGGCGGCGGCGGAATCGCCGATTCCGCTGATCTCCGCCGTGGGCCACGAGACGGATACGACGCTTGTCGACTTTGCTTCGGACATGCGTGCCCCGACGCCAACTGCTGCGGCCGAGCTGGCTGTGCCGGTCAGGGCCGAGCTGATGGCGTTGGTTGACGACCTCGGTCGCCGCTTGGCGTCGTGCCTTACGGCTCATGCCCGCCGCGCTCGCGAGCGTCTCGACCTCACGGCACATCGCTGGCCGGAGCCGCAGGCGCTGTTCGCGCCGAAGACGCAACGCGTTGATGATCTGGTTGCCCGCATGCCGCGCGCCCTTGCGGCACGGGCGGCGCATGCGCGAGCCGACCTCAGCGCGGTCGCGCCTAGGCTCCGCGGCGAGCTTCTAACGGAGCGGATTGCTCGTGGGCACGATCGGCTGGGGTCGCTTTGGCGGCTCGCCGAGCTGGCGCACCCGGACCGGCCGCTGAAGAGAGGTTTCGCCCGAATCACCGACAGAGGCGGCAAGACGCTGACCCATGCGGCCGAGGCAAATACGGCGCGCGAGCTGACGCTGCACTTCGGCGACGGCAGCGTGGACGCGACGGTAGGATCGGGCGCGAGTCCTCCGACGCGGGTTGAGCGGCCGAAGCGTGCACCCTATGTCGCTCCGCAACGGGGCCTGTTCGACGAGCCTGAGGAATAGATCATGCTGATGAGTGGAGCCGGACGCGCTGCGCGCCTTCACTACCTTCCGGGAACGTTCCGAGTGCTGTCGAACGGCGATCATGTGATCTGCGCGGTGACCGGCGCGCGCATTCCGCTCCACGAGCTTCGCTACTGGAGCGTCGATCGGCAGGAAGCCTATGTCGACGCCGAAGCGAGCCTCCAGGCCGAGAAAAAGGCCGCGCAAGCCTGAGGCCGCCGTTGGTCGAATCAGTCTTGCCGTAAACGACAACTCAGGTTCACAAACGAAATTGGAACGTCGCCTTATGGGCGGCGCAGGTCCGATCGCTTCTGATGGAGGCGGCTTATGTTTGTGCTCGTGGTTGTTTTTGCGCTGGCTGCGACCGCTCCGGCCGAGACTGTCGCGGCGCCTGCCGCAAATGTGACCGACCCCAACGAAAAGATCTGTGAGAACATGACGCAGATCGGAAGCCGACTAGCCAAGAAGCGGGTCTGCGCGACCCGAGCTGAATGGGACGAAAGGCGGCGGCTCGATCGTCAGGCCGTCGAACAGGCACAAAAGCAGATTGGCGGTCCTTGCCAGACCACGCCTGCCTCTAAGAGTGGAGGGCCTACCTTATGCTGAAGCGCCTATTTCTTGCGACCGTCCTGTCGATTTCGCTGCTTTCCAGCGGGACGATCGCTCAGGCGCAGGATCAAGCTCCCGCTTCTGGCAAGCAGATTGCGCCCAACCAAAACGTCGGCGACCCGAACGAGCGGATTTGCGAGAAGATCACACTGGTGGGCAGCCGCCTTGCAACCAAGAAGTTCTGCGGCACGCGGGCGGAATGGGCTGAGCGAAAGCGCCAGGATCGCGAAGCTCTGGAAGCTGCCCAAAGAAGCCCCTGCATGCTGACGCACAATTCGGGCAACGGAAAGCCTGCCTGCTAGAGAGGAACGAGAAATGATCGTGCGCTCATTTGCCCTAGTCGCGCTGACCTTTGCCTCGATCGCGTCAGCAGCACCGGAAAAACAGTTGGCTCCCAATACGAACCTGGGCGATCCCAACGAGAAGATATGCGAGACGATCAAGCCGATCGGCAGCCGGTTGGCGACGAAGCGCATCTGCGCGACTCGCGCGGAATGGGCGGAGCGAAAGGCAGAGGACAAGCAGGCGCTCGAAAGGGCGCAGGCCGGCGCATGCATGCGAAAAGCGGGCTGCCCTTGACCGCATAGGACCCGTCAGTCTCAACTCCTGCGGATGTCGGTCGGAAGCATCCAGCAGCACCTTGCCGAGGCGAATCGCGCCAGACAGGCGGGCCTCGTGGACCGTGCACGGGAGCATCTCGAAGCGGTCCTTGCGATCGACGGCGAGCAGCCCGCGGCTCGAAACGCTCTGGGGCTGGACGCGCTTGAACGGAACGACGCGCGCCTGGCAGCCGAGCATTTCCACATCGCATGCAGACGGGACCCGAGTGCGCCGCCGCTGTGGATGAATCTTGCGAGGGCTCATCGCGAACTCGGCGATCCGCAGGGCGAGCGCGCCGCGCTCGAAAAGGTCCTCACGATCGATCAGCGCGACCTGCTGGCGCTGATCCGCCTCGCCGAGCTTCACGAGAGGATTGGGGACGAGGCGCTTGCAGCTCAGCGGTGGAGTGCGGTGATCAGTTTATCGGCCGGGATTGCGGATCGGTCATCCGAGTTCGTGGAGCTGATCGAACGGGCAAAAATCTATGTCGAGGGGCAAAGGCGCAAGCTTGAAGAAAAGGTCGAGGAACGGCTGGCGGGCGACCTGACGGAAGCCAGTGCGCGGGACCGCCGCCGGCTCCGGGCTGCAGCGGACGCAATGCTCGGACGGCGGGCCATTTACGCCAATCATTGCGAGGGCCTGCACTATCCCTTCCTGCCCGCCGACGAGTTCTTCGATTGCGAGCATTTCCCCTGGCTGAGCCGGCTGGAAGCCGCAACCGACGAAATCCTGGCGGAGCTTCAGGCGATCCTGAGCGAGCCGAAGCAGCCGCTGGAGCCGTACATCGCGATGGCGCCGGGCACGCCGGCAAGCAAATGGTCGGCCCTGGACAAGTCGCTCGACTGGGGCGCCTTCCACTTGTGGAAGGAAGGTAAGCGGATCGACGAGAATTGCGCGCGGGCCCCGCGGACTGCCGCTCTCGCTGAAGCGCTACCTCTGTGCCGGATCGAGGGACGGGCCCCGGCGGTCTTCTTCTCGATCCTTAAGGCCGGCAGCCACATCCCGCCGCACACTGGCGTCACCAACGTGCGGAGCATCGTCCATCTGCCGTTGATCGCCCCTCCCGGCTGCGCCTTTCGCGTCGGCGGAGAGACGAGGGAGTGGCGCAAAGGCGAGGCTTTCGTCTTCGACGACACGATCGAGCACGAGGCGTGGAACCGCAGCGGCGAAGACCGCGCGGTCCTAATCGTCGATACGTGGAACCCTCACCTGAGGGAGCATGAGCGGACGATGGTCTGCCGTCTGTACGAGGCCACGGACGGGGCCCACTAACTTATTCCGCGGCTTCGCTGACCTGCTCGTTGGTGGGGGCGATCACCAGACCGCCTTCGCCCTCGTCGACGCGAACCGTCTGCCCGTCCTTGATCTCCCCGGCCAGAATCTTGTCGGCCAACGGATCCTGGAGGTATTTCTGGATCGCGCGCTTAAGCGGCCGGGCACCGTAGACGGGGTCGTAGCCTACGCGGCCTAGCCAAGCCCGCGCTGCATCGGTCAACTCGATGCGGATCTTGCGGTCCTCGAGCAGTTTCTGCAGCCGTGCGACCTGGATATCGACGATCGGGGCCATGTGCCCCGCCGAAAGCCGATGGAACAGGATAACCTCGTCCAGCCGGTTGAGGAACTCGGGGCGGAAGTGGGCGCGGACCACTTCCATCACCTGCGGCTCGACCTTTTCGGCCGGCTCGTCCTCGCCGAGCGAGGCGAGATATTGCGAGCCGAGGTTCGAGGTCAGGATGATGATGGTGTTCGAGAAATCGACCGTCCGGCCCTGGCCGTCGGTCAGGCGTCCGTCGTCGAGCACCTGCAGGAGCACGTTGAACACGTCGCCGTGCGCCTTCTCGACCTCGTCGAACAGCACGACCTGGTAGGGCCGCCGGCGGACTGCTTCGGTCAGGACGCCGCCTTCCTCATAACCGACATAGCCAGGAGGAGCGCCGATCAGCCGGGCCACCGCGTGCTTTTCCATGAACTCCGACATGTCGATGCGCACCATCGCGTGGGAGTCGTCGAATAGGAATTCGGCGAGCGCCTTGGTCAACTCGGTCTTGCCGACGCCAGTGGGCCCAAGGAACAGGAACGAGCCGAGCGGCCGGTTCGGGTCCTGAAGGCCTGCTCGTGAGCGGCGAACCGCCGCCGAGATGGCTTTGACGGCGTCTTCCTGCCCGATGACCCGGGCGCCGATCAGAGCCTCCATCTGGAGGAGCTTCTCGCGCTCGCCCTCCATCATCCGTTCCACCGGAACGCCGGTCCAGCGGCTGACAACCGCCGCAATGTCTTCTGCGGTGACTTCCTCGCGGAGCATCGCGCCTTTGACGGCCGCCTGGGCCTCCGCGAGCTGCTTTTCCAGCTCCGGGATGCGGCCATATTGCAGCTCGCCGGCTCTCGCGAGATCGCCATTTCGCTGCGCCTGCTCGAGCTCGATGCGGGCCTGGTCTAGCTGTTCCTTGATCTTGGCCTCGGCGCTGATCTTGTCCTTCTCGGCCTGCCAGCGCTGTGTAAGCTCCGACGACTGCTGCTCGAGGTTGGCGAGCTCTTCCTCGAGCTTCTTGAGACGATCCTTCGAGGCTTGGTCGTTTTCCTTCTTGAGCGCCTCGCGCTCGATCTTCAGCTGAATGATCCGCCGATCGAGATTCTCGATCTCTTCGGGCTTTGACTCGACCTCCATGCGGATGCGGCTCGCGGCCTCGTCCATAAGGTCGATCGCCTTGTCAGGCAGGAAGCGATCGGTGATGTAGCGGTTCGACAGCGTCGCAGCGGCGACAAGGGCGCCGTCGGTGATCCGCACGCCATGGTGGAGCTCGTACTTCTCCTTCAGACCGCGCAGGATCGAAATGGTGTCGGGAACGCTCGGCTCACCGACGAACACCGGCTGGAAACGCCGCTCCAGCGCCGCGTCCTTCTCGATATATTTGCGATATTCATCGAGCGTCGTCGCGCCGATGCAATGCAGCTCGCCTCGGGCCAGCGACGGCTTCAGCAGGTTGCCGGCATCCATCGCGCCTTCGGCCTTGCCGGCGCCGACCAGCGTGTGCATCTCATCGATGAAGAGGATGATCTCGCCCGCGGCCTGCTTCACCTCGTCGAGCACACCCTTGAGACGTTCCTCGAACTCGCCGCGATATTTCGCGCCGGCGATCAAGGCGCCCATGTCCAACGCGAGCAGCCGCTTGTCCTTGATGCCGTCCGGAACGTCGCCGTTGGTAATGCGTAGAGCTAGGCCCTCGGCGATAGCCGTCTTGCCGACACCCGGCTCTCCGATCAGGACCGGGTTGTTCTTGGTGCGACGGGCGAGCACCTGGATCGTCCGTCGGATTTCCTCGTCACGGCCGATGACCGGGTCGAGCTTGCCCTCACGGGCCGCCTCGGTGAGGTCGCGCGCATATTTCTTGAGCGCGTCGTAGCGGTCCTCGGCGGACTGCGTGTCGGCGGTCCGGCCACCACGCAGCTTCTCGATCGCGGCATTGAGGTTCTGAGGGGTCAGCCCTGCGCGCTGAAGCGCATTGGCGACGTCCGTGCCCTTTGCCATGGCCATCGCAAGGAGGATGCGCTCGACCGTGACATAGCTGTCGCCGGATTTCTGGGCGATCTGTTCGGCCTGGTCGAGGATTCGGATCGTATCGCCGTCGAGGGCCGGCGCCTGCGTCGCGCCGCTGCCGGTGACGGATGGGATTTTCGAAACGAGAGCATCGACCTCGCGCTTCGCCGCCTTGGGATCGCCGCCGGCAGCCTGAATCAGGCCCGCAGCCATGCCTTGCTCATCGTCGAGCAGCGCCTTCAGCAGATGCGCGGGCACGATTCGCTGATGATGTTCGCGGACGGCAATGGTCTGCGCCGCCTGGAGGAAGCCGCGCGCGCGGTCGGTCAGTTTTTCAAGGTCCATGGATCACCCTTTTGCATGGCGCGATATTGGTGTGGCCCCTCGACCACACAAGGGCGGGTGTCAGCGTTGTTGAGGTGGGGTACCGGACGCTTGAGCAGGTGACGACGGCGGCGCGAAGACCACCTTCGGGCCGGCTTCCACCGGCGTTGTCCCAACGACAGGAGAGGTGCTGCCGGGAGCAGCCGCAACGGTCGGCGACTGAATCGGCTGGCCGACAGTCGCCACATCCATCGGCCTAACGATCGGCGGACAGCTCGCGACGTTCGGGTCCGCACCCCAGCGGCGATACTTGGTCGTGTCGACGTGAAACCGGAGGAATGCATAGAAGCCCAGTCCGACGGAGTAATCCGTGCCGCGGCGGGCGTGCACCGCGCAGAGCTTCCGCATCAGCTCCTCGCGGGTAGTCTGGCGAAGCGGGACGAGATCGACGGCCGAATAGTGCTTGTGCGCGCTTTCCGGAGCCCCGCCCGCGCAGACGTTCAGGGAAGGGTTGCGATAGGCGGAGACGGCCTCGACCGGACCGACGGTCGGAATGACATAGTCATTGATGTACCTGAGCGTCTGCACGATGTGCGGCCATTCGGCGATCGGCGGCACTTCGAAGGGCGAACTGCCGCAGCGCTGCCAGGAGGTCGCCGTGCGCAGCAGCTGCCAGGTCGGGACGATCCCCGACACGCCCCACTGGGAGAGATAGTCGTTGAACGCCTTCACCCGGGCCGAATGGCGAAGGCTCGCTCCGTACCATGAACGGTAGCCAAGCTCGTCCTGCCCCATCGAGATGTAGTCTGCAGCGGGGTTGAAGACTGCCGGCCTGACTGCGGGACCCGCCGAGGGAGGATAGACGACGAGCGGCGATCCCTGCGCTAGTGCAGGAGCGGTGACGAACAGCAACAGGCTCGAAATCCAACGCATTGCGGGCATGATACTCGCGAGGGCCAGCTTGCAAAGCGCTGAATGGCAGACCATCGTCTCAGGGATGGAACGGCCCGTCGAAGTCGAATTGCCGCACAAGCTGGGCCGGGAAGAGGCCCGGCGGCGGATTGCGAACAACGTCCACAAGCTGCACGACCATCTCCCGGGCGGCGCAGCGCAGGTCGACTCCAACTGGGCCGGCGATCAGCTCAATCTCGACATCGTCGCGATGGGCCAGAAGGTCGCCGCGCTAATCGACGTGGAAGATACAAAGGTCCGCTGCCGGGTGATGCTGCCCGGGATTCTGGCGTTATTCGCCGGGCCACTGGAGGCGGCGCTGAACCGTAAGGGCCGCGATCTCCTGCTCGAAGACAAGAGCAAGAAGGATTGATGCGGCATTTCGCGATCGTCGGGTCGGGACCTGCCGGATTCTACACGGCCGAGGCGCTCGAGAAGGCGTATGGCGAGCAGGCGCGGATCGACATCCTCGACCGCTATCCAGTCCCTTACGGGCTCATCCGTTTCGGGGTGGCGCCGGACCATCAATCGCTGAAGGCTGTCTCCAAGCGCTACGACAAGGTCGCGGACAGCGCCGGCGTGGACTTCATCGGCAATGTCACCGTCGGCCGGGACGTCTCGGTCGCAGAGCTGCTGAACCTCTATGATGCGGTGATCCTTGCGATCGGTGCGCCGCATGACCGCAAGCTCGGCATTCCGGGCGAAGACTTGCCGGGTGTCGTCGGCTCGGCGGAGTTCGTCGGCTGGTACAATGGCCATCCAGACTTTGCCGATCTGGATCCGCCGCTCGACTGCACGCATGCCGCGGTGATCGGCAACGGCAATGTCGCCCTCGACTGCGCACGCATCCTGTCCAAGACCCAGCATGAGTTCGAAAGCTCGGATATCGTGGGACACGCGCTTGAAGCTCTCGACGCATCCGCAATCCGCACGGTGACCATCCTTGGCCGGCGCGGGCCGCACCAGATCGCCATGACTCCGAAGGAGCTGGGCGAACTCGGCCATCTCGAGGAAGCGTCGCCCGTCGTGGATGCCGCCGATTTCCCACCGGCCGAAGATGATGCGGCGCTGGAGCCCGGTCATCGCAAGTCGATCACTATCCTGCGCGAATTCGCCGGGACGCGTGTGGACGACAGAAAACCGAAGCAAATGGTCTTCGACTTCTTCGCCAAGCCCCTAGCGATTGAAGGCGATGGGAAGGCGGAGAAGATCATCGTCGAGCGCACTGAGCTGGACGAGAAGGGGGCGGCCCGCGGCACGGGTGAGACCTACGTGGTGCCGGCCTCACTCGTGATCACCGCGATCGGCTATTCCACGCCGCCGATCGACGGCGTCCCCTATGACGAGCGGGGCGGCAAGTTCCGGAATGAAGGCGGGATCATCGGCGATCGGCTCTATGCGGTCGGCTGGGCCCGCCGCGGACCGACGGGCACGATCGGGACGAACCGCCCGGACGGCTATGAGGTAGCCGAGCAGGTTGCTGCCGCGATGCCCGCTAGAAGCTCATCCGACCGGCCGGGTGCCGAGGCGCTGAAGCGCCTGCTGGAAAAGCGCGGCGTGATGCCGACCGACTATGACGACTGGCGCAAGATCGAAGAAACGGAGGTCGGCCGCGCCCGGCCCGGCGCTCCCCGTGAGAAGTTCGTGCGGGTCGACGATTGGCTGAAGGCGCTCGGTCGCTGATTGCCGGTTGCCTTCCTGCAAACCCGCATCTATCTAGCCGCGGCCTTGGCTCCCGCCGCGATCCACCGTCGCACTCAAAGCGGGTTCCGGTCGGGGAGTAGCTCAGCCTGGTAGAGCACTGTCTTCGGGAGGCAGGGGCCGGAGGTTCGAATCCTCTCTCCCCGACCACTTCTTTCGCGCGCTAACTCGCGAACTCCGGATCAAGCCGGAACGCCTTCCGCTTGAGCGCGGGCCAGGCGAGCAGGTTCGCGGCGAGCGGTAGTCCGATTTCGCCCTGCTGGGCGGTGATTTCCGGAGAGCCCTGCGGCGGCCTGTTGACCTGTTCGCCCGCCGAGAGCGCCATGATCTGAGCCTGGCAGGCGCGCTCCAGGTAATAGAGGCGGATGAAGCACTCGCCGACGTTCTTCCCGACCGCGAGCGTTCCATGGTTGCGCAGGATCATCGCATTCTTCGTGCCCAGGTCGGCGACCAACCTCTCACGTTCGCTGAGGTCGACTGCCACGCCCTCATATTCGTGAAAAGCCACCTCGCCGCGGATGAGCATCGCGGTCTGCGTCAGCGGCAGGAGGCCCTCGGAATGCGCTGCCACCGCTTGGCCGGCCGGTGTGTGCAGATGCATGACCGCATGCGCATCCTCTCGCGCCATGTGGATCGCGGAGTGGATCGTGAAGCCGGCTGGATTGGTGATGAAGGGCGTCGGCTCGACCGCATTGCCGTTCACGTCGACCTTCACCAGCGAAGAGGCCGTCACCTCCTCGAACATCAGATTGTAAGGGTTGAGCAGGAAGTGGTGCTCGGGCCCCGGTATCCGAGCCGACAGATGGGTAAAGATTAGATCGTCCCAGCCGTAATGAGCGACCATGCGGTAGGCAGCCGCGAGGTCGACGCGGATCGCCCATTCCTCGTCGCTGACCTTGCCCTGGAGCGAGGGAATTTCGACCGATTCCAGCGGCCTCGTGTCCGACATTCCGCGATTGATCGCGTCGACGCGGTTCATTTCACTTGCTCCTGGCGGTCCGGATGCGCTGCTGCGAAGGCTTCCAGCTTACTCGCATTGTCGTCGGCGCGCAGTAGGGTCGGATAGTCTTCGAGAGGCACGTTGAAACGGCGTGCATTGTAGAGTTGGGGCACGAGGCAGACATCGGCGGCTGTCGGAGCGTCGCCGCACAGGAACTTGCCGGCTTTCGGCGCGGCCATCGCTTCGAGCGGTCCAAGGCCCTCGGCGATCCAGTGCGCGTACCAGACGTCGACCTCTTCCTGCGAATGGCCCAGCTCGCCCCTCAGATATTTTAGGACGCGCAGGTTGTTCAGCGGATGGATGTCGCACGCCACCATCATCGCCAGCGCGACGACGTGCGCCCGCTCGGCGGCGGAGGCGGGAATCAGCGGCTGGTTCTGGAATCGGAGATCGAGATAGTTGAGGATCGCGAGGCTCTGCGTGAGCCGATGCCCGTCGATCTCCAGGATGGGCACGAAGCCTTGCGGATTGATCGACCGATAGGCTTCCGACTTCTGCTCGCTTTCGAGCAGGTTGACCGGCCGGCATTCGTACTGGACGCCCTTGAGGTTGAGCGCGATGCGCACGCGATAAGCGGCGGACGACCGATAATAGTCGTAAAGGACGGCTGACGGCATCGCTCGGGCTTAGCGGCAGCGACCTTCATGCGGCAAGTTCGCCCGCTTGTGCGTTATCAGGGCATGCCCTCGTCGGTGATCCGCCGCTTCATGTACGTGCCCGACGCACGCGAGCTCACAATCGAGTTCGTGACTGGCCGACGCTATGTTTACGCAGGCGTGCCGGAGGAAGAGGTTCAGGCGTTCCGTTCCGCCTTCTCGAAAGGCACGTATTTCAATCGGCACATCCGTGACTGCTATCCGTGCCGGGAGATCACGTCGGCCGGCGCGGACTAGTTATAGGTTGTCCTCGCCTTCCTCGGTCTGGAAGATGCTCTCGACCGCGTCGATCCGGGCCGAAAGGCGAACCGTATCGTCCTCGACTTCTGCGATGAGCCCGGCGGGAATGAAGTGGTGATGCCCCTCATGGCTGCCCTGGCCGCTGCTGTCCCGGGTAAGCTTGATTCGATCGCCTTCGATCCGGTCGACCTTTCCAAGCGGCGTTCCCTCGGCATCGATGACCTGCATGTGCTCGCGGACCTGTTCCAGGCTGCTCATCCTCGTCTCCTTCTTGGGGTGGGACTCAAACACACGCGCGGGACCATACGCCCGCCGGCATCTCCTGTCGCGGTGGCTTATTGTGACGGTACGGAATCGCCTCCGGTGCCGCTTCCCCGGTCGCTCTTCGGGCCAGCCGGTTCATCAGGCATGCTGTCGCCGAGGTTCGCCTCCGCTGCCGTCGTTCCGGGGGCGGTGGAGATCTGCTCGGGGGCCTCGCCGCGCTCTGACAGATTCTGCTCGGCTTCGGTCGGTCCGCCGCCGCATGCAGCAAGCAACAAGGCTGGAATGAAGATGGCATTTCGCATGAGATTCTCCCCTTTGTGCCGATGAAGGCGCTGCAGGGGCAAAGGTTCCAAACTCGGAACCGCCGTTCGCAAGCTTCGTTCGTTACGCCAAGACAACAGCTCGTACAGGGAGGTGTGTGATGGCGGATGATCGTGACCAAGTGGAGCGCACGACCGTAATTGAAACGGATGGCGGCGGTGGCGGAGGCGGAGTTCTGGCGGTCGTTCTGCTGATCATCGTCGTTCTGGTGCTTCTATTCCTGTTTCGGGATCAGCTCGGCTTCGGCAGCAAGACCGAGGTGAAGGTCCCCGACCAAATCAACGTCAACGTAAACTAGGAACTACAACGGAACGCGCGGTAGGCGAGTCCCGCGCGCCGCGGGCGCAGTCTCAACAGGGGCTGCGCCCGTTTGAATCTGAGCGCCGCAGGCTCTAACGCGGGCGGCATGCACGGTACCGATCTCCGCTACATGAGCGGCTTTGGCGGCCATTTCGAAAGCGAGGCTGTCGAGGGCGCGCTCCCCAAGGGGCGGAACAGCCCGCAACGGCCAGCCTTCGGTCTTTACGCGGAACAGCTCTCCGGAAGCTCCTTCACAGCAGCGCGCCACGAGAACAGGCGAAGCTGGCTGTACCGACTGCGGCCGACCGCCGACCATCGGCCGTTCACAGCTTATGGCGGGGCGAAGCTGCTGTCCTCGGCTCCGGGAGAAGCGCCGCTCGCTCCGAATCGCCTGCGCTGGAGCCCGCCTTCCGACCTTCCGCAAGGAGCGGATTTCGTCGACGGACTCGCAACGATGCTCGTGGCCCGCCACCCGGAAGACCTCGAAGGCTGTGCGGTTCATCTCTACCATGCGCAGCGCAGCATGGAATCGCGCGTGTTCGTCGACGCGGACGGCGAATTGCTGATCATCTCGCAGGACGGCGCGATCGAGCTGCACACGGAACTCGGCCGGATTGAAGCGGGTCCGGGCGACATCGCCCTGATTCCACGCGGTGTGAAGTTCCGGGTGCGCCTGCTCGAGGGTGAAGCGCGGGGCTATGTCGCCGAGAATTACGGGCTTCCGTTCCGTCTGCCCGATTTGGGCCCAATCGGCTCGAACGGGCTGGCCAATCCGCGTGACTTCGAAGTGCCGGTCGCGGCGTTCGAGGACCTCGATGAGCCAACCGAGGTCGTCCAGAAGTATCTTGGCCGGCTTTGGACGACGACGCTCGATCATTCTCCGCTCGATGTCGTCGCCTGGCACGGAAATTACGCGCCGTTCCGCTACGACCTGAGCCGGTTCAACACGATCGGGAGTGTGAGCTTCGATCACCCCGATCCGTCGATCTTCACGGTGCTGACGAGTCCGAGCAACGTTCTGGGTCGCGCGAATGCGGATTTCGTCATCTTTCCGCCTCGCTGGATGGTTGCCGAGGACACGTTCCGCCCCCCCTGGTTCCACCGCAACGTCATGAGCGAGGCGATGGGCCTGGTATACGGAGCCTATGACGCGAAGGCCGAGGGCTTCGGTCCCGGCGGCCTCAGCCTCCACAACCTGATGAGCGGGCACGGGCCCGATCTCGAAAGCTGGCAGAAAGCGAGCGAGGCAGAGCTGAAGCCCACGAAGATCGAAAACGCTCTAGCATTCATGGTTGAGACCTGCTGGCCGTACCGACCGACGCAATTCGCGCTTGACCGTGCCCAGTCGGACTATGACCTGGCGTGGGCGGGCTTTCCGAAGGCGAAGCTTCCGTAACGATGATTGACGAAACGCATGATCCGAAGCTCGTGAGCTGGGTCGATGGCTCCCAGCCTGGAAGCGACTTTCCGGTGCAGAACCTGCCGCTCGGCATATTTTCCGAGGCCAAGGGACTGAGGCGCCCGGGCGTCGCGATCGGGGACTACATCCTCGACCTTCCAGCCGTCGCCGATCTTCTGGACGAGGAGTGGCGCGACGATCTGTCGCAGCCGATCCTCAATGCATGGCTCTCGCGAGGACCGGAAGCGCATCGCGCGATGCGAGCCCGTTTGTCGGAGATCCTGACGGACGATCGCTATCGCGACGACGTAGAAATGCATCTGATCGGGCAGAGCGAGGTGCGGATGCACGTCCCCTGCCTGATCGGCGACTACACCGATTTTTACGTCGGCATTCATCATGCGACGAATGTCGGCAGGCAGTTCCGCCCCGACAATCCGCTGCTACCAAACTATAAATATGTGCCGATCGGCTATCACGGTCGAGCGAGCTCGGTGCGGCCTTCGGGCGAGCCGGTGATCCGCCCGGCCGGGCAGCGCAAGCCACCCGACGCAGTCGCTCCCGATTACGGCCCGAGCCGCCGCCTGGATTATGAGCTCGAGCTCGGGATGTGGATCGGCCGCGGCAACGATCTCGGCCAGCCAATTCCGATCGGCGAGGCGGACGGTCACATCGCCGGATATTGCCTGCTCAACGATTGGTCCGCGCGAGACCTGCAGGCTTGGGAATATCAGCCGCTAGGTCCTTTCCTCGCGAAGAGTTTCCTGACGAGCGTCTCGCCCTGGGTCGTGAGCTCGGATGCGCTGGAGCCCTTCCGTTCGCCGATGCCGCCGCGGCCGGACGGGGATCCGCAGCCGCTGCCTTACCTGGAAGATCCCGCGGATCGCGAACGTGGAGCGCTCAGCATCGAGCTGGAAGTGACGCTGTCGACCGCTGGGATGCGTGAGCAACGGCAGGCGCCGCACGTGCTGTCACGAGGGCGAGCTGATGCCGCCATGTACTGGAGCGCTGCACAGATCGTTACTCACCACGCCTCGAACGGATGCAATCTCCAGGCAGGCGACCTGATCGGGACCGGCACCCTCTCGACGGACAGCAAGGATGGCCTCGGTTCGCTGATGGAGATCAGCCGCGGCGGAAAGCAGCCGATCGATCTTCCGAGCGGCGAGACGCGGAGCTTCCTGGAGGACGGCGACGAGGTCACGCTGCGCGCCTGGTGCGAACGCGACGGCGCGGTGCGGATCGGCCTCGGCGAATGTGTCGGGCGCGTCGTTCCTGCGGCAGGCTGAGACTTCCCGCCGGGTTGCAGCCATTGTTCAGCTGTATCTGCTATGAGCCCACCCATAGGAGACTCCCGTGGCTTGGGAATTCGATCGCAGGGCTCTGCTGGGGACCGTCGGCGTCGGCGCTGTGGCCTGGTTGGCCATGGGCCCATCGCCCGGCGAAGCGAGCGCCAGCTTTGCGGTTGCGCATACTCCGGCGGAGTGGCGGAAGAAGCTGGGTCCGCAGCGCTATCGCGTGCTGCGCGAGGCCGGAACCGAGCCGCCGTTCTCAAGCCCGCTGAACAAGGAGCATCGTCGCGGCCTCTTCGGTTGCGCGGGTTGCGAATTGCCGCTGTTCAGCTCGGCGACCAAGTTTGACAGCGGCACAGGCTGGCCGAGCTTCTTCCGGCCCATGCCGAAGTCGGTCGTCACGCGGACCGACCACAGCCTGCTGATGGAACGGACCGAAGTGCTTTGCCGGCGATGCGGCGGGCACCTCGGCCATGTTTTCGAAGACGGTCCGAAACCAACGGGCCTTCGCTATTGCATGAATGGGCTTGCACTAAGGTTCCAGCCGGCTTGAACGCCGCATGCTGATCGCGCTTCTCGCCTTTTTCGGTGGGATGCTGACCATCGTCAGTCCCTGCATCCTGCCCGTGCTGCCGTTCGTCTTCGCGCGCGCCGACCGCAGCTTCACGCGTGGCGCGCTCCCGCTGCTTGCAGGCATGGCCCTGACCTTTGCGGTCGTCGCAACGCTTGCCGCGGTGGGCGGAGCATGGGCGGTTCGCGCCAACGAGGTTGGCCGCTGGGCTGCTCTGCTGCTGCTTGCGCTGTTCGGGCTGGCGCTCGTTTTTCCGGCGCTTTCGGATCGGGCGACGCGTCCGCTCGTGGCGCTTGGATCAAGGCTGTCGGAGCGCGGCGATCAGGAATCGATCTGGTCCTCGCTCGTGCTCGGCGTCGCGACGGGATTGCTGTGGGCGCCATGTGCCGGGCCGATCCTGGGGATTATCTTCACGGCCGCTGCGATTCAGGGCGCAACTCTCGGCACGACGCTGCTGCTGCTCGCCTACGCACTTGGCGCGGCGACATCGCTCGCACTCGCCTTGCTTGTGGGCGGAAGGGTCTATCAGCGGATGAAGGGTTCGCTCCATGCGACCGAGTGGGTTCGCCGCGCGCTCGGCGCGCTGGTCATCGCAGGCGTGCTGGCGATCGCTCTCGGCCTCGATACTAGGGTGCTGGCAAAGCTGTCGAGCACGCAGACCAACGCTTTGGAATCCGGCATCGCGCAGAAGCTGGGGTTGGGTGGCTCGCAGCAGACGGAGGCGAAGGTCGGCGCTGGCGGACGGCTCGAGCTGCCCGTCGAAGGCCGGCTGCCCTCGCTCGACCAGCTCGGCCCCTGGATCAACAGCGCGGGGCTCAAGCCTGAGCAGCTCAAGGGCAAGATCGTGCTGATCGACTTCTGGACCTACAGCTGCATCAATTGCATCCGCTCGATCCCCTATGTTCGCGCGTGGCACGAGGCCTATGCCGACGAGGGGCTGGTCGTGATTGGGATCCACGCGCCGGAATTCGCCTTCGAGCGAAACCCGGACAACGTCCGTAAAGCCGTGGCCGATCTGGGCATCCGTTACCCCGTGGCGCTTGACAATGATTTGATCGTCTGGACGGCCCTGAAGAACAACTACTGGCCGGCGCACTACTTCTTCGACGCGCAGGGCCGGCAGCGTTACCACCACTTCGGCGAGGGCAATTATGCGCGGTCGGAGATGGTGATCCGGCAGCTGCTCGCAGAGGCCGGGCGTGCTCCGAAGTCGGCAAGCATGGCGCAAGGGGTCACCCGGGGGGCCGAGATTCCTGCAGCGATCGCCAGCATCCGTTCTCCGGAAACCTACATCGGCTATGGGCGCGCTGACCGGTTCGTCTCGCCGGGCGGGCAGGTGCGGGACGCGGCCAAGACTTACGCTGCGGCGCCGCTTGAGCTCAACGACTGGTCGCTTGAGGGCAATTGGACAATCAAGCGCCAGAGCGGAGTGCTGAACTCGGCGCCCGGAGTGATCGCCTATCGCTTCCATTCGCGCGATCTGCACCTCGTTTTGTCGGCGACAAAGCCGGTGCGTTTTCGCGTGACCATCGATGGCAAGGCGCCGGGGACCGATTCCGGCGTGGACGTAAAGGCCGACGGAACGGGCGTCGTGACGAACGAGCGCCTTTACCAGCTCGTCCGGCAGAAGGGAGAGGTGCGCGACCGCACGTTCCGCATCGAATTCCTCGATCCTGGCGCGGAGGCGTTCGCCTTTACCTTCGGCTGATCAACGCTCGTTGTCCCAGATCATCGAGATGATCTTCCAGCCTTCGTCCGGATGGCGGAACAGCTGGATCGAGTTGATGCCGCGACGCTCCACGCTGGAAGCATCTGGCGCCGTCCGCGCTTCGTAATTGCTCCACACGTGCGCCATATTGCCGAACACGTCGATGCGCCGCCCGGTCTCCACCTCGTAGAACGGATTGGCGGTGAAGAAGGGCGTCGTGTTCTCGGCATATTCAGCGAGGCCCATCATCTTCATTGCCGGCCGATCCTGCTCGTCGACCCAGGTTCGCACCTGGCGCGCTTCCGGCAAGAAGCTGTTACGCTGCCGCGACCAATCGCGTGGTCCCGCGGGGCCGGAGACCATCGCGTACATTTCGTCGATGACTCTGCCGATTTGCTCTTCGTCACTCATGCCTTCGCCTCGTTCACCCTGAGCATCGCAAGCGCTGCAAGCGCCATCACCACCGCCGCGACCAGCATCGTCCAGATTGGCTCATCGGGAAAGGCGGTCTTCATGATCGAACCCATGATCGTCGCAACGAGAAGCTGCGGCACGACGATGAACACGTTGAACAGGCCCATGTAGATTCCGAGCTTTCGCTGCGGCAGGCTCGACGCGAGGATGGCATACGGCATGGCGAGGATCGAGGCC
>Ga0307410_10000410_pt1 | contig 16992 bp, 10 predicted proteins | sample 322Ometagenome_3_FD_203707 | JGI IMG/M metagenome (GOLD analysis project Ga0307410, IMG submission 203707) | Maize rhizosphere microbial communities from greenhouse at UC Davis, California, United States - 322HYB-O-3 | ecosystem: Host-associated > Plants > Roots > Rhizosphere > Soil | place... | reverse complement strand
GCAGTAATTGCTGCTGAAAAGAAGAAAGAGAAAAATAATACGGCGAACAAGAAATAGTTATTCAATTGTTCTTTTAATGCGATTGTTTTCATTTTATTTGAATTTAAAATTAAAATTAATTTGTGTTTAAATTATGCTGTTAATACGATTGATAAAGTGATTTCTGTATTTAATAATTTTGAAATAGGACAGATTGCTTTTGATTTCTGAGCCAGTTCCTGAAATTGTTCTTCTGAGATTCCCGGAACTTTTCCTTCTAATTCTAACTGGATCAAAGTAATTGTTCCGTCTTCTAAAGTTACTTTTGCTTTTGTGTTTAAATCTTCTGGTACAAAACCTGCTTCAGATAATAAAAAGCTTAGCTGCATGGTAAAACAACCTGAGTGAGCTGCTGCAATTAATTCTTCAGGGTTTGTTCCGACACCTTCTGCAAATCTTGTTTTAAAAGATAATTGTGCGTTGTCTAATGTTGTGCTTTGTGTACTGATTTTTCCGTTTCCTTCCATTCCTGTACCTTTCCAATTTGCGATTGCTGTTCTTGTAAATTTCATGTTTTCTAATTTTTATTATTATTGATTAATTATTTTTTAAATCGTTGTTCTGATTTGATGAGACAAATTTATGTCGGATGTGTTTATTAATCAAATTAATAATTTTGTACCTTTATAAAATAAATTTATAATCATGACAATTCAGCAATTAAAATACATTGTAGCTCTCGATGAAGAGCGCCATTTTGCAAGAGCTGCAGAGGTTTGTATGGTTTCGCAGCCGGGATTAACCATTCAGTTAAAAAATCTTGAAGAAGAAATCGGAATTAAAATTTTTGACCGGAATAAAGTTCCTTTAACACCAACCGAGCTTGGAAAAGAGATTATCAGCAGGGCTAAAAAGATTTTGCGGGAGACAAATGAAATCCGTGATTTTGTTGTGAATGAAAAAAATGCTTTGGAAGGTGAATTGAAAATTGGGGTGATTTCGACTTTATCTCCATATCTGGTTCCGTTGTTTATTAAAGTAATGAAAGAGACAACACCAAAAGTCCATTTTATTATAAAGGAGGCCAACACTGGGCAATTGATGCATGACGTAGAAACCGGTGCCATTGATGTGGCGATTATGGCGACACCAACGGGAAACAAAAACCTCATCGAGCATCCTATATTTCAGGAACCTTTTGTTGCGTATCTGAATAAAGATCATCCGATGGCGGGAGAAAGTTTTTACGAAATTCAGCCAGGTGATAAACCAATGTTACTGTTGCTGCAGAATGAATATTGTTATAATGCACAATTGCTGGATATCTGCGGATTAAAAAATGCAGGAAAAATAAAAGAACAGTTTAGTTATGATATCAGTTCTATAGAAACGCTAAAAAATCTGGTACGTGCCGAATTGGGTTTTGCGATTATTCCGCAGCTTTCTATTTTGAATGAAAAAGAAACAGAACTTTTTAAACCATTTAAAGAACCAAAACCAGTTCGTGAAATCAGTTTTGTAGTTTCTGACACTTTTTCGAAGAAATTATTATTAGAAAAAATGAATCAGGCAATTTGGAACTGTCTTCCGGAATCTTTAAAAGAAAATTTCAGCTACAAAAAAATCAGATGGAATGATTCGCCTTATTTTGTAGATGCGATAAGTAAACTTTAATTTGTGTCTAAAATATTGATGAGAATTTGGTATAAAAAAAAACCAGTAAAGCAATCTTTACTGGTTTTAATGAATCTAAGAATAATTTAACCAAAATAATAATTAACGAATTGCAAATCTTAATTTAAGTCCATAAGAAACCAATCTTGCGTTATTTGCGAATGGTGAATCTAATACACTGTTTTGCTGTAGCTGTACCGGGATTGCAGCATTATACTGAATCAAAGGTTTCTTTTCATTATCATAAATATTGTTCAGTCCATAATCAAGGTAAAGTCCAATATAAATAGAGTTTTTGTTTCCCAGTACTTGTTTTACACCGGTTTCAATAGTAGCAGAATAAGAAACGTCGGTATCAAGATCCTGTTTGCCGCTTCTTACATCGTTTGTGCTGGCAAAACCTGCAAAAGCCGGAGCAAATAATTCTACATTATACTGCGGATAATATCCGCTCGTAGTTAGGTTTTGCATGCGGGATTCGTAACTTCCTTTTATAGCAAATCCTACTTTGGCGCCAGCAGCCAGATAAAGTTTTGTTGTGCCCGGAGTTTCAAACTGAATTTGAACTGGAATGTTAATGTATCCTAATTTTTGCTCTTCTCTTAAATTTGACACTCTGTATCTAAATTGAAAATTTTCGCCTTCATCATCAACGGTCATGTATCTGCCATATAGTGCCTGAAATGCTACATCAGAATTATAGGATTGGTATTCTGCACCAATTCCGACACTTAAGCCTTCGTTTAGATAATAAGAATAACGAAGCCCGGCATTGAATCCGTTTCCTTCGACAATCTTGCCGGCTGTTTCAGCATCAATATATGAAAACGGACCACCAACAGCAATAGAAAATTCATGTTTTTTATCCTGCCCATAACTGTTTAAGCAGCCTAAAAGTATAGTAATCATTGATAATGATGCTATATAGTTTATTATATATTTTTTCATCTTAAAATTATTTTATGCCAACGCAATCAAAAGACAGCGTTGGCAGATTTTATTTATTTTACAATTACTTTTAGCGATTTTTTGAATTCTGCTGTTTCAATTACAACAACATACATATTGCCATCTGCGCTATCCGGTAACTGAACTTCAGTTTTTACTGTCGATGATTTCAGTGTTTTGATTAATTGACCAGACACAGAGTATAGGCTTATTTGCATATCTTTTAATTGTTCTTCAGGGAAATCGGCTTCAACAGTAACCACTTTTCCTGATTCTATTGGATTAGGATAAAGTTTGGCCTCAAGAGTATTTTGCAATACTACTTTGTCTGAACAAGTCTGAAGTACTTTTCCATCTCTGGTAGTTAATTTCACCATATAATCGGCAGTAGGATCCAAAATGCTGTTTACGGTGTTTCCGGCTGAATAATATTGTCCTGTGCCGATTGACTGACCGTTTTTGAACCATTCGTAAGCAACAAAATCGTAACCTCCATTTGTTTGCGGATTGTTGTTTACCAGCAAGACATTATTGAATTTCTGACGTACTATATCGTAGAAACTAAATGGTTTTATAATCGTAATGTTATATTTGTTTACTACCGATCTGTCTTGTGAAGTTACTGTAATCGTCTGATTGTAAATTCCCGGTTTTGGTAATGGAAGCGTAAAATTAGCAGATGGAGTAATAATTGCATTTGTATCATTTAATGAAGTGATGTTGATACTGTTTTCTCCGCATAACATTAAGTGAATGATTTGTTTTGGAGGATTATTATAAACGACGCCACCGATAGTAAGTTTTGTAATATCAGCGTTGTTGTTCATTATAGTAAGAATCTGCGAAACATTTGCAGCTGGCAGATAATTATTATCTCCGTCCTGGTGAGCAGTTACAATACCTTGTCCGGTTCTTAACATGTTTACCTGACCTGTGGCTGAAACTGTAGCCGGAGCAAGGGCAGAAGTATATGTGAAAGAGTAACGGATAGGCAATCCTGAACTAGAAGCAGCATCTAAATCAAACGTATTATTTGTGCCAAGAACTTTTACAGGTATGGCATTAAAAGTAATTTGTTGTGTTGCTTTATCAATTGTAAGGTTTGCTGTCAACGTTATTGGCGAACAATTTGGTGTTGCCGCTGACGGATTAACTATGGCAGTAATGGTATAGTTACCTGCATTTGTTGCCCCATTTAATGTTCCGCTGACCGGTGTTGTAGTGTATGAAACATTTGCTCCAACCGGAAGATTAGCCACCTGGATTGTATGAACACTTCCATCAAAAGTAAAATTAGCATCAGTGAAAGTTACTGCACTCAAAGGTGAAGCAAGAACATTAATAGTTTGATTTTGACTTGACGTATTCCCATTTCCATCATTATAATTCCATGTAATACTATAAGTTCCCTGAGTTGTAAAATTCAATACAGAAGATGTAGTGGCGTTAATAGTTCCCGCACAGCTATCGGTAGCAGTAGGAATAGCGATTTGAGCGGATAAAACAGAACAATAGCCATTAATAACCGGCAGGCTGGCAACAGTTGGTACCGGAGCAGTAGTGTCCTGAGTTGTTGTAATAGTTATTATTTCTGTTAATATACATCCATTTGAATCTGTTACTGTCACATTGTATATTCCGGCTGTTAGTCCTGTAGCCGTAGCAGCATTTCCTCCAGATGGAGACCATGCATAAGTATAGCTTCCTGAACCACCAGTTACGGTAATAGTTGCAGATCCGTTATTTCCTCCAGAACATGTTACGTTTGTTTGTGTAACTGTTGCAGCAAGTGCTGTAGGTTCATTAATTGTAAAAGTTTGATTTACTGTACATCCATTTGCATCTGTTACCGTAACAGTATATGTTCCGGCAGAAAGTCCGGTTGCCGTATCAGCAGTTCCTCCGGCTGGTGACCATGAGTACGTGTAAGCGCCCGTTCCTCCAGTTACAATTGCTGTAGCAGCTGCATCTGATCCTGAGTTACAAGATACATTTGTCAGCACATTTACTGAAAGGGAAAGTGCTGCAGGTTGTGAAATTGTAAAACTTTGCGTTGCAGAACATCCATTTGCATCTGTAACAGTTGCGGTATAAATTCCGGCTGCTAATCCCATTGCAGTATCTGTTGTTCCACCAGATGGAGACCATGAATACGTATAAGCACCAGTACCACCTGTTGCCGTTACTGTTGCCGATCCATTTGAATCACCATTACAAGTAACATTAGTTTGTGCAGCAGCCGAAGCAATAATTGCAGCAGGCTGATTGATAACAAAAGTTTGTGTTGCAGAACAGCCGTTTTGATCTGTAACCGTTGCGGTATAAGTTCCGGCAGCTAATCCGGTTGCTGTATCGGCAGTACCTCCTGATGGTGACCATGAATACGTATATACACCAGTACCACCGGTTGCAGCTACTGTTGCAGATCCGTTAGCAGATCCGTTGCAAGTAACATCAGTCTGAGCTGAAGCCGACGCAACAAGCGCTATAGGTTCAGTTATTGTAAAACTTTGTGTTGTAGTACAACCATTTGAATCTGTAATAGTTACAGTATAAGTTCCTGCAGCAAGTCCGTTTGCTGTATCAGCAGTTCCTCCAAATGGTGCCCAGGAGTAGGTATAAGCTCCTGTTCCCCCTGTTACACTTACTGTAGCCGATCCATCTGATCCTGAATTACAAGACACTTCTGTTTGTCCACCGATTGAAGCAGAAAGTACTAAAGGTTCTGTAATTGTAACGCTTTGTGTTGCAGTACAACCATTTTCATCTGTTACGGTTACAGTATAAGTTCCCGCTGTAAGTCCGTTTGCTGTATCACCAGTTCCTCCAGATGGAGACCAGGAGTAGGTATAAATACCGCTTCCGCCTGTTGCAGTAATTGTCGCAGAACCGTTTGATCCTCCATTACAAGAAACATTTGTTTGCGTTGCTATTGAAGTTGTGACTAATGAAGGTTCTGTAATTGTAATGCTTTGTGTTGCAGTACAACCATTAGCATCTGTTATTATTACCGTATAAGTTCCGGCTGAAAGCCCGGTTGCTGTATCAGCAGTTCCTCCTGATGGAGACCATGAATACGTATAGCCAGGTGTTCCGCCAGTTGCAGTAACTGTCGCTGATCCATTTGTTCCTGAAAAACAAGAAACATTTGTTTGTGAGCTTACAGAAGTAATAATTGCTGTAGGTTCAGTTATTGTAAAAGTTTGTGTTGCAGTACAACCATTTGCATCTGTAACCGTTGCTGTATAAGTTCCTGCAGAAAGCCCGTTTGCCGTATCAGCAGTTCCACCAGATGGAGACCATGAATAAGTATATGCACCAGTTCCTCCTGTAGCCGTTACTGTAGCAGATCCTGTTGCGCCACCATTACAAGCTATATTAGTTTGTGATATAGGCGAAGCCACAAGAACAGCAGGTTCAGCAATTGTAAAGCTTTGTGTTGCAGTACAACCATTTGCATCTGTAATTGTTACTGTGTAAGTTCCTGCAGAAAGCCCAGTTGCTGTATCTGCAGTTCCACCTGCTGGAGCCCATGAATAGGTATATCCCGGTGTTCCACCAGTTACGCTTACTGTAGCCGATCCGTTTGATCCTCCATTACAAGAAACATTTATTTGTGCTGAAGCTGAAGCTGCAAGAGCAGCAGGTTCTGTGATTGTGAAACTTTGTGTTGCAGTACAACCATTTGCATCTGTAACAGTTGCTGTATAAGTTCCTGCAGAAAGCCCGTTTGCTGTATCTGCAGTTCCACCAGAAGGAGACCATAAATAGGTATATGCACCAGTTCCGCCTGTAGCGCTTACTGTAGCCGATCCGTTTGATCCTCCATTACAAGAAACATTTGTTTGTGCTGCTATTGAAGTTGTAATTAATGAGGGTTCTGTAATTGTAACGCTTTGTGTTGCATTACAACCATTAGCATCTGTTATTGTTACCGTATAAGTTCCTGCTGATAATCCAGAAGCTGTATCAGCAGTTCCTCCTGATGGAGACCATGAATACGTATAGCCAGGTGTTCCTCCAGTTGCATTAACTGTCGCTGATCCATTTGTTCCTGAAAAACAAGAAACATTTGTTTGTGAGCTTACAGAAGTAATAATCGCTGTAGGTTCAGTTATTGTAAAAGTTTGTGTTGCGGTACAATCATTTGCATCTGTAACTGTTGCAGTATAAGTTCCGGCAGAAAGCCCATTTGCTGTATCAGCAGTTCCTCCAGATGGAGACCATGAATAAGTATATGTACCAGTACCTCCTGTAGCCATTACTGTAGCAGATCCTGTTGCGCCACCATTACAAGCTATATTAGTTTGTGATATAGGCGAAGCCACAAGAACAGCAGGTTCAGCAATTGTAACGCTTTGTGTTGCAGTACAACCATTTGCATCTGTAATTGTTACTGTGTAAGTTCCTGAAGAAAGCCCGGTTGCTGTATCAGCAGTTCCGCCTGCTGGCGCCCATGAATAGGTGTATCCCGGTGTTCCGCCAAATACGCTTACTGTAGCCGATCCGTTTGATCCTCCATTACAAGAAACATTTGTTTGTGCTGACGCTGAAGCTACAAGAGCAGCAGGTTCAGTTATTGTAAAACTTTGTGTTGTTTGACAACTACTAGCATCAGTAACTGTAACAGTATAAGTTCCTGCAGAAAGCCCGTTTGCAGTATCAGCAGTTCCACCAGAAGGAGACCATAAATACGTATATACACCAGTTCCGCCAGTGGCGCTTACTGTAGCCGATCCGTTTGATCCTCCATTACAAGAAACATTTATTTGTGCTGAAGCTGAAGCTACAAGAGCAGCAGGTTCTGTGATTGTGAAACTTTGTGTTGCAGTACAACCATTTGCATCTGTAACAGTTGCTGTATAAGTTCCTGCAGAAAGCTCGTTTGCTGTATCAGCAGTTCCTCCAGATGGCGCCCATGAATACGTGTATCCGGGTGTTCCACCAGTTACACTTACTGTAGCCGATCCGTTTGATCCTCCATTACAAGAAATATTGTTTTGTCCTCCTGCAGAAGCCACAAGAACTGTAGGTTCTGAAATTGTAAAGATTTGCGTAGCAGTACATCCGTTGGCATCTGTTACTGTTACGGTATAAGTTCCTGCTGTAAGTCCGTTTGCTGTATCTGCAGTTCCGCCAGTTGGTGACCATGAATAACTATATGAACCAGCTCCGCCAGTCGCGCTTACTGTAGCCGATCCGGTTGCGCCACCATTACAAGCTATATTAGTTTGTGATATAGGTGAAGCTACAAGAACAGCAGGTTCAGAAATTGTAAAGATTTGTGTTGCAGTACAACCATTTGCATCTGTAATTGTTACCGTGTAAGTTCCTGCAGAAAGCCCAGTTGCTGTATCAGCAGTTCCGCCTGCTGGCGCCCATAAATAGGTGTATCCCGGTGTTCCACCAGTTACGCTTACTGTAGCCGATCCGTTTGATCCTCCATTACAAGAAACATTTGTTTGTGTAGAAGCAGAAGCTACAAGAGCACCAGGTTCTGAAATTGTAAAGATTTGTGTAGCAGTACAACTATTTGCATCTGTTATTGTTACCGTGTAAGTACCTGCAGAAAGTCCGTTTGCTGTATCAGCAGTTCCTCCCGATGGAGACCAAGAATAGGTGTATCCAGGTGTTCCGCCAGTTACACTTACTGTAGCCGATCCGTTTGATCCTCCATTACAAGAAACATTTGTTTGTGCTGACGCTGAAGCCACAAGAGCAGCAGGCTGGGTTATAGTAAAACTTTGCACAGCAGTACATCCGTTTGCATCTGTAACAGTTGCTGTATAAGTTCCTGCAGAAAGCCCGTTTGCTGTATCAGCAGTTCCTCCAGATGGTGCCCATGAATACGTGTATCCGGGTGTTCCACCAGTTACACTTACTGTAGCCGATCCAGTAGCATCTCCATTACAAGCTATGTTAGTTTGTGATATAGGTGAAGCCACAAGAGCAGCAGGTTGAGAAATTGTAAAGATTTGCGTAGCAGTACATCCGTTGGCATCTGTTACTGTTACGGTATAAGTTCCCGCAGTAAGTCCGTTTGCTGTATCTGCAGTTCCTCCAGCCGGTGACCAGGAATAGGTGTATGAACCAGTTCCTCCGGTAGCCATTACTGTAGCAGATCCGGTAGCATCTCCGTTACAGGCTATATTAGTTTGTGATATAGGTGAAGCCACAAGAGCAGCAGGTTCAGAAATTGTAAAGATTTGTGTTGCTGTACAGGAGTTAGAATCTGTTACTGTAACAGTATACGTACCGGCCGCTAATCCTGTAGCGGTTGCCGCTGTTCCACCAGAAGGAGACCAGGAGTATGTATATGAACCAGTTCCACCACTGACATTAACTGTAGCAGAGCCATTAGTACCACCATTACAAGAAACATTAATTTGTGCTGAAGCTGAAGTTACAAGAGCAGCGGGTTGTATGATTGTAAAACTTTGTGTGGCTGTGCACGAGTTTGCATCAGTTACAGTTACTGTATAAGTTCCTGCTGTTAATCCCGAAGCTGTTGCAGCAGTACCGCCCGATGGTGACCATGAGTAAGTATATCCGGGTGTTCCGCCAGTTCCGCTTACTGTAGCCGATCCATTTGTTCCTCCATTACAGGAAACATTTGTCTGAGCTGCGGCAGTTGCTACAAGAGCAGCCGGTTGAGTAATAGTAAAACTTTGTGTTGCTGTACAAGAATTGGCATCTGTTACGGTCACAGTATAAGTTCCTGCTGATAATCCGGAAGCTGTTGCAGCAGTTCCTCCGGAAGGTGACCATGAATAGGTATATCCGGGTGTACCGCCGGTTGCAGTAACAGTAGCCGAACCAGTAGCAAATCCATTACACGCAATATTGGTTTGTGCAACGGGTAAAGCAACAAGTGCAGTGGTTGGTTGGGTTATTGTAAAAACTTCTGTATCAGTACAACCATTTGCATCTGTTACCGTCACAGTATAAGTTCCTGCTGTTAATCCAGAAGCTGTTGCAGCTGTTCCTCCAGAAGGAGCCCATGAATAGGTATATGTTGGTGTTCCTCCTGATACAGTTACTGTAGCAGATCCTGTTGCGCCACCATTACAAGCTATATTAGTTTGAGAAGCTGCACTTGCAAGAAGAGCCGATGTTGGTTGTGTTATTGTAAATGTTTTTGTTGCCTGACAAGAATTAGCATCTGTCACTGTAACAGTATAAGTTCCTGCAGTTAATCCGGTAGCTGATGCAGCTGTTCCTCCGGAAGGGGACCATGAATAGGTATAAGGAAATGTTCCTCCGCTGGGATTAACAGTTGCTGAACCATTTGAACCTGAAAAACAGGAAACATTAGTTTGAGATCCTGCAGTTACATTAAGTGCTGCAACTGGCTGTGTAATAGTAAATGATCTGGTCGCCTGACAAGAATTTGCATCTGTCACAGTAACAGTATAGGTACCTATTGATAAACCAGATGCAGTTGCTCCGGTTCCGCCAGATGGTGCCCATGAATAAGTATATCCCGGCGTTCCGCCTGTTGGAACAACAGTTGCCGTACCATTTGAACCTGAAAAACAAGAAACATTAGTCTGTCCCCCTGTGCTAAGATTAAGAGCTGTAGGTTGGGTTATGGTAAAACTTCTGGTGATTTGTGTTGCTTCACCATCTGTTATTGTAACAGTATATGTTCCTTGTACTAAACCTGTTGCACTGGCATTAGTTCCACCCGCAGGTGACCATGAATACGTGTAAGGAGTTTTTCCTCCTGTTGCAACAACGGTTGCTGTACCATTCGCTCCTGCGTTACAGGATACATTTGTCTGAGGTGTTGATGAAGTGCTTAAAGCTGCACCAGTTGTAAAGGTTAACTCAGCACCATAGCCCGTTCCTCCACTATTTGTAGCATATGCTCTGTAATAAATAAGTGTTGAAGCAGGAAATAATCCAACCGTACCAGAAAAGGTTCCGGTTCCGGTACCAATAGGAAAAACATTATTTAAAATTGTCGGTGCCGGTGCAGTTCCCCAAACAATTCCCCTAGTGATACTGGCATCTCCGCCGTCTGCAGTCACATTACCGCCAATAGTTGCTTTTACAGCTCCTACATTTGTTGCGGTTGTTGTGCTAACCGTTGGAGGCGAAGCTGTAGTGATAGCAGGAGTAGGGTAGCTTATTGGAGTTATGGTATAATTCCCCGCTACATTATCCTGATGATCCCAGTTTACAGGATTGTTAATGGTTGCCAAAACCTGTGCAGAAGTTCCGGAAAGTGTTACAGTTGATTTTAACTTGCTATTGGCTATTTCAGGGCCTGGAGCAGGAAATAATGAAATACAATTTACACCATTGGTTAAACCTAAAGGCACTGCACTTGACGGACCGCCGCTTGTGCCTGCAAGACTCCATGTGGTTCCTGAATCATAATCAGCAGAATTATATTCGCCATGTACACCTGCAATAAAAGTTGGAAGATTAGGCGTAACTGGCTTGGCTCCAATTCCGGTTGCTGACTGATAAGCTAATATCTGGTCGCCCGAAGCAAGGTTAAAGCCTGTAAAACCAGCTGCAAGAGCTATCCCCGAAGTTCCCGTGACTGTGAATTGATCAGGGGTTGCTGTTTCCATTAAAGAAACTATTGTACCAGCTGGGGTTAAGGAAGGAACTGTCCATACTAAATGTGTTTCAGTACTGCCTGTCACCCATGTGGGATTAACAGCGTTTCCATTCCATCCCTGTTCAGTAAAATAAATGATAGTCCCGGCAGGAATTGCTTTTAAGGTAATAAAAGCGAAACCATCCAACGGACTGGTATTATAACCTATAAAGGCTATATCTCCTGCACCAAGGGTGACTTGGGAGTTTGCATTTTGATGCACAAAAAATGTGCAGAAAAGCATGATTAATAATAGTAATTTTCTTTTCATAACATACGTTTTAGTTTAATGACATAAGTAAGCATTTTGCCAGCCGCCTAATCTGACATTTTCATTATAGGAAGTAATAGCTTTAATAAAATGTCCATCATTTACTAATGTTTCTATTTTGCTAAAGCTTATATTACTTGATGAATCTAAATTTAATTGGTATATATAATGATCAAATATGGTTCGGTTGGTATCCTTATCAAATTGGATTTTTCCTCGTGGTCCCGAAATATTTAATTTATTGATCTCATTTATTAATGCATTAATCTGTGTCTCATTTTTAGTATTCAAAAGAATATTCTTTAATATGAGGCCATTTTCATATCCTAAAATTGAAAATGCAGATGGACTTTCTGAATATGCTTTTTGGTACTCATTATCAAAATCAGGATTTTCACTGTTATTCTGAATCCATGACCCTACCACATATAACTCGTGTGGGGCATTTTTATATTGTTCCAGAATTTTTTCATTGATAAAAAAAGGAGTTACATAAAAAGGATATTTCTGGGTGATTTTGTTCTGATTGATAAAATCAGCATTTTCTTCGGCGTATAATCCGCTATAGAACGCAAAAACAGCATCAGGTTCCTGAGCTGTAATAGACTGATCCATATGTATAGCCTCATCTTCTCTTGGCATAAACGGTGTAATATAATGTCCGGAAAAATTTATATTTTCCTTAAAAGAATGTTCAATGGCAGATAGCAATCCATAACCGGAATCATAATAAGATGTTGAAGAAGCAATTTTCTGATAATTTTTTGACGTCAGGTAATTGCCCAAATGATAACAGGATTCTGTTAATGCCAATGAATTAATATAAACGCCTTTATGCGTTAATGCACCATATGGCATAGTGGCCCCAAGATCTGATGCTATTAAAAAGATGTCATTTTTTGATGCATATTCATAAACGTGTTTCATGTTATTATGACCAAAAAGGCCAATAATAATAGATACGTCTTCCTGAAAGTTTAATTTCTGAATTTTTTCAATGATCATTTTTTCGTCTGCACCAATACCAATACTTTCCACAAAGATTTTTACATCAAGATTGTTCAGTTTTAACCCTTTCATAAATTCTTTATCCAGAGTTGGGTATTGTTGAGATTTTGGAATTAAGATGCCTATTTTAATGTCGTTGGTCATAAAATTGATTTAAGGACAGAGGTAAAGAATACCTCTGTCAGTTTGGTTTTATTAATTTCTGGAAGGAAAGATTCCTTCAACACAAATGCTCATATATATCCCTAAATATGGATTTCTAAGACTAAAAGGCTGAGACCCCCCGGCAGAAGAAGTAGTACCGCTTATAGTAGAGGTTACACCACCAATTTGACTCGTTGTCGGCGGAGTAACCGGCTCGCTGTAAGCATTTGCAGCGTTTCCTCCGCTTGCAAATGAATTTGTACCATTGTCACAGTCGTTTGTTACGGTACCGCCAGTTAATGCGTTAATGACTGTAGTAACTGCTACTTGTCCGGTAGCAAGAGCATGAGTATGTGCAGGCAAATTATTTTGAGTCAAAGTAATGTTTTCAGTTCCTCCAGTTTGTCCTACAACAATAGGAGATAATCCAGGTCCCGTTCCAGGATGTATAATAGTACGGCCTCTTAAGTCTGGTAATGCAAATGTGTTTTGGCCATCACCACCATATATAGTTCCAAGTAAGGCAAATAGTGCACTGTTTTGAGATATAGACAGTAGTTGTCCGTTACAAAACATCCAGCCTCTTGGTGAAAAATTGAATCCAAATGCTTTTATTGTTCCTAAAAATTCTTCCATAGTTATTTTATTTATCGGTTAGTTTTTTTATTGGTTTCGTTAATTTCTTGAAGGATAAATGCCATTTAGCAATATGCAATGGTTCATTGCCAGATAAGGGTTTCTGATGCTAACAGGTATATTGTTACCAATAGGCGAAGTAGTACCGCCAATTGTAGTGGTTATACCTCCAACACTTGAATTGGTTTGAATTGGTTCTGAATATATATTTGCTGTACTGTTTCCACTTGCAAATGCATTTGTACCATTGTCAGAATCATTGGTTACTGTTCCGCCAGTAGTTGCATTTATAACAGTTGTTACACTTGCTGCTCCATTGGTGATGGGATGAATGTGTATCGGCATGGTATTTATGTCCAAAGAAGTACTTTCGGTACCGCCAACTTCTCCCCAGTTAATTGACATACCGCCTGATTGACCGGCACCAACCATAGATCGTCCTCTAAGATCCGGTAATGCAAATGTGTTTACGCCGTTACCGCCGTATGTTGTACCCAGCAATGAAAATAGCGCTGTATTTTGCGTTATTGCTACAGTTTGGCCGTTGCAAAATGCCCAGTTTTTTGGGGCAAAGTCAAAAGCAAAGATTTTAATGGTTCCCATTACTTCATCCATAATATATAGTTTTGGTTTTTGTTAGTACTTTTTCAGATATTATTTACAAATGGATAGTACTGATTTTAAGTCCTATTCAGTGCTATTGGTTTATTTGTAAGCTTTTACTCCAACAAAATTAGCTAAACACTTGATTTTCAGGGCGAGTATTTATACCTGATTTTAACTCTTTTTTTGTTGGAATATTCTTTCAATTATTTTGAAGGATATAATAACTGTGAAGTCCTGCTATGATTGAGCATTGTGTCCAGACTAATACAGGTTTATCATGATTTAATGGAGCCTTTTGAAGTTTTTTTTTAACATACCGTTTTAAAAACTTAATTAATGGGAAATCTATTGGAAATAAATTAACACTTCTGGATATTTTAGGATAATCATTCACACGATATTATTTACATTTGGACTTTATTATAAATTATGACCAAAGGATTTAAGAAAGCAATAAGACAAATACATTTGTGGCTCGGTTTAGCATCGGGCCTCATTGTTTTTATAGTTAGTATAACAGGATTTCTATATGTTTTTGAAGAAGAAATTCGTGATTTTACACAAAAAGAATATCTGCATGTACCTGTTGAGGCCAGACCCTTTGTAGGTTTACACTCTATAATTGAACGTTACCAACAGGAGGAACCAAAGCAGAAGATAACTGCAATCAGAATAAATAAGAAAGAACCAAATGCCACGGTTCAGATTTCAAATAAAAAGAAAAAGACGTATTATTTTAATCCTTATAATGGAAATCTCGTTAACCAAAAGGGGGCAAACTGGCTCAATACCGTTCTGGAAATACATCGTACTTTATTGCTGGGAGATGCAGGTGAATTTATTCAGGGCTGGTCGGTTGTTATTTTTCTGATTATACTGATAACCGGGCTTATATTGTGGTTTCCAAACCAGATGAAGTTAGTCAGACAATCGTTTAAAATAAAATGGGGCGGTTCTTTTAAAAGGGTCAACTATGATCTGCATAAGGTTTTAGGATTTTATGCTTCGCTATTTTTGCTCCTTATTGCTTTCTCCGGAACTTATTTTGCATTTGACGGCTCTAAAAAAGCAGTCAGTTTTCTAACAGGATCAAAACTGCGAAAAGGGGATGAGGTTGTAAATACTGCAAAAATTGACTCTACAACTATTCCGGTGCGATATAATCGTATTTATGAAAGCGTAAACTCAAAATATCCGGGAGCAGCTTCAATAACATTTTCTGTTAGAAAAACCGGAGAACTTAGATTAAGATTGATTTATCCAAATAAATGGGCGACGGCAAGAAATCAGAATACTATTTTCTTTGATGGAAAAACTGGCGCGTTATTGAGGACAAAACTTTATAAAGATAATAATGCTGCAGATGTATATGAAGCCAGTAATTATGATTTGCATACGGGAGCTTTTTTTGGTCTTGGCGGGAAAATAATCTGGAGTATTGTGAGTTTGATCGGTGCATCTCTGCCCATAACCGGATTTATTATTTGGTGGAACAGAGGGAAGAAAAAGTCTAAGAAAGGAAAAGTTAAGCAGGTTTTAGTTTAAATCTTCTTATGAAAATGAGTACCCTAGCCCTGATAGGAGCGGCATCCTTTTGTGGTGGGGTTCACCACAAAAGATAGAGCGGATAGCAGGAATAGCTCCTGATGATTTAGCTTGCTGTTAAAATAAAAATTGTATTTTAGTTGCATCACAAACCTAATTTTTTAATTAATAACCAAAAACAGATTATTATGATTTCAAAAAACACAGACATTGGATTACTAGTTTTACGTATCAGCATTGGAGGTTTAATGCTTTTTCATGGAGTTGCAAAAATACTGCACGGAATTTCATTTTTAACCGAAAACATGGGAGTAATCGGGTATGCAGTTTATATTGGCGAAGTTTTGGCTCCATTGGCTATTTTATTGGGCTGGCGTACTAAAATTGCTTCTTTGGTTTTTGCTGTTAACTGTATTGTGGCAATTGCTGTTGCACATGCTCAGGAACTTTTTTCTATTAGTGACCACGGAGGTTATGCCCTCGAATTGCTAATGCTGTATATATTAGGTGCAGTTGCATTATTCTTTACGGGTGCAGGAAAATATGCTGTTTCGACAACTAATAAGTGGGACTAGCTATTTTGAAGTTTATGTTAAATATGATCATTTAAAAAATGCTTTTTCAAAGTTAATTGGTAACTTTAATCTCGAAAACTAATTTTATTAATATTAAAAAGACATTTATGAAAAAGTATATAATTGCTATTCTTTCCATTTCAACGTTATTATTAAATTCCTGTATGGCTACAAAAGATTCTAAAGGTGATGCGGGTATTTATGGTACTACCTGGGAACTGGAATATATTTCGGGGCCAAGAATTGCTTTTGAAGGATTATATCCGGATAAAAAACCACAAATTACTTTTGACGAAAAAGAAAAGAACGTACATGGTAACAGTGGCTGCAACGGATATAGTGCACCATTTACCATTGACGGAAAATCGTTGACTTTTGGAGAGCCGGGACCATCTACAATGATGTTTTGTGAAGGTGGAGGAGAACAGCAATTTTTACAGCAAATCAAAAAAACAACAAGTTACTCTATTGATAAAGATGGAAAACTAAATTTAATAATGGGCGATGTTCCTATGATGAGGTTTAAAAAAGTAGCGAAATAATATTTTGATTTTAAAAATCAGAAAAAGGGGATTGATTAGTCAGTCCCCTTTTTTTATTTCTTCTGTTGAAGTTTTGTAATAATGAGTTTGTAATCATATAAATGGCAGTGGCTTGGTATGAATTAATTTTATTAGAATCTAAAAGTGTTTGGCTTTTTAAAATTATTAATTCATATAAAAACAGTGAAATCATGAGATCAATTTGGACAGGATCAATCAGTTTTGGTTTAATTAATATTCCGATAAAAATATATTCTGCCGTACAGGAAAGCAGTCTTGATATGGATATGCTGGATAAATCGGACCACTCTAATATCAAATTTAAAAGAGTGAATGAAAGTACAGGTAAGGAAGTCACATTTTCTGATATTGTAAAAGGATATAGAATTGACGATAAATATGTAATTCTGGAAGAAGAAGATTTTGCTGCGGCAGATGCTTATAAAACAA
>Ga0307410_10000408_pt1 | contig 17033 bp, 17 predicted proteins | sample 322Ometagenome_3_FD_203707 | JGI IMG/M metagenome (GOLD analysis project Ga0307410, IMG submission 203707) | Maize rhizosphere microbial communities from greenhouse at UC Davis, California, United States - 322HYB-O-3 | ecosystem: Host-associated > Plants > Roots > Rhizosphere > Soil | place... | reverse complement strand
TAGAGACCGGTAAGCCAGACTCCATCAGATGCCGCCATTCCCAGTGCGGCCGTACCACAGCCAAGCCAAGTCCGACCACGGGATCCTTGCGGAATATTAAGCGGCACAGCCCTCGATCCACGGCGAGCCAGTGTCGTTAGAGCGCCACGGGCGTTTTCCCTTACGCAACCAGGTCTCCTTCCCTCGCGCCTAACCTTTTGGCCGGGACCGGTTGTCGCCACCAGAGACGCCATCGCATCTCGGCAAGCAGCTGGAGGTAGCGCAAGCCTTCTCGGATGGTTCCCTTGGATGTGCCCAACATTCGCTCGACAAACACGAAAGGAACCTCACAGCGGATCAAATCCGGATGGCGAACCGCCATCTCGAGCAATATCTTGAAGCCGCGCGGTGTCATAGGTTCGGTCATCGCATCGCGGCGAAACAAGAAGAACCCGCTCATTGGGTCATGAATCCCCCGTAGCCGATGGGGAAACATCGCCTTTGCAAGCATCGTCGACCCCCACGAGACGGCGGTGCGAACAGGGCCGAGGCCCTCGTTCCGACCGCCCTTTATATAGCGACTTGCGACAATAAGGTCGGCCTGCGCGGAAGTGGCGGCGTTCAGCAGTCGCGGAACTACCTCCGGCGGGTGCTGGAGGTCGCCATCCATGACACATACCCATTGGGTGTGGGCTCTCTCCAGCCCGGCGAGCACTGCTCCGCCGAGCCCTCCGGTCCGCTGTTCACCGGATCGGTGCAGCAGCCTGATAGCCAAGGAACCAAATCCACGTTCCTGCGCAGCTTGTATTACGTGCGGCGTTTCGTCGTCGCTGTCATCGACGAACAACACCACGGTGCCCGGCTCGACAGTGCCCGAGAGCCGCCTGAGCAGCGGGTCCACATTTTCAGCCTCGTTCCGCGTTGGCACCAGGATCGTAAGCTCGGGCACGGCGTTTGCTGTCGTCATCGTCTGGCCTCTTCATGCTGCCATGCAGCAGACCTCACATGCTCGCCGTTACCATTCATCGACGTGCCCGACTGATCATCGGCTAGCGCCCTTGTGTGGCCGTTCGTTGTGTGAGCCGAATAGGCGCTGGAAGCGGGGGCACGGTCACCGATCAGTTCCGCTGGGGATGAGTGCAGAACCCGCTGAGGAATCACATCCGCCCAGCCGAAGTTCGGGGAGATCAGCCGGGATACCGATACGTTCTGCAAGAAGTCATCGAGGATGTCCCGCTCAAGCGAGCGCAGGACGGAGATGTCTTGTTTCTTGCCACTACGGAGGTTGCGAGTGCGCAGGGTAATGGCCCGTTCCATGATCGAGAACGGTGGAAAGCCATACGCATCCTCGGTGTTGGCAAGCATGATGGTCATGGCCTCATCGTGCGACAGCGTGTCTTCAGCCTCCGGTCCACGGCCGATGATGAAGATCCGCCGCACCAGTCCTGAGTCACCGTAGCGGGCCGTTGGTACCAGCTGGTTGATCATGTACTTCGGTGGCGGAACCAGGATTTGGGTGATCGCGTTGATTGCAATGATCGGGATGTTCAGCCTGGCCAGCAGCAACGCGAACTGACGCCCCTCCTTGGAATGGATCCGACTCTGGAAATTGAGGACCAGCCGGCGAAGAGGGCTTAGCACGTTCTTGTTCACCGCGCGCATCGTGTGCGAGCTGATGGTTAGTGGCTTCGGGAAGGACCGAGCCACGCCTTCACGATTGATGATCGTCATGTCATCGGACAAGAACGCGGAGTTATCTGGGTGGTCCTGAAGGAGCCGCAGTATGGTGCCCGTCTTGCCGGTATCGGTTTGAGCGGACAGCATGATCGTCTCCTCACCAAGCCTGACAGTCGCCGAGTGCAGGAGCATGTAGCCCTTGTTGACCAGCACGAACCGCAGCAGCGCCTCCACCACGTTCGTGTAGACGACGTGGTTCGATCGCGCCAGCAACGGACTCACAGTGACAGTAATCCGGTTATCTAAATCGACTCGGAAGTTGGCGCCAGCCGAGCCGAGGTGCTCACGGTAAACGAACAAGCCTGGGCTCATCGTCGCCTGCACCTTCGAAATCAGTCGGCGCGCACCTACATACCCGCGCCGCACCGTGATGTCTGCCTCCCGGCGGAAAGGCCCCACCTGGAAGTATCCCAGTTCTGGTAGTCGGACCTCGGAACGGACGGCGACGAGCCCATGGATGTCGTAGTGGTATTGCCGACCCTTGCGTGGGACTCGCAGATTCAGGGCGAGGTGTGGACCCCACTCATAACTCTTCATCTGAATCAGCACATCGGCCTTGGTGTGCGGCTCGATCGGCTTACCCGTAAGGTCGGCTTCCCGCTTCCTGGATCCCCAAATGTATCGATCACTGATCCAGAAGCGGAGCACGAAGAGCACTAGCAGCGTTACGAAGTTCGCCCAGTACGGGTTCAACCCCACGGCATGGGTCAACAACAGCAGCAAAGGCACTCGTAGCAGCAGCGAAGCTGTGTTAGTGGCCCAACTCTTCGCAAACCGTTGGTACCAGCGCGAACCCGAGTTGCGCCCCCGATAGACGACTCTGTCAATCAGGACAAAGTTCCAAATCGTCGATCCCTGGGTCGCAGCGATTGCAGCCCATGAGATCCAGAAGGACATGACGTCATGAAAGAACCAGAACAGAGCCTGGTTCACGAACATGCCAGACACTCCGACTAGACCAAAGCCAAATGCAACTTTGGTTTTGGCAAGCTGGGATTTGAACAACATCTGAAGGCCTTCCTGTTTCAGGACGGAGTTATTCCTGGTGGAATCACCTATTTCCGATGCGGGATTTCCCGATCGGTGACTGCCGGTAGCGCCTGGTCATAGTGACTGCATTGCAGCCCCTGGCGTCAGGCCACAGATTCGCGAACACCGCGATTTCGTCAACCAAAGGGTTGCGCAGCCAACAGCTTGCGAAGGCAGACGCCAATGCGGCGCTTCTTCCCGAAGCGCCTCGGCTCGCTGGCCTTGACATGCCCCAAACAACCCCCGATTCGAAACTCGTCGACCCCCGACCAGTTCACGGCGCTCGGACGAGACACGTCCGGCGCCGAGATACCCAGCCGCGCCAGATCGCTGGAGTGTCGTGAAGAGCGGCTACCTTACGACACCCCGAGCCCGCTCAAGCAAAGGAACTGTATCGTCCGGCAAAACCTTGAATCAGGCGATGTATCCAATCGTGATTTTGGTTTCGAAATGGATGTCAGCGCGTTTCAAGATCAATACAGCCGGTTTTGGAGGTGAGCTGGATGCCAACGGATTTCTTCAAGCGCTGAGTGGCAGCGATGGCAGCAGGCAAGGGGTCTTGCGCTGGACTGAGAAACCCTTGCAGCATAGGAAAGTAAGGCCAGCAGTGACTCGACCGGGTTCGTTCACAAGATCATCTGTTTCGGCGAGGACGCTATGACTGTTTGCCGTCCGTTGATGAGTGGTTCGTGAAGCCGTCAACCAACGTTATCAACTTGTAACCTTCCTGGGACACGATCGTGTCAGAACCTCGTTACGCATACCGCGGTGGGACGAGGAACGATCTCGGCCCTTCCTGGCTTCTCGATTGGTCCAGATTGCCTCCAAGGAGCTAAGTGCCGCTGTGCCAGGCTGGTGACGGGAAGTCGACTTTTCGATCGCGGCAATCGTTCCCAATTGATGTCCTCCGGATCGGTTAGCTCGTGAACGAGTGCAAGTGCCGAGCGTTGAACACATGTCGTCGTCTGCGTGTAGGTGAGGTTAGTGATTTTACGCGATTGGAGTCGAGCTGATCTGAAGCTTGAGCAGCTCAAAAAAGGTTGCCGATCCCCCAACTGGTGCCAACAGGTGAGGCTGCTTGCCAACGCATCGATCGAACTGGCCAGGGTGAGTTTGGCAGAAACTCTCATCCCGGGCTGTCGTGTACGCCATGCTTGTTGCGCTCGGCGCGACAGCTGACCTCGCCTTTTTGGCGGCGCCGAGTCTGGCTGTCCAGTTGCATTGGCGAATACCGAACCGCTGGCTAGGAAGGAACGCCTGCAAATGAAGATCATCACACCAAATGGCCATGTCGGCACGGTCTGTTTGATGGCCGCGCTGCGATTATTTGCCACCGCAAGCATGAGACTCGCTGTCATCAGGAAGTGAAACAAACGGTGATCCGGATGTTGACCTCCGCGATGTTGATCGCGGTCGGCATGGCAGCGATTATGGCGTCCTGGCTGCTGCTCGTCTGGCTAGCCGGTGGTACTGGGGAACACTGAATCGCTCAAGATCACGAGCATCACCAAGATCAGGATTTCCCTGGGGAGGTACTTTGGTTGTTGCGGTGCTCGGCGCTCACTGTTGACCGAAGGCAGTGAATGTTCCAGTGACACGTCGCCGTTGCCGATCACATGGCTCACCAGACCCGCGGGCCAGCACCCTCACCCAGGTTCGATCGTCAGACGCAGTTCCCGTTGCCAGAGTCTGAGAACGGGGTCGTGGGATCGGCGATGTAAGACCAGCTGTAGCCGGTCGCGTTCAATGTCAGCTTCATCACCCCGAAGATGTGGTTCTTCTGGACGACGCTGTTAGGCAGGACGGTGCCGAAACCTTGGGAGTCTCGGCCGCCGGTGCCAACGGTGATCTGGCGGATACCGGTGCTGGACGCCGAGCCAGAGGCAGTCTGAGGAGCGAAGCGCTCGTAGCTATGAGCGTGGCCGGCCAGCAGCAAATCCACCTTGTTTGCGTCCATCAGGTCCACCAGCGGTTGGATTTCTGCGGTATAGAAACTGCTGGACGACCATCTGGGCTTGTGCGTCAGGACAGCCGTGCACTTGGTGGCCGCATTCCCCTCGAGATCGGCTTTCAGCCAGTTGTACTGCGGCGAACCGACCGCGCAGCCCACACCGCCGTTGATCCGTGTGCACTCGCCATTGATCACAGCGATGTGCCAGTTGCTGCTGCCGACGGGCACATTGAAGCTGTAGTACCCGTCGCAGTCCTTCCGGCAGCCCGGCTGGCGGGGAGTTGCAGCGTCGCCGAAGTAGGAGAAGTAGCCTCCGGCACCGCTGGTCCCGTACTCATGGTTCCCGACTACCGGGTTCGTCTTGGTCTTGAAGGCGCCCCAGCTGTTCTGGTAGCTGCCATTGAAATCAGTCAGACTGCCGCTGTTGTACTGCAGGTCACCCATAGCAAACAGCCGTGATGGATTCATGCTGCTAATGAGGTCGGCGGTGTACATGGCCCGGCACTTGTCCACGGTCCCGTTTCCGCCGTTGTAATCCGCCTCGGTCGTACCACAGGCGACATCGCCAGCCAGCGCGATCACCGTCGAGCCGGCTGGGGTTGCTGTTGATGTTGGAGTGGGCGTAGGCGTCGGTGTAGCGGTGGTGCCGGTATCGATCACCAGCTGAGGACGGTACGCGACCGTCGGATTCTCCCGACTAGGCGGACTCTTACTGGTGCTACTAGTGGTGTCCAGGGCGATCGACACCAGGCCGTTGCCCGTAACCCGTGACGTGACATCAAAGGTCAGGACATCGTTGGTTGTCGACGGTGTATCGGAAGCTAGCGAGGCGCCGACGGGTGGGGCATTGTTATAGGTCACCCCGGTTTCTGTCCAGGTCGTGTCCGCCACCGACTTGGCATTGATCGGCGTCGTCGATGAGATGGGGCTCACCACCTTGAGGGTGGCCCGAGTCGGCGCAGCGGTGAGCCCCTGCACATCGAACTTCAGGTACGACACACTGACAGGGTCGTTATCCACCCTGAGGGAAGTCGTCGTGCCGAAGTTCGCTGTCGGCTGATCAGCCCTGACATAGCTGTCGGCAACCGGCGACAATGTGATCGTCGCGGCATGGGCGGCCGGAGCACCCAGCGTGAGCGAGGCGGTCGCCAGCAGCAGTGCCGCAAGCACCATGGCAATTCGGTTCCGCAAGATGTCCCCCAAGAAGTCCCCCGAGATGTCGGCTATTCGCCTTCCAGCGCTTCGTCAAGCGGCAGCGAGGCATCGGCTCGTTCAGCAAGTCCCTCCGCAGCCAGCCGCTGAGCACCGGCAACATCACCCGCCAGGCAGGCGGTCGCCGCCTGCTCGATCTTGTCCAATCCAGCCCGGGCCAGCTCGTCAATCCTCGCGACTGGGGCTCGATCTTGCGCCTTGAGGGCGATTACCGCCGCATTCAACCGGCGACATGGAGCCGAGCTTGGGCCGGCGTTGCCAATCGTTTTTTGCACGATCGGGACGAGCGCGTCGTTGAGTTCAATCTGAGCCTTCTCCCGGGCCTTGAACCATCTCTGCACGTCCGCGCGGTTGCCAGGTGGCGGACCGGCAGCCTCCGCCGGCGGCTGGGAAGGCGTCGGCCCGGTGGTCATGCTGATCATGACCGCTAGTAGAGCGACCGCCGCGATCAGGACTGCAATGTAGGCAGCCGTCCTGACCGGTCGCCGCCGACGGGTGAGAGGCTGATCTGTTCGGGTAATCGCGTCCATATCAAGAGTCCTGCGACATTGGAAATCGTTTGGGTGGAATTGTGGGTTCCCAGCTCGGCGCCCAGGAATATCCAGTCGAAGTGTGGCGAGTCCGCTAAAACCCCCACACGTAAACCCCGAGTGTGAGCCGACACAAGAGTAAATCACAAAAGGCGATGCGCTTAACGGTGTAGCGATCACGGACCGGTACCAGAGCCCGCTTCGAATCCCGGACTAAAATCACCCGCCGTATCCACAAGACGTGCGATACGAGTCGCCATGAACGCTCTACGAGTCGTCGACTCGCCAAAGACCAGAGGATGACGAGCGATGGTCGCGCCGCAGCCACGCAGAGTGACCCGTCCCGCTCCCGGGCGTTCTAGGCATCCCACATCTGGCCGGCGGCTCGCTGCACTGGTCGTTGTCCGGGTCGTGTTGGTCGCCGTGCTGGCGGCCCTATTGCTCGGCGCAGATCGCGGCGAGCCAGGGCTTGGGCGGCCGACCGTACCTGCTGAGGCCAGCTGGCCGGTGCGAGCGGCCTTCTACTATCCGTGGTACCCCGAGACCGAGCATTGGGCGACGCGGTACGCGCCGACACTCGGCAAATACGACAGCAGCGATCCGCACGTGCTCGCGACCCATGTTGCCCAAGCCCGGTACGCCGGCCTGGATGCTTTCATAGCGTCCTATTGGGGGCCGGACACGCCTACGGCGCAACGGCTCCCCTTGCTGCTCGATGTCGCGGGTCGACAAGGCTTCCGGATCGCCGCCTACTATGAGCCAGAGTCTCAGCCCACTCCGCCGTCGCAGGCTTTCCTCAACCAGGACTTCGACTCGCTTTACCGGCTGAGCGCGGAGCCGGCCTGGCTGAAGGTTGAGGGGAAACCTGTGCTGTTTGTCTACAACATTGGACGAGAAGCTTCCTGCCAGGCGGTCAAGCGTCTGCTATCGGCCAGTAAGTCGCGCTTCTATCTCAATCTCAAGGCTTTCGCGGGTTACCGCAACTGTTCGGCGCAGCCTGACGCCTGGCATCAATACGTTCCGGCTCGTCGTTACGACCAGCAGGTTTCCGACTCAGCCACGGTTTCGCCCGGATTCTTCAAGTTCGACGAGACCGTGCCGCGCCTCCCGCGCGACCTAGAGCGGTTCAAGGCGGACTTGCATCGCCAAGTCGCCTCGGGCGCCCGCTGGCAGCTGATTACCACCTTCAATGAATGGGGCGAAGGAACCTCCGTCGAGCCGAGTCTGCAATGGCAATCCCCGTCCGGCTACGGCACTTACCTGGAAGCTATGCGGTCGGCATATACCTGAAGTGCGGATCAATAGCACTCGCTGGTTCCGCTATCGAGAACGTCGCTCGTCGGCGCAACCGTGAATTCCCACGCGTACCCTTGCTCGCTCAGCTGCAGGCGTAGTACGCCGTTCTGTCCGGTCATCCTGAATTTGCTGGTCGGCTCAGGGTTGTGGAATCTGTAGTGGCTGGCGCCGCCGGTCCCTACGACGAATTGGGTCATCCCTTCCGGCTCACCCTTCCCGTCGGCATTCATGGGCGCAAACCGCTCATAGTCGTGGTCGTGTCCGGCGAGGACGACATCGGCGCCCGACTGAGCAAGGATGCGCCACAATGCATCTTGATCGGGGTCATTGCCGTGCGTTCCTGAGCTGAAGCGAGGCTTGTGCCAGTACGCGAGCACACACTTACGTGGGTGAGCCTTCAAATCTTGTCTTAGCCAGCTGGCTTGCGGATCCGACTCGCGACAACCGCCAATCTCGTCACATTCTGAGTTCAACGCAATCAAATGCCACGAGCCGAGGTCGTAGCTGTAATAGCCCTTATCGGGCTCACCAGCGCGTTTGCCGAAGTAGGCGAAGTACCCCTGGGCATCGGGCGACCCATATTCATGATTTCCGGGCACCGGAAAGGTGATATCGCGGTAGGGCCCCAAGTGTCTGCGTACGACGCCTGGAAGTCAGCCAGCGAACCGCTCGGGTACTGGGTGTCCCCCAGGGCGAGCACTGCATCGGGCTGGATCGCTCCAAGCAGCTTGGCGGTGCCGTCCATGCCGCAGGCATTAGGTCTGTTGAACTCCTCGCTATTACGCCTTCGGCTGGGCGGGCATGCGATGTCGCCAGCTGCCGCAACGACCACCGATCCCGGGTCACGCGCCGGCTGGGCGCCGATATACAGCGGCGTAGCGCCCGCGTCGCGTGGGCGACGCGCATAGATCACGCTGGCAGCGGTAAGAAAACCCAGCACTGCCACCAGCGCAATGGCAACCAAGATTCGCCACAAAGACCTTCGATCCTGCTGCTCTCCAGCCTCGGCTGAGGGAGCCCGTGCCCGACGCAAATGGGCATAGATCGGCAGCGCGGCAGCAAGGAGCAGCACCAGCAACAGTGCCGCTCCAGCAGTCAAAATGCCGTCCGTTCCTGGATCGTCGGAATCAGCGATCACTGGCGGCTCTTGGACGGAGGATCCTTGAATAAGGCTTGTTAGTTCCTTCAGAGCGCTAGTTCCGTACAGCTCGCTGGGCTCCACATGTGTGTTCTCGCTGAACTCATTCCACGAGATCAGCCCTAGGGCATCAGGTGAGGATGCGACGGCAGCGTTGTACTGGCTCCGCAACGTCTGGCCGTCCCGCCGCGGCACCTCCCGCGCGCCACCGATCAGTCGTGCGTCGAAGCCTGGTGCGAACGGTGCAATCCACAGACCTCCGGATTTGTGTACGGTCGCCGCCATCTCGTCGAGTCGTTCCGGGTACCGACTGTTCGTCGCTGGATCAACCGAGGACCAGTAGTAGGCGTTTCCGTCGAAGAACCGCATCACTCGCTGGTATCCCTGAGGACTCTTCTCGCTGGCGAGGACCAGCGCGGAATCCTTGAGCGGAGTCGTAACGCGTTCTATGTCGGCTTCGGAGAACTCCCAAGTCCCCGACCAGATCAGCAATGGCTTAGCGAAGATATCGAAAACCGGGTCTGGCGCGTAATGCCGCTTGAAGTAGTCGAAGTCGGCAGTAATGCGCTGCACGGGGAGGGGTTTTCGGTGGAAATCCAGCCCTTGATAGATGATGGCGAGCTTGAAGTCCGTCGCCCGCGCAATCTTGATGAGTGCCTCTAGGCGGCGGTTGTTTGTCGGAGTGCTCTTCCAGGAGACGATGAAGCCATCGATGCCGGCGGACTTCGCCTCAGCGATCTGTTTTTGCATGATCGAGACGTCATCGCTTGAGTACCGTCCCGCCAGCGGATAGTCGATCTTGGCGCGATCCCAGGACTTAGGCGTGAACCACTGGTAGTAGTACGCCAGCACCGGCACACCCGCCGCCCGCTCTTTCTCGGGAAGAGCGGCGGAGGCGGTCGGTATCAGGTGGCAAAGCGATAAAAGCAGCGCAGCACACCAGGCGACCAGCGATCGCTTCACGGTCATCTGCCGGCGGACCTGATGCCTAATTGCCCGAACCGAGCGGAGCGCAGGATGACTGGTCGGGCCCGTACGCGTACCAGGTAAAGCGTGAGCATGAAACCCGCAACCACGCCAGCGGCTACTGCGACATCAAGTCGACTTACGTGCTGGAGGTCGACGTATTGAGTTCGCGAGAGGACTAGCGGCCGCTCGAAGGACAGCCCGGGCGCATCAACCTGGACGCTGTAACTGCCCTTGGCCAAGTTTTCAACGCTAGCCTTGCCATTCGCATCTAGCGGCACCTTGAAGCGATGGCCGTCTGGGTATTTAAGCCACACTGCCTGTCCAACAGGATTACCAAAAAGGAAGTCGCGCGTACTGAAGTGCAAGGTGTGCAGCTGCAGCGGTATGACGACTTTAGTCCTGCGGCTCGGTTCAAACCGCTGGGCATTCATCTGGACGACATTTGATCCGTCGACGTCCACGCGTTGCACGGTGTAACTGACCTTCTTCGCGATCACAGAACCGCCACTGGCCACGGGCCTAATACCCACAACGGTGACTTGCCCGCTTCCGTCCCCCCTCACGGTCAACCCGTGATCACTGCGAAACTCCACGCGCGACACTCGGGTCGACTCAACAGGATCACGAGCCTTATCCACAAAGGAATATTGCAGCTTGTAGGTGGCTCGGTATGCCGCCTCTATCCGCAGGTGGCGTCTCACCTTCACGCCGGTCAGCTCATTCAAGTGAGTCTTGTCCTGAGTTCCGTGGTACCAGCGCACAAACTCAAGACTCCTATTGCTCTCACTCTGGGAGATCTTCTTGTCGATGACTGAAATCTTGTGCTCGTCCAGACTCTTGACCTTGAGTCGAACAACTCCCTGGCGGTCGGCTCGATGAGTGTGCCCATCCACCGTGAATCGCGCGCCGGGAAGTTTGGGCACCGTGACGATCTCAAGGACGCCCTTCGAGTCCGCAGTGAGCGCGCGTCGTGGTTCGACAGCGCCTGCTGTTGATGTGTGGGCGATAGCGACGAATGCCCAGAGCAGTGACAGCATCAGTACGCCGAGCGTCACTCGACGTACCGCCGCCCTTCGAGGCGGCCTATTCGCTTGCATCATGTCTGTGCTCCGTTCGGCTTCTGCTCAGCCGGTCCAGCGTGCGGCGCAGGCTCCGGCTGAGGTGGCGGCGCAGGTGTCGAGGCGGCTGACTGTGGCCGAGTGGTCCGCCACGCCGCCACCCGGGAAATAAGTGGACTCAGCGAGTACCAGGCGGTCCGCAAGGCCGGCTGCAGCCGATTCCGCATCACCCCAACGCCGGAGCGCGCCAGGGTTGTCCCACGCTCGACGAGACCGGGAACCGTAATCGGACCCCGCCAATAAACCGCCAGACTTAGGACCGCAATCGCAAGTACGAGGGCGACACCATAAACGCCGTAGATCACCGGTGTCGGGCTGTCGATGGCTGCCCTCACCGTCGGCGCCGGCCAGGTCCGGGGCAACAAGGTGCCAGCTCGTGGAGGGGCAGTGAAATCAAAAGCTGACGCCAAGCCGGCGGATTCCCTATCTCGAACGCTCAGCGGCTTGAGGTTCCAGTTGCTCTCAATGAAATGGAGCATCGCGGTGTAGTCGAGCACCGTATGGTCGACCGCACCCTTTTTGGCGTACGGACTGACCAGCAGTGCAGGTACGCGGAAGCCGTATCCGCGGCTGTCGACCCTCGGTGGCGGCACGTGGTCGTACCAGCCGCCCCATCCGTCATAAGTCCACATCAATGCCGATGTCGACCACGCGGAGCTTTTCATCAACTCGCTGGTGACCTTGCGCAAGGTTCGTGTGCCGGCGCTGGGATCGGCCGGCGGATTCTCACTCGACTTGGTGGTCACGATGTAGGAGACCGCCGGAAGAGTGCCATTGCGGAGGTCGAGATAGTACTGGTTTAGGTCCACGACACGGCCGGCGAGTGCGCCGCCGTCGCGAAATCGCTTCATACCAAGCAGCGGAACCTTGACCAGCTGACTAGGGCGGTTGACGTCAGGCTGCCCGCGGGTGGCCGTCGCGTCGAGGTTTTCTACATAGAACTTCGCCGAGATCTGGCGCTCGGCAAGTCTGTCGAAGACGGTCGGAAGAGCGTCATAGCCAGCACTGTTGCGAAGCGGAGTCTGTCCTACCGGGGCGTTGCCGGCCAGCCAGTAGAGGTATGCCTCGCGGCTGCCCACCTTGGTCGAGGCGAAAAACCGGTCGAAAAGCACGTACTGATCGGCAACATTCCAATGGAACGGGATATCGGAGCCGTCGTAATACCCCATGGCAGATGTGCCATCCAGGCCGAGTCTCCGATAGGCGGCCACGAAGCCATCCATCCGCCCGCTGTTGTATTGCCGTCGCTGTACGCCTGGGCCTTGGCTCAGATCCTCGATGGGCGTGTCGCCAATGTGGAACGGCTGAATGCAACCCTTGGTCGATTTCTTGTTGATGTTGAGCCGCTGACATATCCCGCCGGGAATGCCGTCAGCGCCGGGGTAGGTCCCGAAATAGTTATCGAAGGAGTGGTTGTCCTGCATCATCCATACGACGTGCTTGACCGGTGTGGTCGTCGGGGTGTCCTCGACCGGCGACGCTGCGGCGGGCATGGTCGGCATGGCAGCCAGGATGACTGCGGCAATCAGTAGACAGAGCTTTCTCATGGGCGCAACTCGTAGACGATGATGAGGGGCCTGGTGGTCTGGAGTCCGTTGTCGTCCTCGACCTCGACCGTCTCTGAATGGATAACGATGCCGTTGTACTTCTTCGCGTACGCCATCAGCCGGTCCGAGAAGCTCGGCGAGCGGGCCGCCGAGAAGGTATCCCAGACCAGGTACTGGATCGCGCCGTCGCGAAGCTGGAGGTCGGCGTTCTCGATTGCGGTATAGGAGGGGTTGCGGTTCAGTGGGTTCGGGCTCACCGAAAGCCCGTACGCCTCGCGATGGCCGTAGAAAGCGATGACGTTGGCCATCGACGGTCCCACCGTCATGAGCGTCGCGCCCTGCGGGAGGTGGTGATCAATCCACCTGCCGGCCTCGCGGCCGCCGGCCAGGCCACCGCTCGCTGCCAAAAACTCGGCGTCCTTCGACGGCTGAATCGTCAACCAAGCCGGCACCATCACGGTCAGCAGCACCCCTGCCAGCACGCCGTTCCTCATTGCCATGCGCCAATGCGGAATCCGAGCCGCGAGCTCTGACCAGATCCTTTCCGACATCAAAGTGCGGGCTGCCAGTACCGCAAGCGGCGGCGCCAACGGGAGCAAATACTGAAATCCCTTGATCGGCATTAGCGTGAAGAACAAGATCGGCACGGCACACCAGCTCACCAGCAATCCCTCGCGCCAATTCAGCTGCTTTCGCTCCAGCAGCATCCCCAGGATCGCCAGCGCCAAAACCAGGGGGCCTATCACCATGGGAACGGTGGTCAGATAAAAGTCCACGGGATGGTTGGCGCGGCGAAACAGCTGCCAAGCCAGATAGTTGCCGCCGCTGCGTGTCGCCCCCGCCAGACGCAATGCCAGGGGGAAGGCCACTGCGATGAAGCCAGCCACTGCGAGGGCGAGGGCGGCGGGCTTCAGGCGGACCTTGACGGCTTGGCTCAGCACAAAGAAGCAGTAGACGCCACCGAACAAGACGATGGCTGTCTCCTTAGTGATCATCGCCAGGCCCATCAGCGCGCCGGCGACGACAAGCCACCGGGTACCGTGCTGTGTGCAGTAGCGCACGAGCGCATAAAGCGCTGCGGTGGCGAAGAAGACCATTGGCGCGTCCAGCAGCACTTGTCTGGAAACCGTCACGTGGTACGGCATTACTGCTAGCAACGCCATCGCTGCGATTCCGACGCGGCGCCCGTACAAGAGCTTGCCGAGGTGATAGACGACGACAAGTGTGCCTACGCCGAAGCTTGCCGCAAGAATCCGGCCGACGACATCGGCGACCCCGAACTGGTACGGCAGTGAGAGCAACGACTGAAACAAGAGTGGATGAGCACGGAAGATCGGAAAATAGGGCAGGTACGTCGACTGCCCTGCGATACTCGCCGCCTGTCCGGCGTACACCGCTTCGTCGCTGTTGAAGCCAACGGCGTTGAGCCTCCAATAGCGAAGAAACACTCCGGCAGCGAGCGCGATCAGGAAAGGGTGGCGTCGGATTCGAGAGATCCACATCCAAAGCCACGGAAGCACTCGAGCCCGGACGAGGCGCTCCGGTTCGACGAAGGTAGCCGCTGGCTCAGCACGGTCGACCACGCCCAGCTTCACCGAGGTCATTGCAGCACCCCGCTGTCGGCAAGGAACTTTTCATTCCTCGTCATCAGTGGTTTCACGACAGTCCTTACACAATTGGGTGTTCCAGCTTTGCTGGTCTGTGGAGCCTGAACCGGTGGCTTCCGCCACAGGCTCCAGCGCATCTCGCCGAGTAGCTGCAGGTGTCGGAAACCTTCCCGAATTAAGATCTTGAGGCCGCGCGGTGTTAGCTGCGGAATGGCGGTCCCGGTCGTCATCGCACTGCCCCTTCCCTTCTTCGGGCAGCAGATTCTCCATTGGTGCTGTTGCCGTTCCTGCTCTCGCTCCCCGCCGAGTGGGCCTCCACGTCAGACCGTCCACTCGCCCTGCCATTCGCTCTGGCACTGCCGTTCGTTGCCCCTGAACGAGTCGGCTGGCCCGCTGCGACGGCCGTACGGCCCTCGACTCCGGATGGCTGCAGGACCCGCTGTGGGATGACGTCGGCCCAGCCGAAGTTTGGTGAGACGAGCCGAGATACCGAGACGTTCTGCAGAAAATCGTCGAGGATTGCTCGTTCGAGCGAGCGCAGCACCGAGATGTCTTGCTTCTTGCCCTTGCGGAGGTTACGAGAGCGCAAGGTGATGGCGCGCTCCATGATCGAGAACGGTGGGAAGCCGTACGCGTCCTCGGTGTTCGCCAACAGGAGGGCCATGGCCTCCTCATGGGAGACCGCCTCCTCCGCCTGCGGTCCGCGGCCAATGATGAAGATCTGATGGACCGTTCCGGTGTCGGAGTAGCGTGCCGACGGTACCAGCCGGTCGATCATGTATTTGGGCGGCGGTACCACGATCTGGGTGATGGCGTTGATGGCAATGATCGGAATGTTGAGCCGGGCCAGGAGCAGGGCGAACCGCCGACCCTGCTTGGAGTGGATCCGGCTCTGAACACCGAGCACAAGTCGCCGCGGGAGGCTGAGCACGTTCTTGTTCACGGCGCGCATCGTGTGCGAGCTGATGGTCAACGGCTTTGGGAAGGACAGAGCCTCACCATCTCCGTTGATGATCGTCATGTCGTCGGACAGGAAGGCTGCCTGATCCGGGTGCTCCTGTAGGAGCCGCAATATGGTGCCCGTCTTACCCGTGTCCGTCTGTGCGGAGAGCATGATCGTTTCCCCGCCCAGGCTGACCGTCGCCGAGTGCAGGAGCATATAGCCCCTATTGACCAGCACGAACCTGAGTAACGCCTCCACAACGTTGGTGTAGGTCACGTGCTTGGACAGTGCCAGCAATGGGCTGACGGTGACGGTGATCCGGTTGTCCAGGTCCACTCGGAAATTCGCACCGACTGAGCCGAGATGCTCACGGTAGACGAACAACCCAGGGCTCATAATCGCCTGCACCTTGGGGATGAATCGGCGGGCTCCGACATAACCGCGTCGCACTGTGATGTCCGCCGGGTGGCTGAAAGACCCAACTTGGAAGTAGCCCAGCTCCGCGAGTTGGACCTCGGAACGGATGGAAACTAACCCGTGGATGTCGTAGTAATACTGTCGGCCCCGGCGAGGCGTGCGGAGATTTAACGCAAGATGCGGTCCCCATTCGTAGCTCTTCATCTGGATCAGCACGTCGGCATTGGTGTGCCGCTCGATCGGCTGGCCCGTAAGGTCGGCCGCCCTCTTCCTCGAACCCCAGATGTAGCGATCGCTGACCCAGAACCGGAGCGCGAAGAGCATAACCAGGGTTGTGAAGTTGGCCCAGCTCGGGCTCATGCCGATGGTATGACTCAGGAACAGCAGTAGCGGCACTCGTATCAGGAGTGAAGCGGTGTTCGTGGCCCAGCTCTTAGCGAACCGCTGATACCACCGCGAACTCGAGTTCTGCTTGCGATAGACCACCTTGTCGGTCCAGACAAAGTTCCAAATGGTCGATCCCTGAGTGGCCGCCACCGCGGCCCAAGAGATCCAAAAGGACAGGGCATCGTGAAAGAACCAGAACAACGCCTGGTTCACGAACATGCCAGATAGGCCGACTAAGCCGAAGCCGAAAGCAAGTTTTGTCTTGTTAGTGATGCGGGATTTGAACATTTGGGGGACTCCTGTTCAGATACAGCTATTGCTGTCGCATCACCGGTTCAGACCGCAACCTCTTCTTGGCAGTAGAAGGTGTTCGTCCCCTAAGAGACAGCGGCTCGCGAAGTCCACAGCCTGCAGATGCAGCGGCCAATTCAGCGCCTTCCCCAAGGCGCTGAGTAGGTTTATTGGCCCCACCATTCCTGCAGACAACCCCCGCTTCGACATCGCGTGTCCCGGCGAATGGACGTGCTTGAGCGAAATGCGAGCAGGCGCTGGCTCGGCCTGATCGCTTGGGTGAGGGGTAGTAGGAGCGGCCTCATTGCCGCGAACCCCCCAGTTCGGTCAAGCAGCAGGAGCGTATCCCGCGCTGACAGCAAGATCAGACCGGAAATTCGATTATGAGGTGGGATTGGCGCCCGATCGCGAGACATCGGCGGTGCCGCAACCTGTTTGTCGAAGATCGACTGCACGGCCGAGGGCGGTCCACATCCCGTCGATGGCTGAGAACTGTTGTGAAGTGACGCTCCATCTGGATCACCGAATCCCTTGTGCATAAGGGAAAACGCAGGATCTTGGCTGGCCACCCGGTATCTGTTACAAGATCATTTCAGCGGCGAACGCGGGCGGGCTTCTCACCGTCGGTCCCTCTCTTATTCGTGCAGTACTCGTAGCAATGTTATGAATTCGTCACCTTTTGGGTGTCTCGCGACATGGTCACGATTTGCGTCTGACGAGCCGCGCGACTACGGCTTGGGGAGCAAGTGGTCAAGTACAACAAGTGAACCGGCCGACTTGGTGTCGTTAGCGACCACTTCCGCGTGGACCACCTCAGACCGCACGCACGTCGCCGCGTGTGCGGCGAAAAGCCTCAACGACAGCCGACCCGCCGAATGGCCG
>Ga0307410_10000406_pt1 | contig 17054 bp, 16 predicted proteins | sample 322Ometagenome_3_FD_203707 | JGI IMG/M metagenome (GOLD analysis project Ga0307410, IMG submission 203707) | Maize rhizosphere microbial communities from greenhouse at UC Davis, California, United States - 322HYB-O-3 | ecosystem: Host-associated > Plants > Roots > Rhizosphere > Soil | place... | reverse complement strand
CTGGCCGCCGCCGCCGGCCACTCGTGCTCGGCCTGCCAGGCCGCGCGCTGCGACACGCCTGCCACGGCGCAGAACGCCGCCGCCGCCGCGACGGCGCCCGTGGGCCACCCCCGCGCGCCGTGGAGCCGCGACGTGAGCACCGCGGTCGCCGCCGTGGCGATGGCGCACGCGATCAGGTAAGGTACCGTGGGCTCGCGCAGCCACAGCGCGCCGCAGATCAGCGCCGCCCCCGCCGCGCCCACCCACCATCGGGCCGCGTAACGGCGCGCCCGCGCCTGGGTCCCGCGCTCACTCTCTCGTCCCGCTATGACCACGACACTCCCCGCGACCAAGCCGCGTCGCTTGAAAGAGCTCATTCCGTCCGAAGCCGCGCGGATTCTGGCGGAGGACCCGCGGCTCATCGTTCCCGTCGGCACGTGCGAGCAGCACGGCCCGCACCTGCCGCTCGGCTGCGACACTTACATCGTGGAGCACCTCGCGGACGACCTCTCGGCGGAGTACGGCGTGTTGCGGGCTCCGACGCTCGAGTACGGGGTGAACGTGGACGCGGAGCGGGAGTTCGCCGGCAACGGGTCCGTTCGCAAGAAGACGCTCCACCGGATGTTGAACGACCTGCTCTCGTCGTGGGAGTGCACGGGCGTCCGCGAGTTCATTCTCATCACCGCGCACGGGCACGACCCGCACCAGGAAGCCCTCGCCACGGTCATCACCGCCGAAGCCCGCGTGCGCGTGGTGGACATCTTCGCCGTCAACGTCGCCGACCTCCTGGAGGGCCAGACGGAGCCCATGCACGGCGACGAGGTGGACACGTCGATCATGCTGCACCTCGCGCCGCACCTCGTGCGCATGGAGCTCGCCGAGGATTATATGATGTCGCGCGAGGCCCTGCGACGTTACCGGCGTGGGTGGTTGCGCGTCCCCAAAGGAAGCCCCGGATCCATCGGGCGTCCGACGCTCGCGACGCCCGCGAAGGGCAAGGCGCTGTACGAGCGGATCCGCGCTCGGATCAGTGACCGGATCTTTCTCGCGCCGTCTGTCGAGGAGTAGCGCCTCGGGCGAGCGGCGGACACCCGCCGCGGGCCACGGCGCGTAACTCACGCCGGGTAACCGACTTCGCGCCCATCTCGGGGCGCGGCGCACGGCGTCGGCCGAACCTCCGCCCCACGGCCGGGGTACTATCTCCTATCCTATGACACGCCTTCCACTGACGCTCGCCGCCGTGCTGTGCCTCGGCGCCGCTCCCATGGCCGCGCAGGTTGCCACAGTGGACGAGGGGAGTTTCACAATCACGCGGAACGGGCAAAAGGTGGGGCGTGAGGAGTTCCGCATCCGCCGCACTCCCGCGGCCGCCGGCGCGGAGTTCGTCGCCAGCGCGACCGTCGCGTACGGCGACCGTCGGCTGTCGCCGGACCTGCGGACCGACGCGGCCGGCGCGCCGCTCGCCTACCGGGTCGAGGTCCGGGTCGGCGACGCCACGGAGGAGCGGCTCACCGGGCAGGTGGGGCGCGGCCGCTTTACCGCCATGCTCAAGACCTCGCGCGGGGAGTCGACGCGCGAGTACGTGATGCCCGACGGGGCGCTGGTCCTCGACGACGACATCTACCACCAGTACTACTTCGTGGGGGTCGGTGGCCGCAGCGGGGCGACCCCGGTCGTCGTGCCGCGCCGCAGCGCCCAGGTCAACATGCGCGTAGAGTCGAAGGGGAGCGAGACGGTCTCGGTCGCGGGCCGGAGCGTGGCGGGGACACACTTCGTGGTGAGTGATCCCGGCGCCGGCGCGCGCGACGTGTGGCTGGACGGGAGCGGGCGCGTGCTGAAGGTGGCGATCCCGTCGCGCGGGCTGGTCGCGGAGCGGGACGAGCTGCCCCGGTAGCCGCCTCCCGACTTCGTCGGTGTCGAGCGCCCCGTGTCGTGCGGGGCGCTTTTCTTTGTTTCCTCCAGCGAGATTTCGCCGTACACTGCTCCGCACTGCCCTGCCCGCGGCGCTGAAACCGACGCGTCACCCCCCCCGTACGGCAGCCAGACCTTTACCATAGGACCCCCCGAGATGCGACCCCTGCTGCTCGCCCTGGCCCTCTTCGTAACCGGCGGAGCTACCGCCGCTGCCCAGACGCCTCCCAGCGATTCGGCGGGCCCCACGCCGGTCCTGACGTTGGAGGAGGCCGTGTCGCTGGCCCGCCGGAACAACCCGGCGCACCGGCAGATCCTCAACAACCGCAACGTCGCCGGCGCGCAGCTCCGCAGCGCCTACGCAGCCTTCCTGCCGAGTGCCGACGTCAGCTTCGGCTCGCAGTACCGCGAGGGCGGCGGGCAGTTCTTCAACGGCGTGACGCTGGGCGCGTCCTCGCCCGTGGTGGCCTCGTCATACGACCTGAGCCTCACGGCCCGGTACAACGCCGCCACGCTGATCAACCCGAAGCTCCAGCACGCGAACCTCCGGGCAGCCGAGGCCGATGCCGCCGGGTCCAACGAGCAGCTCCAGGCCGCCGTGAGGCAGCAGTACCTGACGGTGCTGCAGCAGGAGGCCACGGCCGCGCTCCAGGATACGCTGGTCGCCACCTCGCAGGCGCAGCTCGAGCTGGCCAGGGCCCGCGCCGCCGTCGGCTCGGCGACGTCGCTCGACGTCGCCCGCGCCGAGGTCGCGCTCGGGCAACAGCAGGTCACCGCGCTCCAGGCCCGGAATCAGATCGAGATCGAGAAGGTCCGGCTGTTCCAGCAGATGGGCATACAGCAGCCCGCGAACGTGCGGCTCACGTCCGAGTTCGCGGTGTCCGAGTTCACTACGCCGCTCCCGGAGCTGCTCGCGCTCGCCGGCCGCCGGAACCCGACGCTCAACGCCGCGCGCGCGCGTGAGAGCGTGGCCGGCCTTTCCTACCGCGCCGCGCAGGGCCAGTACACGCCGACGCTCGTCGTCCAGAGCTTCTGGGGCGGCTACGCCCAGCAGTTCACCAACGACGATTTCGTGGTGGGCCAGGCGCTCGGCGAGATCCAGGGTCCGTGCCGTCAGCGGGCCTTCGTCCAGTCGGTGATCGACAACGCCCCACAGCCGGACTTCACGCCCTGCAACGCGCTGACGCTGCCCGCCGCCGACCGGCAGGCCGCGCTGGACGCGAACAACCAGTTCCCATTCAACTTCACGAAGAACCCCTGGCAGATCCAGGCGGCGATCTCGTTCCCGATCTTCAATGGGCTCGTGCGCGAGCAGCAGGTGCAGCAGGCGGCGGCCGACCGGGCCGACGCTCGATACGCGATCCGCGCCCAGGAGCTGGCCGTCACCGCGAGCGTGACGACGGCGTACCTGACCCTGCAGACGGCGGCGCGCACGGCGACGCTCCAGGAGCAGAACGCGCGCATGGCGCGCCAGGCGCTCACGCTCGCCGAGGAGCGGTTCCGCGTCGGGGCCAACACCTTCCTCGACGTCGCGCAGGCGCAGGCGGAGTTCGGCCGCGCCGAGACCGCCCGCATCAACGCGATCTACGACTACCACCGGGCCTTCGCGGCGCTCGAGAGCGCCGTCGGCGCCCCCCTGCGCTGACCGGCCACACATAGTACGGCGCGACGTGCGCCGGTAGCTCCACTCCGAGGAATTCCATGAGCAAACGAGCCAAGTGGTCCGTGGTCGGCCTCTTCGTCGCGGGGGCCGCCGGCCTGGGCGTGATGACCGCCGCGCGCCGGGGCGCCAAGCCGGTCGAGGTCCGGATCGAGCCGGTGGAGGCGCGCGACCTGGTGGCCTCGGTGACCGCCAGCGGCCAGGTGCAGCCGCGCTCGAAGGTCGACGTCGCCGCCGACATCAGCGGACGCATCGTGCGGCTCGCCGTGAAGGAAGGCGCCATGGTCAGCAAGGGCCAGTTCCTCCTTCAGATCGACCCGGACCAGTACGAGGCGGCCGTGCAGCGCACCGAGGCGGCGCTGGCATCGGCCCGCGCGCAGGAGGCACAGGCGAAGGCGAACCTGCTTCAGTCGCAGCGCGGGTACGAGCGCTCGGCGGAGATCAAGAAGAACAACCCGGCGCTCGTCTCGGACGAGCAGCTCGAGCAGCTCCGCACGCAGGTGGAGGTCAACCAGGCGCTCTACGACGCCGCGAAGTACAGCGTCCAGCAGTCGGCCGCCGCGCTGCGCGACGCGCGTACGCAGCTCGGCCGGTCGACGATCGTCGCGCCGATGAGCGGCCGCGTCACGCGCCTCAACGTCGAGCAGGGTGAGACGGCGGTGCCGGGCACCTTCAACAAGGAGGCCGCGACGCTGCTCACGATCAGCGACATGAGCGTCCTCGAGACGAAGGTGAAGGTCGACGAGACGGACGTGGCTCGCATCTCGATCGGCGACTCCGCCGAAGTGCAGATCGACGCCTTCCCCGACACCACCTTCGTGGGACGCGTGGTCGAGATCTCGAACAGCTCGCTGAAGACCAGCGCCGCGCCCGGCGGCCAGCAGGGCGACCAGGCCGTGGACTACGAGGTGACCATTCAGCTCCTCAACCAGCCGGCCGACACGCGGCCCGACTTCTCTGCCACGGCCAAGGTCGTGACCGACACGCGCCAGAAGGCGCTGTCGATCCCGATCATCGCCCTCACGGTGCGCGAGGACGAGCGGATCGAGGACAGCGACACGGTCGTGACGCTGGGTCGCACCGGGCCGGCGCCGGCGAAGCAGGTCGGCAAGCGTGACGTGGAGGGCGTGTTCGTGGTCGGCAAGGATAACCGCGTGACGTTCCGGCCGGTGAAGGTCGGCATCGCCGGCGAGAAGTACTTCGAGGTGTTGAGTGGGTTGCAGCCCGGCGAGCGCATCGTGGCCGGCACCTACCAGGCGATCCGCGAGCTGAAGGACAGCACGCTCGTGCGTGAGCCGAAGGCCGACAAGGACAAGAAGGGCGGCGCGGAGGCGAAGTCGTGAGCACCCGCATCGAGCCGCTCGGGGAACCCGGCCTCAGCACGACGGCCGAGCGCCGGGCGGTGGTCGGCCAGGCCGGCGTCACGCCGAGTAAGGACTGGATAATCGTGACGCGCGGCCTGAAGCGCGAGTACGACATGGGTGGCGAGATCGTCCGCGCCCTGCGGGGAGTGGACGTGGCGATCCGGCGAAACGAGTACGTGGCGATCATGGGCCCGTCCGGGTCGGGAAAGTCCACGCTCATGAACCTGATCGGGTGCCTCGACACGCCCACCGCCGGCGAGTATTGGCTCAACGGCGACCTGGTCTCCGAGAAGAGCGACGACGAGCTCGCCCGGGTGCGGAACCGTGAGATTGGGTTCGTCTTCCAGACGTTCAACCTGCTCCCCCGCGCCACCGCCCTCCACAACGTCGAGTTGCCGCTCGTCTACGCCGGCGTGCCCTCCGCGGAGCGCCGCCGGCGGGCCAGGGAGGCGCTGGAGCGGGTGCAACTCGGCGAGCGCGTGCTGCACCGGCCGAACGAGCTCTCCGGCGGTCAGCGCCAGCGCGTGGCGATCGCGCGGGCGCTCGTCAACAACCCGTCGATTCTTCTGGCGGACGAGCCCACGGGCAACCTCGACTCGCAGACCTCGGAAGAGATCATGAAGGTCTTCGAGGAGCTCGCGAACCAGGGCCAGACGGTGATCATGGTGACGCACGAGCAGGACATCGCCGCCCACGCGCGTCGCGTCATCGTCCTGCGCGACGGCGTCATCGCCACCGACGACCGCGGCGAAGCCTTCGCGGCGAAGGCCGGACTGTGAACCGCAGTGGCGGGTGAAGAGTGGCGAGTGGCGAGCGTACGTCGCCCTCCCCGCTCCCCACTCGCCACTTGCCACTTGCCACTTCTCACTCGCCCTCATGCCCTTTCTCGACGCCGTCCGCCTCGCCTTGGCGCAGATCCGGGTGCAGAAGCTCAAGAGCTTCTTCACCCTGCTCGGCGTGATGATCGGCGTGATGTTCCTGATCGCCGTCGTCTCCATCGTCGAGGGCATGGGACGGTACATGGAGCAGGACCTGGTCGGGAAGCTGATGGGGGTGAACACGTTCGAGCTCCGCCACCGCCCGAACATCAACTTGGGCGACGTGGATCAGGCGACGTGGGAGGAGTACCGCCGCCGGCCGCGGATCCGCGAGAGCGACGTGCAGCCGGTGGTCGGCACGCTGCCGCCGAGCGCGCGCTGGGCGGTGTTCAGCGAAGACAACGTGACGATCTCGTCGGCGTACGCGCGGCCGCGGCAGGTGCGGGCCCAGAACGTCACGCCCGGCTACTTCGAGATCAAGAAGCTCGCCGTGGTGAGCGGGCGCTTCTTCTCCGAGCAGGAGAATGCGCTGGGCACCCCCGTGGTGGTGATCGGGCAGGACGTGAAGGACCACTTCTTTCCCGGCGTGGACCCCGTCGGGCGGCAGCTCCGCATCGGCGACATTCCGTACGACGTGATTGGGGTGGCCGAGAAGCAAGGCAGTGCGCTCGGCATCTCGTTCGACAAGTTCATCGTCGCGCCATACGACTCGCCGGTGAAGCGGCTCACCAACCGCCACGGGGTGATCGACGCGATCATGATCCAGTCGCCGACCGCGCAGGCGATGACGGCGAACATGGAGGTCGTGCGGCAGGTCATGCGCGGCCGCCACAAGCTGCGGCCCGCGCAGCCCGACAACTTTTCGATGCAGACGTCGGAGTCGGCGCTCGCCTTCTGGAACAAGCTGAAAGGCTACCTCGTGATGGCCGGCATCGCGTTGCCGGCGATCGGGCTCGTGGTGGGCTCGATCGTGATCATGAACATCATGCTCGTGGCGGTGGCGGAGCGGACGCGGGAGATCGGCATCCGCAAGTCGCTCGGCGCCCGCCGCCGCGACATCCTCGCCCAGTTCCTCGTCGAAGCCGCCACCCTCAGCACCGCCGGCGCCGGCTTCGGCATCGCGCTCGGCGTCGGTCTGGCGCAGCTCGTCGCGACGCTGTCGCCCCTGCCGGCGAGCGTCGCCCCCTGGTCGGTGGGCGCCGCCGTGCTCCTGGGCGCCGGCGTGGGCATCGCCGCCGGCGTGTACCCGGCGAGTCGGGCGTCGCGCCTCGACCCCATCACGGCCCTGCGGTCGGAGTAAGGCGCGATGAGTGTCGGCACACGGCTGTACGGCCTGGCGGAGGGCGTGGGCATCGCGTTCGACGCGATCCGCGGCAACAAGGTGCGCGCCGGCCTCACGATCCTCGGCGTCGCCGTGGGCGTGTTCGTCGTCGTCGTGATGTCCGCGGCGATCCACGGCATCAACGCGAGCGTCGCGCGCGACTTCGAGGCCGCGGGTCCGACGAGCTTCTTCATCTCGCGCTTCCCGATCACCTTCGAGGCCTGCGACGGCTCGGACGAGACGTGCAAGTGGCGCCGCAACCCGCGCATCTCGCTCGAGGAGGCCGGCATCCTCAGCCGCCTCGCCTCGATTCGGGGGGTGACGGCGCGGCTCTACGACCAGGGGCTCGTTCGCTACAAGGACCGGTCGCTCTCGAGCACGAACATCGAGGGCTACACGCCGAACTGGACAGACGTCGACGGCGGCGACATCTACCCGGGGCGGAGCTTCACCTACGCCGAGAACGCCAACGCCGAGCGGGTGGTCATCATCAACGACAAGATGGCCGAGGAGCTGTTCCGCGAGTCCGACCCGATCGACAAGGTGGTGACGATCCGGAACACGCCCTTCCGGGTCATCGGCGTCTACCATTACACGGCCAGCTTTCTCACCGGCGGCGACCGGCCCAAGGCGATCGTACCGTTCGAGGCGTCGCGGCGGCACCTGCAGGGGTCGGCCGAGTGGATGGACCTCACCATCAAGCCGCGGGCGAACGTGTCGCGCGACGAGGCCATCGACGACGTCACCGCGGCGCTCCGGGCGCGGCGCGGGCTCAAGCCGGCGCTCGAGAACAACTTCGCCGTGATCACGCAGGACAAGCTGTTCGAGACGTACAACAAGATCTTCGGGATGTTCTTCCTGGTGATGCTGGTGCTGTCGGCGGTGGGGCTGATCGTGGGCGGCGTGGGGGTGGTGGCCATCATGATGATCAGCGTCACCGAGCGCACGCGCGAGATCGGCGTCCGCAAGGCCCTCGGCGCCACCCGCGCCACCATCCTCTGGCAGTTCCTCGTCGAGGCGGCCACCCTCACGACGATCGGCGCGGTCGCCGGTCTGATCGTCGGCGGGCTGCTCACGGTCGCGATCCGCAAGCTGACGCCGATCGAGGCCGCCATTCCGCCGCTGGCCATCGTGGCCGCTCTCGCGACGAGCGCCTTCACGGGAGTACTCTTCGGTCTCCTCCCGGCGGCGCGCGCGGCCCGGCTCGACCCGGTGGAAGCGCTCCGGTACGAGTAGCGAGGGTCGGGGGTCGGGGGGACGTAGCGCGCCGGAAGCCAAGAGGGTTCCCGGCGCGCTATTTTTCGGATTCGGTGTACGAGTGCGGAGCATCTCACTCGCCCCCTCGCCTAGTCCAGCCCCCCACCGCTCGCTGCCATGCCTTGCACTCTCGCGCCGATGCCGGCGCTCCTTCTCGCCGCATTGGTCGCCGGGTGCTCGCGCTATGATGGCCCGCGGATTCCGCAGAATCCCCTAGTCACGTCGCTCACCGTGCGGGAGGTCGCGGCGGGACTGACGAACCCGCTCTACTTGACGGCGCCGCCGGGCGACGGGCGGCTCTTCATCGTCGAGCAGCCCGGGCGCATTCGCGTCGTGGACGGGGGGCGGCTGCTGCCCGAGCCGTTCCTCGACCTTACCGCCAAGGTGTTGAGCGGCGGCGAGCGCGGCCTGCTCAGCGTTGCGTTCCATCCGGAATACGGCACCAACGGACACTTCTACGTCTACTACACGGATCTGAACGGCGACACCACGGTCGAGCGGTACGCGGTCTCGTCCGACCCCAACGTCGCCGACGCCGGCTCTGCCGCTCTCGTGCTCAGCATTCCGCACCGCCTCGCCGGGAACCACAACGGCGGCCTGCTGCAGTTTGGCCCCGACCACACGCTGTACGTGGGCACAGGCGACGGGGGCGGCGCCGGCGATCCGCAAGGCAACGGACAGAACCTCGGGTCGCTCCTCGGCAAGCTGCTCCGGATCGACGTCAATCACGGCCCGATCATCCCATACGCGATCCCCGCCAGCAATCCGTTCGTGGGCCGGGCCGGGGCGCGGGGCGAGGTGTGGGCGCTGGGGCTCCGCAACCCGTGGCGCTTCGCGTTCGACACCGTGGAGGGACGGCTGTACGTGGCGGACGTCGGGCAGAACCGCCTCGAAGAGGTGAGCGTCGCCGGAATATCGGAGGCGGGCGTCAACTACGGCTGGAACGTGATGGAAGCCAACGCGTGCTACGCGTCGAACGACTGCGACCGGACCGGCCTACGCCTCCCTGTGATTCAGTACTCACACGACGGCGGGGCCTGCTCGATTACCGGCGGGTACGTGTACCGGGGGAGCGCCGCCGGGATGGCAGGCGTCCGCGGGCACTACTTCTACTCGGACTACTGCGCCGGCTGGCTCCGCAGCTTTCGGCTGGCGAGCGACGGCACGGTGGCCGAGGAGCGCTCGTGGCCGGTGCCGGACCTCGGGAACGTGCTCTCGTTCGGGCAGGACTCGGCCGGCGAACTCTACATCCTCTCGGCGACCGGCCGCGTCTTCCAAATCGTGCCGGCAGATGAGAGCAGTCCTCGGCTCTCGGCCCTCGGAGTACTGCGGCTTTCCGCTCTCGGCCCTCGGCTCTCGACTACGGCGGGAAGCCCGGGAGGACGTCCCCCACGCCGAGGGGTTCCTCACTGACGCCCCAGCCGAGGGCCGAGGGCCGAGAGCCGCCGTTAGTTAGATTGCCCGCCATGACTCGAGTCGACATTCTCGCCGTCGCCGCGCATCGCGACGACGTCGAGCTCACGTGCGGCGGAACGCTGATCAAGGCGGCAGCGCGCGGGCGGCTGACGGCGATTCTCGACCTCACCCAGGGCGAGACTGGGACCCGCGGCTCGGCCGAGCTGCGGGCGGCCGAGGCGAGCCGGGCGGCCGAGATCCTCGGTGTTCAGGCGCGCGAGAACCTCAACCTGCCGGACGCGGGGATCGTCAACACGCCCGCGACGCGCGCCGAGCTGGCCAAGGCGATCCGCCGGTTTGCGCCGCGCGTGGTGATCGCACCCGCGGCGCGCGGGCGCCACCCCGACCACCGCGTGACCGCGGAGCTGGTGCGCGACGCGTCGTTCGTGGCCGGCCTGGCGAAGATCGAGCCGCACGTGCCGAAGCACCGCCCGTTCAAGGTCCTGCACTGCCTGACGTACCGCGAGCACGACGAGAAGCCCACGTTCGTGGTCGACATCAGCGACGAGTTCGAGCGGAAGCTCGAGGCGGTGCGCTGCTACGGCTCGCAGTTCGACGGTGTCACGCAGGCGGGCGAGGTCTTCCCGAACGGCGAGCCGCTGTACGACGTCGTGCGGCACCACGCGGCGCACTACGGCTCCCTGATCCGCACCCGGTACGGCGAGCCGTACTACACCACGGAGACGATGCGCGTCGACGACGTCGCCGCGCTCGAGGTGTCGACCTTTTGACCCAGCCGGACCGCCCCCCGACGCAAGACCCGCCGAACGACGCCGCGGTGACGTACGGGTCGTATCTCGCCCTGGACGAGCTGCTCGCACTGCAGCGCCCGCGCACGCGCCCCGAACACCCGGACGAGCTGCTCTTCATCGTCGTGCACCAGGCGAGCGAGCTTTGGTTCAAGGTCATTTTGCACGAGCTCCACGCGCTCATCGCGGCGCTGGAGCGCTACGACGTGATGATGGCGGTGCTCGCCGTGGGGCGGGTGAACGCGCTGACCCGCATCGTGTCGGCCCAGCTCTCGGCGCTCGACACGCTGCCGCCGCAGCGCTTCGCCCAGTTCCGCGGCTATCTCGGCTCGTCCAGCGGGTCGCAGAGCGCGCAGTTCCGCGCCATCGAGGCGCTGTCCGGGCTCCGCGACCCGCACTTCATGCACGCGATCACCGAGCACGGCGAGGCGCCGGCCCCGGTGGCCGAGGCGCTGGCCCGTCCCACGCTCGAGTCGCTCTTCGACCGGCTCCTGGCCAGGGAGGGCGCCTCGCTCGAGGAGCTGTACGTGGGGCCGGCGCCGACGCCGCTCTTCCTGCTCGCCGAGGGGCTGCTGGAGTACGAACAGCAGTTCGCGCGGTGGCGCTTCCTTCACGTGCAGCTCGTGGAGCGGATCATCGGGCCGGGCACTGGCGGCACTGGGGGCACGCTCGGCGCTCGCTACCTGCAGCGCACCGTCGCACAACGATTTTTCCCAAAGCTCTGGGAGGTTCGGAGCCGGTTCTACGGCGCGGGAGAGGGGCGGTGAGTAGGGGCGGCCCTCGGCACTCGGCACTCGGCCAAACAGCGGCTCTCGGCGCTCGGCCCTCGGCCCTCGGCTCTCGGCTCGGACGGCGACAGGAACCCCTCAGCATGAGGGACGTCAGCCTGCCCTTCCCGCGGGAGCCGAGAGCCGCACTTCTGAGCGCCGAGAGCGACGTGTCGTGCGCCGCCGGCCTTACCTGGGTATCGCGCTCGTGACGCTTCGCGACGTCAGCGTCGCCGTCCGCGCCGACACGCCCGAGTGGCCCGGCGACACCCCCTTCTCCTGCCGGTGGGCGTGGGCGAAGGCGCAGGGGGCCAGCGTCAACGTGTCGGCGATCACCATGAGCCCGCACGTCGGCACGCATGCCGACGCGCCGCTCCACGTGCGCGACGGGTGGCCAGGATCGCACGAGCTGCCGCTCGAGCCGTTCCACGGGCGGGCCACGCTGGTGGACGCGAGCGCGATGAAGGGCGAGATCTCGCTCGCCCAGCTCGAGGCGCTGGCCGACCTGACGACGGTGGAGCGGCTGCTCGTGCGGACGGGGCGCACCATCGCCGCCGGCACCTTCCCGGCCGACTGGCCGACGCTCACGGAGGCGTGCGTACGGGCGCTGCTTGGCCGCGGGCTCCGGCTGCTCGGCGTGGATGCGCCGTCGGTGGACACCCGTGAGAGCACGACGCTCGCCGTACACCACATGCTCTTCGAGGGCGGCGCGTTCAACCTCGAGAACCTCGATTTACGCCGCGTGCCCGCAGGCGAGTACGAGCTGATCGCCTTCCCGATCCGGCTCATGTCGCTCGATGCCGCGCCGGTACGCGCGGTGTTGCGGCCGCTGGGCGCGGGCGGCGGCGCGTGATGTCATAACCTGAACGGCGGCTCTCCCTGGCGACAACCTGAGGAGGCGGTGCCATGACGAGAACGGGACGGGGACTGCGCCTGGCCGCCGCCCTCTCGGCGGCCGCGCTCGCCCTGCCGCCGTACAGTGCGGGCGCGCAATCGTCGTACGCCTTCGGCGGCGGGATCGCCGGCGGGCGGCCGTCGTCGGCGCCGCGTGGGGGACGCGCGCGGAGAGGAGCGGCGCGTATTCGATTGGCGGCCTGGGGGCGTACAGTCTCGCCGAGCAGGGTCGCTCGCACTGGACGACCGCGCCGGGTGTGAACGGCGGCACTGGCGTGTCGTATTTCGAGCGGCGGGGACTCAATCGCTTTTTCGCGGAAGCCCGCTGGCACCGCATCATCGGCGGCGACCGATCCGCGAATTCCGTCATACCTCTGTCCGCCGGCGTCCTGTTTTAACGCAGTACAACGCAGTACGAAGAGTGACTCTCCGATGAGCGGCTCTCAGCTCTCGGCGCTCGGCTGGGGCGTTCATCAGGAACGGCTCGGCTTGAGGGACGTCCGCCTGCCGCTCCCGCGGTAGCCGAGAGCCCACAGCCGAGAGCCGTAGTAATGCGCAGCGCGACTTAACTCATTACATTCATTCGACATGTGCCCCCCACCCATCTACCTGGATCATGCTGCGACCACCCCGGTGCGCCCGGAGGTGCTCGAGGCCATGGAGCCGTTCCTCGGACCGCGCTTCGGCAATCCATCGAGCTTGCACCGGTGGGGGCGCGAGGCGCGCGCCGCGCTCGACGAGGCGCGGGAGCGGGTGGCCCACGCGCTCGGCGCCAACGCCGACGAGGTGTGCTTCACGTCCTGCGGGACGGAGGGTGACAACCTCGCGGTGCTCGGCGCCTGGCGTGCCCGGCGTGGGACCGGACGCCGGGCGGTGGTGACGACGCCGATCGAGCACAAGGCGGTGCTTGGCGTCGCTCACCAGGCGGCGCGCGAGGGCGCCGAGGAGCGGTTCCTCGAGGTCGACGCGAACGGCATCGTGACCGCCGAGAGCTTCGACGCGCTCGTGCGCGACGACGTGGCGGTCTGCTCGGTGATGTGGGTGAACAACGAGATCGGCGTCGTTCAGCCGGTCCCCGAGCTCGCGGCGAAGGCCGCGGAGCGAGGCGTCGTCTTCCACACCGACGCCGTTCAGGCGTTCGGCAAGGTGCCCGTCGACGCGGCGTCGCAGCGGTTCGACGCGCTCACCATCTCCGGGCACAAGATCGGCGCGCCGAAGGGGATCGGGGCGCTCTACATCCGGCGCGGCACGGTGATCGAGCCACTCATGCACGGCGGGTCCCAGGACCGCGGTCGCCGGCCGGGAACGGAGAACGTGGCGTTCGCGGTGGCGCTGGCCCGCGCGGCGGAGCTGGCGGTGGCCGAGCGCGAGGCGGAGTGCGCGCGGCTCGGCGCGCTCCGCGACCGGCTCGAGGCGGAGTTGCTGGCGCGGATCCCTGACAGCGTCGTGCACGGGCGCGGCGCGCCCCGGGCGCCGCACATCTTGAACATCTCCGTCCCGGGCACCGACAGCGAGTCGCTGCTCCTGGCACTGGATCTCGCCGGGGTTGCCGCGTCGTCCGGCTCGGCGTGTCAGAGCGGGAGCGTGACCCCGTCGCACGTGCTCGCGGCACTCGGCGTGCCCTATGACCTGTCCGCGGCCGCGGTGCGCATGAGCCTCGGCTCGCTCACCACCGAGGCGTCCGTCGACCGCGTGGCGCAGCTCTTCCCGGCGCTGATCCAGAAGGCGCGGCGCCTCGCCGGCGCGACCACCTGAGGGGGAGCGGCGTGGCCGGGACGATCGGGGCGGCGGACTCGGGGCCCACGACGGGGCGCGTGCTCGTCGCGATGAGCGGCGGAGTCGACTCGTCGGTGGCGGCCGCGCTTCTCGTCGAGCAGGGGTACGACGTGGTGGGCGCGACGATGAAGCTGTTCTGTTACGGCGACGACGTGCCCGATCGCCCCTGCTGCTCGCTCGACTCGATCAACGACGCGCGCCGCGTCTGCGAGCGGCTCGGCGTTCCCCACTACGTGCTCAACCTCGAGAGCTCGTTCGGGCACGACGTGGTGGACAACTTCGTCCAGGAGTACGCGCGCGGTCGCACGCCGATCCCGTGCGTCCGCTGCAACACGTTCACGAAGTTCCGCGACCTGCTGCGCAAGGCGGACGCCGTGGACGCGGAGTGGATCGCCACGGGGCATTACGCGCGCGCCTCCGGCGGCGCCCTGTATCGCGGGCTCGACCCGAACAAGGACCAGACGTACTTCCTCTGGGGAATCGATCGCAGCGTGGTGCGCCGGATGCTGCTCCCCGTGGGGCACCTGACCAAGGCCGAGACGCGTGCCCGGGCTCGGGCGCTCGGCCTGCAGGTGGTGGCGGACAAGGTCGAGAGCCAGGACATCTGCTTCGTGCCGGACGGGGACCACGCCAAGGTGATCGCGCGCCGCCTCGGTCCCGACGCCCCGTCGCTCACGCGGGGACCGGTGGTGCTCGCCGACGGGCGCGTAGTGGGGGAGCACGCCGGATTCGCGCGCTTCACGATCGGGCAGCGGCGCGGACTCCCGGGGGGATTCAGCGAGCCGATGTACGTGGTCGCGATCCGGCCCGAGGAGCGGGCGGTGGTGATCGGGCCTCGGGACGAGCTGCTTGGTCGGGGCGTGGTCGCGCGCGAGGTGAACTGGCTCGCCGATCCGGTGCTGCCGGGCACGCAGGTCACCGTACAGATTCGCCACCGCGCCCGCCCGGCCCGCGCCGAGGTCGTGCGACTGGAGGGCGACGAGATCGAGCTCGCGCTCGACGAGCCGGTCGCGGCGATCGCGCCCGGCCAGTCGCTGGTGCTCTACGACGGGGATCGCGTGCTGGGTGGCGGCTTCATCGAGGGGAGCCGGGCGACGACCCCGAGGCGGGCGAGCCTGCCGGTGCTAGGCGCGGCGTGAGGGGTGTCACGTGATGCGTGGACTACCGCTCGGGTAGGCCCGGCACACCTGGGCCCCCGGGGGCAGTCACGCATCAGTACTTCATCCCCCCCGCGTCGGCGAACTCGCGCATCATCCGCTCCTGCTCCTCGGAGAGCTTCTCGGGGACGGTGATGGTGATCTCGACGATCAGGTCGCCGCGCTGGCCGTCCTTCTCGACTCCCTGGCCGCGCACGCGGAAGCGCTTGCCGGCCGGAGTCCCCGGCGGGATGCGCACCGCGACTTTCTTCCCCTGCAGCGTCTTGACGCTGATCTTCGAGCCGAGCGTGGCCTGGGCGATGTTGATCGGCACCGTGGCCACCAGGTCGAGCCCCTCACGCTTGTAGAAGCGGTCAGGCTGCACGGCGAAGGTGATGATCACGTCGCCGGGCGGGCCGCCATTCATACCGCGCCCGCCCTGACCCTTGAGCCGGATGCGCGAGCCCGAGTCGGTGCCCGGGGGCACGGTGATCATGACGCGCTTGCGCGTCCGCACCTCGCCCGCGCCGTTGCACGTCGGGCATCGCTCGCTCGGGACCTGGCCGCGCCCCAGACACATGGGACAGGGCCGCGTGACGGCGAAGCCGCCCTGGCCGAAGGAGATGGTCCCGCGCCCGTTGCACTCCGGACAGGTGCGGAAGGTGGCGCCCGGCGCCCCGCCGTTGCCGTGGCAGGTCGGGCACTCCTCGGTGACCTCGAGGTCGACCGGTACCTTGCCGCCGGTGACCGCAGTCCGAAATGGGATCTCGAGCGTGCTCTCGACGCTCTCGCCGCGCTCGGGCCCAGGGGCCGCACCGCGATCGCCGCGGGCGCTCCCGCCGAACATCGAGCCGAACAGGTCGCCGAGACCGCCCAGACCACCGACGTCGAAGTCCTCGAAGCGGAAGCTGCCGGACGACCCTCCGGTCGAGCCGGAGTACGGCCGGCCGCCCGCGGTACCGGCGCCCGGCCGCGAGCTCGCTCCGGGACGACCCCCGCCGAAGCCGCCACCGAAGCCGCCGAACGCTCCGAGCCGGCGCATGTCGTCGTACTGTTTGCGCTTCTCGGCGTCGCCCAGTTCGTTGTAGGCTTACGAGATCTCCTTGAAGCGCTCGGCGGCCTTGGCGTCGTTGGCGTTCGCGTCGGGGTGGTACTGCTTGGCGAGGCGCCGGTACTGCTTCTTGATCTCGTCTTGCGAGGCGGAGGAGGAGACGCCGAGGACGGCGTAGAAATCCTTCTGTGCCATGGAGGTCAGCGCCTCCTCAGCCGATCCACTGCTTCACGACGACACGGGCTGGCCGGAGGAGCTGGCCGTTGAAGACGTAGCCCGGCTGGTACACGCGGGCGATGAGGTGATCGTCCTCGCGCGACATGGCCGGCTCGGTACCCACGGCCTCGTGCAGCGCCGGATCGAAGGGGTGGTCCACGGGGTTGATGACCTCGAGACCGTGCCCGGCGAGCGTCTTTAGGAGCTTCTTCTCGACCATCTCGGCGCCCTGAACCACCGTCGCCGCCTCGACCGTGGCCGGATCGACGTGGGCGAACCGGCCGAGGTCGTCCAGTGCCTCGAGCATCCCGCGCACCATCTCCGCCTGGCCGTGGCGCGCCGCCTCCTGGCGCTCGCGTGCCGCACGGCGGCGAAAGTTCTCGTAGTCGGCCGCGAGGCGCAGGTATTTGTCGCGCTCGACGTCGGCGACGCCACTCGCCGCGGCACCGGCGGACGCGGCACTGCCAGGCGCGGCGCTGCCGGACTCACCTGCGCCGGAGGCGCCCCCGCCCGCATCGGCGTCGGAGATCTCGCCGGTTACCGGCTGGGCGGCTCCGTCGGATGGGCCCGCGCCGCGCGCGTATGCGTCGTCCGAGCCTGGCTGCCCGCGCTCATCGGCCGACGGGTCGAATGCCTGGTCGCGTCGATATTCCATCGTCTTGTGCCTTGGCTTCACTCTGCTGTCGGGGACCCGCCGCCA
>Ga0307410_10000405_pt1 | contig 17068 bp, 24 predicted proteins | sample 322Ometagenome_3_FD_203707 | JGI IMG/M metagenome (GOLD analysis project Ga0307410, IMG submission 203707) | Maize rhizosphere microbial communities from greenhouse at UC Davis, California, United States - 322HYB-O-3 | ecosystem: Host-associated > Plants > Roots > Rhizosphere > Soil | place... | reverse complement strand
CGCCGAGCGCAGCTCTTCGGACGTTGTTTCAAGAACGGGCCGGAGATAGTCCTTGGACGGCACGGGGCTGTACTGGAGGATTTCGATAGGCCCCAGTTCGTCGGCGGCCTGGGCAAGGGCGGTTTTGAGCGATTCGTGGTCACGGACGTCCGTGGCGTACCCGCGGGCGGCGATCCCGGCGCTGGCCAGTTCAGCGGCGAGTGCGTCAACGTGTTCCTGCGTTCGGGACAGGAGGGCAACGTTGAAGCCTTCGGCTCCGAAGCGGCGGGCAGAGGCAAGACCCAGGCCAGGCCCCGCACCGATAATGGCGATGGTGGTATTCATGTGTTCTCTTTCGTGGAGGTACATGGGCATGGTGCGCCCGGCGATCCGGGCTGGCACGTCAGCTCTCTGTCCGGGTCCTTCCAGGTTCAGCCTGGAAGGCATTTCCATACTCGCTGGCCGCCCACGAGGCGAGCAGCTGCATGCGCTCAGCCGACGGCGACCCGGGCTCTGCTGTGTAGATCGTGAGCGTCAGTCCCGGCTCGGCGGCCATCTCCAACCCCTCGAACGCCAGGGTCATCTCGCCCACGATGGGGTGGTTGAAGGTCTTAAAACCGGTGCCGTGATGGCGGACGTTGTGCTCACCCCAAAGCTTGCGGAACTGCTCGCTGCGCGTTCCCAGCTCACCAATGAGGTCATGGAGCTCTTTGTTGCGCGGATCCCGGCCGGCCTCCGTCCGCAGGATCGAAACGGTCACCTCCGCGAAGGCATCCCAGTCCGGGTAGAACTCGTAGGCACGTTCATCCAGAAACGTAAACCGGGCGATGTTCGGTGAATGGCCGGGCATGTCATAGCAGTCCTTATAGAACGCCCGCATCAAGGGGTTGCCGGCCAGCAGGTCCATCCGGCCGTTACGAACGAACGCGGGCCCGGCCGTGACCGCATCAAGGGCCCACTGCAGGCTCTGGTGCGGCACATAGGACTTCGAGCTCCGCCGCCGTGGCGGCCGCGCGGCCGGGCTGGCCGCTTGGGCAAGGTCGAACAGGTGCGCCCGCTCGGCGTCGTCCAGGCGCAAAGCCCTGGCGATGCTCTCCAGCACCTGGCCAGAGGCGCCGCTGATCACCCCTCGCTCGAGCCGCGTGTAATACTCAACGCTCAGACCGGCAAGGGTGGCAACCTCGCTACGGCGCAGACCCTTAACACGCCTGTTCGACCCCGCAGGCAAGCCAACTTCCTCCGGAGAAATCTGGGCACGCCGCGAGATCAGGAATTCGCGTACTTCCGCTTGGTTGTTCATGACGTCCACGCTAGGCCAACCCTCGCGCCGCAGGGAGTCCCTTCCAGGGCCTCTCATAACGGGCACCCCAGGACGAGCTCAGGGGCGACCCTGCGGTCTCCTTCAGAAAATGCTGGCTTAAGGGGTACAGCATGAATCGGCTCGTCCGGAACCTGGATGACCTGCATGCCCTGGCCTACGGCCTCCCACGCAGAGGAGTCCTGATCGATTCTCTCAAGGAGAACCCTGGTCTTCACCGGTGAGGACTCCCCCGGGACCAACCTGATGCTCCCGGCATGGGGAGCATTTGCTCGGCGATTCACGATCCGCACGCACAAGACCACCTGCTCGATGCCCGTGCCGAACCCACGGGCATCACGCGGGTATGAGAGCCCGGCCCATTTCTCAAGGTGACCCTGTCAGTACCCTTCATGACAGGGTCTCCCTCGTCCCTGCGAGATGGGGTTTGCTGGAGCGGACCACTCTTGAAAGGACCGACTCGACATGCGCATCGGCACGATATCCGGAACACTGGCCCGCACCAGCGCCCATCCTCTCCAGCTGGCGAGTGCATCCTTAGTCTCCGCGACCATGCTTCTGGTGTTCTCCGCTGGTACCGCGCAGGCGCATCACGGTTTCGACGACTTCGACACCGCTCGCCCCTACTACATTGCGGGTACCGTCTCGGAAGTCCGGTGGGGCGAGCCACATTCCTATTTCACGGTGACCATCGAAGGCGACCTTCCAGCTGACACCCCTGAGCTGCCGCTGCCGGAGCAGCTTCAAGCTCCGGAGGACAGCGGCCCGATCAACCAGGCTCCGTCCTATAGCGGTTCCCATGAAGCACTGGAGGTCACCATCGCTCCGCCGAGCTTCACGGGCAGATGGGGTCTTGACCGCCCGCTCGTTGACGGTGAGAGGGTCGAAGCGGTCGGGTACATCGGCCGGAGCCACAACGACGAGTTTCGTCCGGTCGTTTTCTGGTTCGAGGACGGTCGTCCGGTCAACCAGGTGCTTGGTAGCCAACTGCCGGCGACGCCGCTGCCGGCCCCCTATCCCGACGCCGGCCCGGCTGCCGCGTCAGCCGCAGAGGAGCCCAACAACGCCAATTCGGACAACTCGGATTCCGACAGCACATCGCCAATTGCCGTGTGGGCGGTGCTTGGCGGCACGTTGGTGGCCATTGTCGCGGGCGGCGCCATCTATCTGCGGGCACGCTCGCGCCGGGCATGAGGCGGTCGTCATGAACGGCGTCTTCTCCTGGCTGGAGGACAGCTGGTTCGCTGAGGCCATCCGTGGCACGGCCTATCTGTATCCAATGCTCGAAAGCGTCCACATCATCGGTATCGCCCTCCTCATCGGCCCGGCCGCAGCTTTTGATCTGCGGCTGCTTGGGCTGGGCCGGCAAGCGCTGCGGGTAACGACCGCGGCCAAGCATCTCCTTCCACTGTCACACCTCGGATTCATGATTGCTGCGAGCACCGGGGTGATGATGTTTCTGTCCAGCCCGTCCCTTATAGCCGACCGTGGCAGTGCTTTGTGGAAACTCAGCCTCATTGTGCTCGCAGGTGTGAATATCCGGATCTTTCACCGGCGCACGTACCGCGGCGTTGCCAACTGGGACATGAGTCGGTCGGCGCCCATCGCCGCCCGTGTGGCCGCTGTTGTCTCCCTCACGTCGTGGTCCGGCGTCACGGTCGCGGGCAGGCTCCTGGCCTACACCTGACGCCACAATAGAGAATATGCAACCGCCCAAGGTCAAGGGCCCCGGCCGCGCGAATCACCCGCACCAACCCGCGCGTCCGACGCCGGAAAATCAGCAGGCCGAGGACCTTCGGCGCGGTTGGTGCATTTTGTGAATCCGCGCCATCCGGTTGACGAGGGGCTAACGTCCGACGAGTGCGAGGTGATGGGGGTTGTAACGGTCACCGGCGACGCCGAGGCGTCGCGCGAGGGAGTCAAGATCGTGAAGGTTGTCGGCTGACAGCGCCACCGTCGTCGAGGACGCGTTCTCTTCGATCCGCGGGGTCCGGCGGGTTCCGGGGATCGGGACGATCGACGGATTCTGGGCGAGCAGCCAGGCGAGGGCGATCTGCCCGGGCGTGGATTCTCTGCTGCGCGCAAGCTCAGCGATGAAGTCGACGAGAGCTTTGTTGGCGGCTCGGTTCTGTTGTTGGAACCGAGGGATCCCGGATCGGATGTCTGCCGCACCAAACGTTGTCGTGGTGCCGACCGTGCCGGTGAGAAAGCCCTTGCCGAGCGGGCTGAACGGAACGAATCCGATTCCCAGCTCCCACAATGTGGGGAGCACCTCGGGCTCTGGATCGCGCGTCCACAACGAGTACTCACTTTGCACCGCAGTAACCGGAAACGTCGCGTGCGCGCGCCGGATGGTCGCCGCTGATGCCTCCGAAAGACCGAAATGCCTGACCTTTCCTTCCTGGACGAGTTCTCCGACCGTCCCGGCGACGTCCTCAATGGGCACCGAGGGGTCGACGCGATGCTGGTAGAACAGGTCAATGACGTCGGTGCGCAGCCGTGTGAGCGATTCGTCGGCGACCCTGATCTGCTCGGGTCGGCTATTGAGGCCGATGCTCTTGCCGCTCTCGATATGCCACCCGAACTTCGTCGCGATCACCACCTGGTCACGCACGGATTCCAGGGCTTCTCCGACGACTTCCTCATTAACGTAGGGGCCGTACACCTCGGCCGTATCGAAGAATGTAACGCCTGAGTCCAGTGCTGACCGCAGGACACGGACCATTTCAGCACGATCCCCCGGGTTGGGTCCGTAACCCTGGGACATCCCCATACAGCCCAAACCGACTGCGGACACTTCGAGGCTGCGGCCCAGTGTGCGTGTGTGCATAGTACTTCCTTTCGTCGAACGTGACGGGGTCAGGGTTCCGGGATCTCGAGGTCCCACGTTGAGGGGTCGACGTCGTCGGGATCGGGTCCGCCGCGCACGCCGCGGTCAAGCGCGTCGATGGCATCCAGTTCTGCGGCGGCGAGCGTGAAGTCAAAGACATCAATGTTCTGCGCGATCCGTTCTGCGTTGGTTGACTTGGGAATCACGGACCGGCCCTGTTGTAGGTGCCAGCGCAGCATGACCTGGGCAGGGGTCTTGCCGTGCACCTCGGCGATATGGCCAATCGTCTGATCCTCCAAAACGCTCGCGCGGTTTTCTCCCCATCCCGGATAGAAGGTGATACCGCCGATCGGTGACCACGCCTGCGTGACAATGCCGAGTTCAGTGTTGGCACGCTGCACGGCGGGCTGGGTGAAATACGGGTGCAGTTCCACCTGGTTTACCGCTGGGACCACATTGGTTTGCTCGCGCAACGCCGCCAGGTGATGCGGCATGAAGTTACTGACGCCAATGGACCGCACGCGCCCGTCTGCGAGAAGTTGCTCAAGGGCCCGGTACGCCTCAAGAGTGCGCTCGAAGTGCTGCGGCATGGGCTGGTGCAGGATGAGCAGGTCGATCTGCGAGACGCCGAGCTTGGCCGCGCTTTTCTCGAACGCGTGCAGCGTCTGGTCGTAGCCGTAGTCGCTGACCCAGACCTTGGTTTCGATGAAAACATCATCCCGGTCGACGCCGGAGCGGCGGATGCCCTCCCCGACCTCGCGTTCGTTGCCGTACCCTGCGGCGGTGTCGATATGGCGGTAGCCGGCGCTAAGGGCCGCCGCGACAGCAATAGCGGTTTCTTCCGGTGCGCTCTGGAAGACGCCGTAGCCCAGCGCGGGCATGCTCACGCCGTTGTTCAGTGCCAGTGGGTTGTTCAGTGTCATTGAATTGTTCATGGGTCCTCCGGTGAGAAAAGTGATCGGGATGGGGCGTCTGGGGCGGCGTGTAGCGCGGGGTCTGTGTCGGTGCTGTCGACCGTGCCGGGGGTCTTGGCCCAGGCGCCGAGGAGCGCCATCCGTTCAGCCGTGGGAGAGTGCGGTTCGATCGTATAGACGAGCATGGTCAGGCCGGGTTCGGTGGTGAGGTCGAAGGACTCGTAGCCGAACTCGAGGTCACCCACGCTCGGGTGCCGGTATCTTTTAGTGCCGCGCTGGTAGCGGATGACGTCGTGGGATGCCCACAGCGCCCGGAACTCCGGGCTCTGAGTGGAAAGCTGGCCGACGAGCCGGATGAGTTCCTCGTCAAACGGGTCCCGCCCGGCCGCCTGGTGCAGCAACGCGACCGCATTCCTTTTGGCCCGGTCGAAGTCGATGAAGAAGTCCTCCGCGCGCGGGTCGAGGAATTGGAACCTCGCGGCGTTGAACAACTGGCCGCCCTTCGCCGGGTCCGGCAAGCCGTACAGCGCGGCCCCGAGGCCGTTGGCTGCGACGAAGTCCAACCGGGAGTTCTGCACCAGGGCGGGAACGGTCATGGCATCGAGCACCGCCTGGGTTCCCGGGGCCACCACCGTCCGGCTCTTGGGACGTGGCTTTCGCCGGTGTGGTGATGCAGTGATGTCCACGAGATTCATCAGATGCTCGCGCTCGGTGTCGTCCAACTGCAGGGCGCGGGCGATAGCATCGAGCACCTCGCGGGAAGCGCCCCGCGTATTTCCTCGCTCAAGTTTCGAGTAGTAGTCGGTGCTGACGCCCGCCAGGTGGGCGACTTCCTCCCTCCGGAGGCCCGGGACACGCCTGTTGCCGGCGAAGACCGGCACGCCCGCCTGCTCGGGGCTGATCCGTGCCCGCCGCGACGTGAGAAAGCTGCTGATCTCCTCTTGTGAAGACATCTCAGGCCGCGTCGATGGTGAGGTCAATACCCTCAGGAGTTGCATCGTCAGGGTCGATTGCACCTCGCCGACCGGTGTCGAGCTTGGCGATGGCCGCCATGTCCTCGGCAGACAGCTCGAAGTCGAACACGTCAAAATTCTCGACGATCCGTTCGGGGGTCACGGACTTGGGGATGGCGCTGCGCCCCTCCTGCAGGTGCCAGCGCAGGATCACTTGAGCGGGCGTCTTTCCGCGTGCCTTGGCGATCATCTGGATTGTCTCGTTCTGCAGCGGGGGGACAGCACCGTATTCGCCTGCCCAGCCGTACACACCGCCGATCGGCGACCAGGCCTGTGTCACGACGCCGAACTCCCGGTGCAGGGCGGCTTGGTCGGGCTGCTGGAAGTTGGGGTGCAGCTCCACCTGGTTCACCGCCGGCACGACATCCGTCTCCCGCACGAGCGCCCGCAAGTGATCGGGTTTGAAGTTCGCTACCCCGATCGCGCGCACCCGCCCCTCGGCGAGCAGCCGTTCGGCTGCCTTGTAGGCGGCGATGGTCTGACTAACATTCGCAGGCCACGGCCAGTGCAGTAAGTACAGGTCGAGGTAGTCCACACCGAGCTTGGAGGTGCTGGTCTCGAAAGCGCGCAGTGCGCTGTCGAATCCGTAGTCGGTCATCCACAGCTTCGTCGTGAGGAACAAGTCTGCGCGATCGACTCCCGAGTCACGAATGCCCTGACCGACTTCGCGCTCGTTGAAGTAAGCCGCTGCAGTGTCGATCAACCGATAACCGGTCTGCAGCGCCGTCGACACCGCCGTTGTCGCCTCGCCGCCCTCGCTCTGCAACACCCCGAGCCCCAAAGCCGGGATCTCCACCCCGTTATTCAGGGCGATCATTGTCTCTGCCATGTCAATCCTATCGTTCCAACATCAAGTCAACCCGCTGCCATGGTTTCTCGGAAGGGCGAGATGAACAGTGGTCTGCGAGACCACCCCATCACGGCCATGGAACGCGCAGCTGGGGCCGTACGGGGGTCGCAGAGTTCCACGATCCGCTCGTTACCAAGTTGCTGGGTGAGCTCGGGTGCTTGAGAAGTTCGGACTTGAGGGTCGTGGGGCTTTCGATGGCGCTTCTGGCCGTTGTTGCTAGATAACGACGAACAGCAACCAGGCAAGGATTGGTGCTGCGACGATCATGGACATTCCCCGGATCATCATGCCGCGGAAGGTTCTTTCTCGTTTTTCCTCGTAGAGTGCTTCGACCACCACCGTCTCCACGGCGAGATTGCCCATATCCCGCCAGTCGGCGTGTTTGAAGGGTTCCGCCAGTGCTTTATCTGCCTGTTCGACGCGCGACCCGGTACGGTTCACACCGCCATCGAGCGGGTGGTTAGGCTGGGGGGATGGCGACAGTTATTCTCGTGCGGCACGGCCGCACCACAGCCAATGCCACTGGACTGCTGGCGGGGCGGGCCGTCGGCGTCAGCCTGGACCAGATCGGGCGCGACCAGGCGGCTCTGACCGGAGACCGGCTCGCGGGCGTGCCCGTTGTCGGGGTGGTGTCGAGCCCTCTTGAGCGTTGTCAGCAGACCGCCCGGCTCATCCTCGATCGCCAGGCTGGCAATCCTTCTGCGCCGGCCGATCCCGATCTCACCGAGTGCGATTACGGCCAGTGGCAGGGCCGCACGCTAAGTGATCTCGCGACCGAGGATTTGTGGCCGGTTGTGCAGTCGCAGCCGTCCGCCGTCGTCTTTCCCGGCGGTGAATCCATGGCGGCGATGCAGGCTCGGTCGGTAGCGGCAATCCGGCGCCACGATGCAGCCTTCGAAGCCGAGTACGGGCCGGGAGCCGTGTGGGTGGCGGTGAGTCACGGTGACATCATCAAATCAATCCTCGCCGACGCGCTCGGTATGCACCTCGACCTGTTCCAGCGCATTAACGTGGGCCCTGCCTCCGTATCGATCGTCCACTATGGTGCTGTTCGGCCGAGCGTCTATGCGACGAACACCGACGCGGGGGATCTGTCGTGGCTGTCGAACGGCATCCACTCTGGCGATGCGCCGGTGGGCGGCGGTGCAGGGCAAAAGGCGCCATGAACCTCATGTGCCTAAAATACAGACATGCCTACACGTGTTCACGAGTTTGCCTGGCCTGATCGGGTCGTCGTTGGGACCATTGGCCTTCCGGGGGCGCGCGCGTTCTACCTGCAGGTGCGCGCAGGGACGCAGATCGTGAGTATTGCCCTGGAGAAGCAGCAGTCGGCTCTGCTCGCGGAGAAGATCGACGAAATTCTCGACCAGCTCATCACCGTCGAGGGCAACCCCTTCAGCGTTCCCACGAGTACTCCCATTGAACTTGTCGACAATGACCAGCTCGAGGCCGTTCAGGAGCAGTTTCGCACCGGGGCCATGAGCTTAGGTTGGGACCCGACGACCGCGCAGGTGGTCATTGAGGCATACCCAATCACCGAAGTCGATGCTGATGACGTCGAATCGCTGGCCGAGAACGGCGCTGACGTGCCCGAAATGTTGCTGGTGCGGATGCCGGTTGGCACCGCCCGAGCATTCGCCAAGCGGACCCGAGAGGTGGTGGGCGCCGGGCGTCCGGCATGCCCGCTCTGCGGTTATCCCGTAGACGCCGACGGGCACGTCTGCACCCTGCCCGAAGTCTGATGCCGGCACCCGACCTGCTGTCTGACGAGCTGATCCTCACCGGGCGCATCACGACGGCATCGAACGCCACCTTCCTGGGCAGCATCGGCGACACCACGGTCGTTTATAAACCGATTGCCGGGGAGAAACCGCTGTGGGATTTTCCCGACGGCTTCCTTGCCCACCGGGAGGTCGCCGCCTACCTGGTTTCTGAGGTCCTCGGCTGGAACGTTGTGCCACGCACATGGCTGCGGGACGGTCCATTAGGTAAAGGGATGGTGCAGCTGTGGCAGGAGTCAGACCCCGACCAGAACGCAGTGGACCTCGTTGCGGCGGACGACGTACCGGAGACCGGGTGGAAACAAGTCCTTGAGGGTCAGGATGAGTACGGACGGATGGTCGCCCTCGTTCACGAGGACTCTCCGGCGCTCAGGCGCATGGCGGTGTTCGACGCCGTCGTGAACAACGCCGACCGCAAAGGCGACCACATTCTTGCCATGACGGACGGACACCGGCATGGCGTGGACCATGGGCTCACTTTTCACCGTGACCACAAGCTGCGGACAGTGCTGTGGGGGTGGCTGGGAGACGCTCTGACCGCCGAGGAACGCGACGGCATCGATCGTGTCACCGAAGGACTGCACGGTGGGCTGGGCCGAAACCTGGCGGACTTGCTCAGCGCCGAAGAAATCGCATCGCTCGCCACGCGCTGCGCCCGGTTGCGCTTGGCAGGGCGGTTTCCGGCTCCGAGCGGTGAGATGTCGGCGGTGCCCTGGCCGCTGTTCTAAGGGAATTACGGCTACGGGCTTCGCAGGCTGTGTCACGTTGATGGCATGTCTCTTAAAGTAGCGACGAAGCTCATCATTCCTGAGCGCGAGCTCGGCTGGCGATTTTTCTAGGAGCCAAGCCCCGGCCGACAACCCTCTGTTCCGAAGGTTTGGGCAATGGGAGAGACAACAACTGTCACCGGGAATTCGCTGCCCAAACGCCAATAACAGTGCATATGAAACCCAGAACCCGGAGAAGCGCACCCGATGCGATACGCAGAGTACCAACCGACATATGGAGTTCCTAATGGCCAAGGGGTTCTTCGCAGCATCATGTACTCCGCGCCGAAGGCATCCATGAACGAGTAGCAACGAAACAACCAACGCCGCAGGAAAGAATCTCCACCCGATTTGTCTTAGGTCACGTTGCCCCGACCAGTCACGTCCATGAACAGGTAACAAAAAACAAAACCGCCGACCAGGGAAGCAAGGAGGCCGCCGGCCACAGCAACGGCCACCAAAAAACAAGGCCCCGTAGGAGCCTCGTGTAAACCAGTTTGTGCACACTCAGAGGCCCACAAGCCCCTGAACTCGAACTGCATTCCAATCCTTGCAAACACCGGGAAGCCCCGGCAACATGCGGAATCCGAGCCAGTCCGGGAGCTGCAAAGCCCAGTCCGTGATCCAAAGTGAGGACATTGTCCACACTCCGATCGCCCGCCTGAGCACTCCAAACGCCAACCGCGCTCCCCGCTGAGGGAACGCGGATGTCTTTGCGCTGGCAAAAAGTGGGACGACGGAGTGTTCGCGCAGTCCCACGTTCTGGATTATGCCTTCCGCGACGGACGAAGCACCCAATGACCGGTAGAAACCATCCAACAGTGAAGGCCTGATGTGGCTACACCTCCTTCACCCATCTCATGAGCCTTTGGCCATATACCCGCATGTCCACCAACCTGCCCCCGCCGAGCAAGGAGCAACAACCCCATGACACTTTCCGTCCACGACGTCGTCGCCTTCTTCCTCACCCAAAGTCCGGGGCACTTGAGCATGTCACTGATCCACCGGCGCGTACTTCGCCCAGGGCTGGCACCTCTTCTGGATCGGGACTCCCCTGTTCAACGAAGCGCTCCGTATCCGGGCGTCCGGCCCCGTCGTCCACCGGACAGGCGGCAGGAATCCTTGCGGTCGTCGTCGAGCCGTATGGGCATGAGCGGAATCCATCAGGGGGAGGTCACCCACAGGCACGCCCCCTGTATCCGAGCCCTGGGGCGGAAAACCGTGGAGGAACGCTCATATAATCTGAGCATGCCCTTAACGCGCCCCACCCAAGACCTTCACGTCCAGCATGCCCACGAGCAGTGCGGGAGCGACCTGTGAGCGGCGGTCTTGTCGCCCTGCTGGACGACATCGCAGCCATAGCCCGCATAGCCGCCGCATCCGTGGACGACGTCGCTGCCGGCGCTGCCAAGGCGGGGGCAAAGGCTGCCGGCGTGGTGATTGACGACGCCGCCGTCACCCCGCAGTACGTGTCCGGCGCGGACCCCTCCCGCGAACTGCCGATGATCAAGAAGATCTTCTGGGGTTCGCTTCGGAACAAGCTACTGATCATCCTGCCGGCGCTGCTGGCCGTCAGCGCATTCGTTCCGGGCGCCGTCCCGTTCATCCTCATGCTGGGCGGCACCTACCTCTGCTACGAGGGTGCCGAGAAGGTCTGGCACAAGCTCCGCGGCCACCACTCCGCTGAAGAAGATACGCCGGCGGTCGAGCGGGGACCTGCGGCGGAAGCCAAGGTCATCAAGGGCGCCATCACCACCGACTTCATCCTGTCCTGCGAAATCATGGTCATCTCAATGAACGAGGTGGCCGCCGAGTCCCTGTGGGTCCGGGCGCTCATCCTGGTCGTCGTGGCTCTTGTGATCACGGTTGCCGTGTATGGGGCCGTCGCACTCATCGTCAAGATGGACGACGTGGGCCTGCACCTGGCAGCCAAGGATGCCGCCGGGTCCCGACGCGTCGGCGAACTGCTCGTCAAGGGAATGCCTGCCGTGCTTGCTGCGATCACCCTCGTCGGAACAATCGCCATGCTCTGGGTTGGCGGGCACATCATGCTGCAGGGAGCCCACGACCTCGGCTGGCACGCGCCCTACGACCTGGTCCATGTCCTCGAGCACCCCTTCGTCGGGATCGCAGTGGTGGGCGGCTTTCTGGCCTGGCTCGTGAACACTCTGTGCTCCGCCGTCCTCGGAATCGCCTGGGGCCTGGTCGTCATGGCAGTTGTAGGTCCACTGCTGAAGGTGCTGCCTTTCGGCAAAGAGAAGAGCGGGCACGAAGGGGACGACGTTGCGCGGCATCGTCCAGTGAAACGCGGCGCCGATTCCGCCTCGTAGCGCCGCCGGAAGGGCGGGGTGAATGTGTCTTGAATCCGAACACATGAGCTCCATCAGTGACTCCCTTGGAAGGCACACTCATGGCTCACGCCCAACTCACCCTCAAAACCGTCGGTGGCCACTCTCTCAGGTCAGCATCGAAGGCCTGCTTCAGCTGACCGTCCTCGCCGACGGCTCTGTCCAGATCGACCTGGCAGGCAAGCATGTCGAGGTGGAGCGGAACGGTGTGGAGTATGTGGTTCGTCACGAGGTCAGCCCGACGCTGAAAGCGCGGTGCTGCCGATCCTGACGGGGGTTACATCAACCTGGCCCGCCGGTCAGGAGGGTCGCCGGTACGCATTGTTCTGATGGACGAACCTGCAATGGATGATCCCTCTTGGGAGGACGTCGTCGAAGTGTCCTTTGTCCTCCCTGAAGGACACGAGATGCAGTGGAGCACCTGGGCGGGCGCTAACCGGGGAACACTGGAAGGCCTTCCACCGGGCAGTTACCGGTTGCGGGTCAGCGCCACGGGAAGAGACCCGGGACACGCCGGTGAGTTCGCCGACCACCCGGTTGATGCCTATCTCCTCCAGCTTTGGCCAGCACCTCCGCAGTCAGACATCATTCTGCGGACAGGAAGCGAGGACGGACGGTACTGGCACCGCGAAGTAGGCAACCGTCGATAACTAATGAGCGCAACGACAAGCGAGACAAAACGCTAACGTCTTATCTCGTTTTTCAGAGGTCGTGCGGACAAATTTCAGTGCCCGCCAGCTCAGGCCTTCCCTGTCCGTACGAGGGGTCGTCGTCTCTTCCGGCCCAGACGACACCACCTCCGGGGCAGGGCATCACATCGAAGGCCCGGCCATCAAGGTGCGCCCGCAGGTGGCGCCCGTCATCCTCCACCACTTCCCAGCCCGCCGCTGGCAGCGCTGCACGATAGTGCTGCAACACATCGACGTCTCCTGAGAGCGCAAACCCGCGGGTACAGCCGCCGACACCACTCATGCCGCCACCGCTGAAATGGCCGATATGACTGATGGAATCGAACGCCTGCTGGGACTCACGATCGGCGGTGGCCATGGGCTCTTCAGTGCCCTCGATCACGCATTGCGGAGTCGAATCGAACTGCACCTCAAGCCGGTGCCCCAGTGCCGCGGGGGTGACAGCGAACATCCCGATCAGCATGAGGACCGGGATGGCCACGGCCGTAAGCCGCATCCACCGCCTTGTCGAGAGCATCCAGCCGATCACGGCAACGACCGCGACCAGACCGAACGCCAATCCGGAGGGACCGGCCGTCAAACCCCAAGTGAGCCCCTCGAACGCGGTACCGCTGACATCACCGTAAATTCTCATGAATTCGTAGTGGACCAGCACAGCCAACAGCGCCAGTCCTGCCCCAATGACGAGCAGCACCGCGGCAGAGGCGACTCGGCCAGCCACGGGCATGGCTCATTGTATTCCGATTGACCACATGTCAGCAGGTGCCGATCACTACATTAGTTGCGGGTCAGTCGGCCTACTACATGTTCGATGCGTCGGCCGACTTCGATTGCGGTCCGGTCCTCGAGTTAGGGGGCGACGACTTGAACGCCTGTCGGCAGATTGCTGGTCGTTATTCCTGCCGGGACAGCGACGGCAGGAAGGTCGGCTACGGTCGCGAGACCACTCCAGATGGACTGGCTCAGGTAAGGCGCAGATTGTCCGTTGACCAGGATCGTCCGCCGGGAAGGTTCGGGACTGTCGTCATGGGATATCGCAGGGACATTTGAGACTGGACGCAGGAGGGCGTCGTAGTGGTTGAAGAACTCCGTCCAGCGGGCCTTGAGTTGGGCACGGGCTTGCCTGGCGAACGACCAGTCCCGCACTGTTTGCAGGTTCCACCGGGCCCACTGAGTCATTGGATTCGTGTCGGCGGAGTCAGCACGGGCGATCATGCCCTCGTAAAAGTCCATGGCCTGCGAAGGCTGGAATGCGGCGGTGACGCCGGCCATCGTCTGCTGGTACAGGGGGTCGGTCTCGGAAAGCAGCACCGGCGGTGAAATTTCCTCGATGGTTGCCCCGGCCCCTCAACGTCTCGTGGCGCGGTCCGGGCAATTCAAGGCGCCACGCGCGGCCGGACCGTTCGTCCGGACGGCTCGACACCTCACGCCGTCTCAGGGCTTGGGTAAGTTCGGTGGCCGACATCGTGCCCGGATCATTCATGGTCGCTCCTCAGGACGGGCCCGAGGTCAGCATAGGCCTGACGAGTCAGTGGTCCGGGCAGCCGCGTTCGAGCCAGACCCGGTCATCGCGGATCAGCAGTACGCCGGAGAGGCGGCGCACCTGCGCGAGCGGGGGGTTGGTCTCGTGGCGGCGGGGGCAGAAGGCTGTGACGTACCGGTGGATGCGGTCCCCACGGAGCGGCTGGCCGGGGCCGGGCAGCGCCTGCCGCGAAGAGAACGGTGACGGATTCATCTCAGACCTCGCCTCTCATCTGCGCGAGGTATCCGACGCAGAGCCCGCCGCCGAACAGGACAAAAATTCCAAGGCCCATGAGCAGCCCCGCACCCAACCGGGATGTGCGTGGGCGGACCGCCAGCACAATCGCCACCACCAGATAGACGGCGATGGGTATGAACGCTCCAGGCCCAGCGAGGAAGGTCTTGTACCCTTCATCCGGAGCGATACCCCTTGTCGTCCCAAAATAAAGGGCATAAAGGGCAGGAGCCCCTAACAGGATTCCTAGCATCACGAGGCCGAGCCCTGGTTTAGAGGGCTGCTCCTCTTCTCGGGGCGGTGGCAGTGGGCTCCAGGCTTCTTCGGGGTTGTCATCGCTCATGCCACTCTTCTTTCCAACTTTGGGCGGAGTGGTTTCCCGAAGACCCGCAGCATCCGCCAGAGCAGCAGGGGGAGAATCATCAGGAGGAACCATTGGGGTCGGTTCATCCCCAGCCAGAGCACCTCGTTGCCGCGCACGAATTCGACGCCGACCCGGAATGCGGTCCCCGCGCAGCGGCTGGCCCGGGCCGGGCAGTACCTGCCGGGCAGAGAACGGTGAGGGATTCATTTCAAGTTCCCATCTGCGCGGCGAGGGTTCCGACGCAGACCCCGCCGCCGAGCAGGGTGAAGATTCCCAGGCCAATCAGCAGTCCAGCACCCCACCGGGACGTGCGTGGCTGAACCGCCAGCACAATCGCTACCAACAGATAGACGGCGATGGGAATGAAGGCGGACGGCCCGGTCAGGAAACGCATGGAAGCGGGTCCACCGAAAGCAATCGGTACCCCGACATAGATGGCATAAAGGGCAGTAGTCCCGAACAGGATTCCGAACCCCATGGGGCCGAGCGCTGGTTCTGGGGGTTCCTCCTCTTCTTGGCGCGAATTGTCCTTGCTCATGCCACTCTTCCTTCTAGCTTAGGGCGGAGGGGTTTCCCGAAGACCCGCAGCATCCGCCAGAGCAGCAGGGGGAGAATCATCAGGAGGAACCATTGGGGACGGCTCATCCCCAGCCAGAGCACCTCGTTGGCGCGGACGAATTCGACTCCGAACCGGAACAAGGCGTAGGACGTCACGTAGCAGATGAAGAGGTCGCCAGGACCAGGCAGGCGGTCCCGATACCGCCACATGAGCGCGAATGCGGCCACATGGAACACGATTTCATAGGCAAAGGACGGGTGGAGCCCCACCCCGGGAAGCCCGCCCAACATCGCAGCCTGCCCGGGAGTGAGCGTTATCCCCCACGCTCCCCCCGTCGGGGTGCCGGGCAGTTCCGTAAGGAGACAGCCCACCCGCCCGATGACCAGCGCCAAGGCGACCGCGGGCGCAAGCAAATCGCCGGTGGGTTCGCGGTAACCTGTCAGCCGTTTACCCAGATGGACGCCGAGCCACGCGCCCACAAGGCCCGCCAGGATGCTGCGGTCGCCGTTGCCCCACCAGTCCGCCAAGGAGACCTGCCGGGAAAAATCCCATGTGAGGACCCTTGAGCCGATGGCCCCGAAGGCGATAGCGAAACCGGCAATGGGCCACAACCGCGGGTCGGACAGGCCGCGCCGGCGCTTCTCAAAGGCGTAGAACAGCAAGGCTGCGAGGATTCCCAGCCCTAACAGGCCGGCGTGCACCAGCCCGTCTCCCGCGAAGGGAAGCCCGATCATGAGCAGAGTGTAACAGTGGCCTGCCAGGCTTCCAGGGAGCTGCAGCCCCGGTAACTACATATGGATGTGGAGACGCCACGCGGCTTCAGAGACGGAACCGCTCAGCGACGGGTACACGGTGAACACGCTGGCGGCGCGGCCGGATTCTGTTCCTGCAGCCGCATCGCGCGGCCGCGTTTGTCGCGGAGGTGTCCCGGGGTAGATTCCGGGCCGTCCATGCGGTCGTCAAGTTCGTGAGACAGCTCATCGTTGTTTTAGTTAGGCGGCCAGGGTTTCTGGGCGCTGGTCTGGTAGGTGATGTGGGCTGTGACGGGTGCAATGCCGCCGGCTCTGCGGTTGGGCCGGCGGCGGTTGTACCAGCCTTCGATGTAGTCCATCACAGCGGTCCGGGCAGCGAGCCTGGAACCGAAGCGTTCGTGGTGGTAGAACTCGGTCTTGAGGTGCGAGAAGAAGTTCTCGGCGACGGCGTTGTCCCAGCACACACCGACCTTGCCCATGGACTGGGTGGGAGGTTCAAGTTGTCACGCCAGGACGCCGGGGAGCTCAGGCGCCAACAAGAGCGCTGTGCCGCTGACGGCGTTAAATGCATGCCCTGGCCCTTGGCCCCTTCGGTGGAGGGCGGAGATGGCAAATCAGTGCGTTAGGTAATCTCCGCGCGTGCTGGTGCCGGCTGAGCGGTCACTACCTGGGTATTCGGATCGTGCTCTATTGCCGGCCTTCCGGCCACGATCGCTGTAGCGCGCGCCCATGGCCGATCTTCAAGCAGGAAAGGAATTTCTTGTTCTTCCCACTCCCTGTGCAGGTCTCCTTCTTCGTGGCCATCGCGTGCCAGGAGACGACGTCGGGCTTCAAGGTTGTCGCACTGCACCCAGATTGAAGCGTCGATGAGGTCCGAGAGCGCTCGGCGTGATGATCCGCTCCCTTCCACCCACACCACGGAACGCGCCGCGGGTAGAGCTATGGCACCTGGACGTTTTCGGGCCACCCAACCCGGCGGACGGTAATGGACTGCCTCGCCTTGGAGCAGGGGTTCGAGGACACCGTCACGAAGTTCATCGGCCCAGTCAAAAAACGAGAGATGCCACGCAACATCGTCCGTGTGAACGACATCTGAGTCCGGCACTCGAGCCAGTAGGCGCTCGACCAGGGTGGTCTTGCCTGCCCCG
>Ga0307410_10000404_pt1 | contig 17071 bp, 15 predicted proteins | sample 322Ometagenome_3_FD_203707 | JGI IMG/M metagenome (GOLD analysis project Ga0307410, IMG submission 203707) | Maize rhizosphere microbial communities from greenhouse at UC Davis, California, United States - 322HYB-O-3 | ecosystem: Host-associated > Plants > Roots > Rhizosphere > Soil | place... | reverse complement strand
GTTTGAGCCCGGACACATCGAGATTGCGACTTCAGCAAGTCCCACCGAGATCCGGAACTCGTCAGAGGCTGATGCGCAGTTCTTCCTGCTTGAACTTACGGGAGGGATTCGCGACGATGCGGCGGCATGCGGGCTGGGAGCTCGGGATTGTGAGAGTGAATATGGCAACCTGAGCGGCCCGACCTTCGCGCGCTCGCCACATTTTGACACTCCGACTATTCGTTGTGTGGAGACCACGATCGATCCGGGAGCTGAGTTGGATCCGCACGAGCACCCGTTCCCGTTGCTGATGGTTGCGCTTTCGGACCTTGAGTTGGAGAGCAGGGTAGAAGGCAAGCAACCGGAACAGATTTCGCTGAAATCGGGCGAATTCCGTTCTTTTGAAGGCGGGTTTACTCACGTCCTGAAGAACTCGGGTAAGAGTCCGGCTCGCCTGCTGACTCTTGAAGTGAAATGAGTTCTCGCTATTTCAGAATGCCGCGTTCCGAACTCTCGATGAAGCGCACCAGCATAGCGACGTCTTCGCCCTGGTCGCCCTCGGATTTCAGGCGCTCGAGAGCTTGCGAGGTATTCAGTTTCGACGCGAGCAGCACCTTGTAGGCATGATGGATCTTCTTGATCCGCTCTGGGGCGAATCCGCGACGCGACAGTCCTACCGAGTTCATGCCATACGCACGAACCTCGCGTGCCGCGCTCGTCTTTGAGAAGGGGAGTACGTCCTGCGTAATCGTGCTGCCGCCGCCAACGTAGGAATGGGCTCCAACGCGCACGAACTGATGGACCGGACAAAGGGCGCCTACCACGGCCCAGTCCTCAACCGTGACGTGGCCGGCGAGCGTGGCTGCATTTGCCATGATGACGTGATCGCCGACCATGCAGTCATGTGCGATATGCGAGTAGGCCATGATCAGCGTATGTGAGCCGATTTTGGTTAGTCCGCCGCCCTTCGTGGTCCCGCGGTGAATGGTGACGAACTCGCGAATCTCATTGTTGTCGCCGATTTCGAGCCGAGTCGGTTCGCCCTTGTACGACAAGTCCTGCGGCCCCATGCCAATCGAAGCAAAAGGGAAAATGCGGTTGTTGCCGCCGAGCTTGCTCGGTCCTTCTAAGACGACGTGAGAAATGAGCCGGCAGTTCTCGCCCATCTCAACATTCGCGCCGACAACACAGTACGGCCCGATTTCGCAGGAGCCTGGGATTTTTGCTTTCGGAGCGACAACTGCGGTCGGGTGAATGGTCATGCTGTTTCGCCGTTCGAACTTGGGGTCTCAACGACAGCTTGCTGTCTAAGCCGCGGAACGACCTGGCACGTAACAACAGCTTCGCAGGCAACTTTGCCGTCCACAAACGCCTGGCCTTCCATGCGAACTGCCGTCTTTCGCCAGGCAAGCACCGAAACTTCGATCCGTAGCTGGTCTCCGGGAGTGACCGGCCGGCGGAATCGCGCCTTCTCGATCCCCGTGAAGACCATCAGCTTTTCGTCACGGTCTTCGATTTCGGTGAGCAGCAGCGCGCCGCCTGCCTGTGCGATGGCCTCAATCATCAGCACGCCGGGCATGATGGGCATGCCGGGGAAATGTCCCTGGAAATAGGGCTCATTCGCGGTGACGTTCTTGATGGCAACGATGCGCTTCATGCGCTCAAGTTCGATGACGCGGTCGATCAGCAGAAACGGGTAGCGGTGGGGCAGGATCTGCTGGATTTCATTGATATCCAGCTTCGTCTTAGCGGGAAGAGCCGCACTTTGCACAGATTCAGTCATAGGGTACTCGCGGAATCCGTGATTATAAAAGAAAGTACCAAGGCGAGAGTAGTACTGCGTCGCTGCAAACGTTAGAAGATACGGAAGCGGATCGTGAGGTACTTCTTGGGATTCTCGCGAATTGACTTCACGAGCTGCCGCGTCTCAAGCAGCATTTGGTCGGTATTGGTGTAGAGCGAGGGATCACGTAAGAAGCGCCCAGCAGTGCCTTCGCCAGCTTCCAGTCGATCAGTGATCACTGACAGCTTCGTGATCGTATTGTCAATCTTGCGCGCAAATTCCTGGTCGCTGGTGAACTTGCCGAGTGCGCCCTGACCGGAGTTAACCTTGTCAATCAGTTGGTTCGCTTTGGCGATCGTCTGATTCGCGTTGTTATAGAGCGCCGGATCTTGGATCAACCGCCCGACCGTGCCTTGTCCCTTCTGCACGTCGTCCAAGGTTTTGTTCAAGCGATCAAGCGCAAGGTTTGCCTTCTGGTACATCTGTTCGTCTTTGAGCAGCTTGCCAATGGTTCCCTCGCCTGAGTTGACCTCGTTGAGAATCGCCTGGAATTCTTTCACGGACGCGTTGAGATTGTTGTAGAGCTGCTTGTCGTAGATCAGTTTGCCGATAGAGCCTTGCGCGTTCTCGACTGCCGCAACAATGCGGTCAACGCGCTTAAGCAGTACGTCAAGATTTTCCAGGGTGCTTTGTGTTGACCTAACGACGTCCTGGATGTCGGGAACGTCTTGTGCCCCGAGAACATCGTTGTCCTGCGCGGTAGCAGCCGTTGCACCGGTGCTATCGATATCTACAAATGTTTCTCCCAGAACCCCGGCCGTACTGAGCTTTGTCTTTGAGTCCTTGTGCAGGAACTGCTCGTAACGGGAGCTCACCTTCATTCCGATTTTGACAGGGTAACGCTTGTCGGGAGGATTGGAGACAACGGTGATCTCCTTAACGTTTCCAATATCCACTCCCTGGAGTCGCACCGGAGCGCCGACACGTAAGCCACTGGCATTATCAACGTAGGAGAACAGGTTGATCTTGCGGGTGAACAGGCCGGTAGTGCCGCTCATCAGGAAAATCAGGACAGCCAGGATGATGGAAGCAAAAAGGACCGTCAGGCCAACGCGTAACTGCGCCCACCTGAGCTGTTTCTGACTCGGCACCTTTCCCCCGTCAAAGTAATTAGCGAGAAATCATAACAGAGGAGTTGCCGCCCCTGAAGTGATGACTGTTGAACTGTCGCATTGAGACATTGTTATGCTGTGCTTCGAATTCGAAATGAGAACGTAAGTGCAGTAGCGCATGCGTAGGCGAGCGCTCCGGCAATGAGTGCTGCCATCAGCCCCCATTGGATGGCGATCACCATCGCCAGTACGGAACCAAGTACGCTGGACGCGGCATTCATGGCCCATGCCCACTCAATGCAGCCCTCCTTTCCCGCCGGAGTTCCCATCTCCTCAGCTTCAATCGCGGCCGCACGGGCCGAAAGAGCTCTCAATCCGGTCGGGAACGGCATTCCCATGATGAAGCCGAGCGGGAACAGTAGAAGCGCAGAGATTGCGAACTTGCCATACATCGGTATTCCGATCAGCCATTCGAGAGTACGTGGCAGAATGATCGTGTAGAGCGTGATTGCGAATATGATTATCAGCAGCGGTCGCCACACGTGAACAGGGTTCCGAATCACTCGCCGCGACACCATGCTGCCCAGTCCACTCGCGAGCAGCATCAGGAAAACGACAACCGTAAGCGCATACGTTGGATGGCCGAGAAACAATACAAATTTTTGAATGAGGCAGATCTCGACCAGTATGTAGCCGAGTCCGACAGCAACGAAATAAAGCAGGTGCCTGGCGCTCTGAGACCGCGCAGGGACGTAGAGGGCCATAGGCAGAATCAGGAACGCGACCACCGCAAGCGCTGAGATCAGCAGAACCATGCCCAGCACGACCACGCCCATATTTACTTTCCAATCGATTCCCGAACCCATCTCGCCAGGATCCAGCATGTTTCGCCAGACTTGCCCAAGTTTCATTGTGAAGAAGAAGAAGGGCGCGTTATCGTCGACGGGAGTGACGTCGTAGGCATATTTCCCGCTGAACTCTGCCGGGTCATTGCTGATGATCATCGCCGTGAATGGATTCCAGCGGACGCTTGGATCGACAGGATGGACTCCTGCCTGTTCGGCTCGACGCGAGGGCGAGTAAACAAGCTTCAGGTTCGGGTACTGCTGCAGATGTGCGAACACGCGCTGTTCTTCTTCCGGCGTGAACGGTGACTTCTTCGCGAGCACCAGCACCGGGCGACCATCGACGTTGAGCGCGCCGTCAGAGACGATGATGAAGTGATTCGAGGTTTCGCGGACTCCAAGTTGCTGAAGCACCGTAATTGCCTGCGACACCACACGCAAGGCCTCGCGAGGGCTCTTGAACTCCCAGCGCGTGATCGCCAGCATGCCGTCCGGTTTCAGGTGGTCGAAGTACTCGCGGAACGCGTTCGTCGTGTATAGGTTGTTTTCACTGAGTGCGAACGCCCCGGCAGCGGTGGACGCCCAGGTGTCTACCAGCGTCATCTGGAGAACGTCGTATCCTCCTGGGCTGTTGCGCACGAACGAGCGTCCGTCGCTAACGTGGATATCGACTTCCGGAATCTCGTACAGGTGGTGCGCGAAATCGGCGTAGCGGCCACGCATGATGTTGTTGACGATGATCGGGTTAATCTCAATGCCGGTCACGCGCGAACCAGTACCCACGGCACGCAGGACGTCGACGCCGCCACCGGGCCCGATGATCGCAAAGTGCGCATTCGGGCGCACGGAGTTCGCGACCGCAGGCGCGGCGGACATGAGGTTCTCTCGCTGATCGGGTCTCCAATTCTTCGGCTCGGCATTCATGATGTAAGTATTGGCGTCGGCATCGATGACAATGGCTTTCGAGCCGCCACCCTGGTCATCGACCTCCACGCGCGAGATGGCATTCCAGCGCGAGTACTCCACCCACGCTTTGTCGCGACGCATGCCTTTGGCGTAAACAATGTCGATCAGCTTGCCCGAGTAGTTCGCGGCGATCAGCACTGCAAATGCCGCAGCAAGGATGTAGCCAATGCGCTGGCGTTTGCGATCGAGCGTCCAAGCTGTGGAGGCGAGCGCCAGAACAAAGCTGCCGAACAACAGGACGTTGGGGCCTCCAACAAGGTTCAATAGCGGAACGATGGCGAGACACGCTAGCGCACCTCCAACAAGGTCGGCGCCGTAGAGTTGCGTAATACGTGCTGACTCGCGCGCAAAAACGATCGAAAAGAGAAGTCCGGTGAAGAAGAACGGAACTGCCGCGAAGACGTAAATGACAGCGAGCTTGCCCAGGTTGAGCGGGCTGACATTGAGCGCCACAGGTACGTGCAGCACGACCTCAAGCGTCAGCAGGATCGCGAATGCATTCGTAGTACATATAGTTGCGGCAAGTGACGATAGACTCCAGCGTTCCAGCCAGCTCTTACGAAGGTAGGCAAACACGCCCCCCGCCCCGAGCCCGAGCAGTGCGACGGAGATTGCGAGAAATGCAAAGTGATAAAACAGGACAACGGAAAAAAGCCGGGTGAGTCCGAGTTCCAGGAGCAAGGCCGAGAAGCTTACGGCAGAAATCCCGACTACAAGACGTTTCCGAGAGAGCGATGATTGCACTGTGGATTCAGCCGCGAGGGTCGATGACATGCGGAATCAGTTGTAACAGAAGCCGGGCGAACTTGAAAAAGTGTAACTCAGTCTTCCAGAATCACCTGTGCCATCGCGGTCTGCTCGGTGTGAGTAAGCGACACGTGTGCCCGCTTGACACCTAGATTTGCAGCGAACTCGGCTGCTTTCGCATGGAAAGTCATGGTTGGCTTGCCGCTGGGTTCGCGGGTGACTTCAACGTCGCGCCATGCCACGCCGCGACGCCACCCCGTGCCAATGGCCTTCAGGGCCGCCTCCTTGGCAGCGAAGCGCGCAGCGAATCGTTCGATGCGATTTGGCTTCGACTCGCAGTAACGGATCTCGGCATCAGTAAATATGCGGTGTAGAAATCGATCGCCAAAGCGCGCGATGGAAGCGGCGATGCGCGGCACTTCGGTGATGTCCACTCCCAATCCCACGATCATCTTATGCCTCGCTCTCCGCTGCGACAGCCGCTGCGGTGGCGTCCTCTCGAGTGGCATAGTAGCGCGCCGTCCTCGGCAGCTTGCCCTTCACGCCGAGAATGAAGATCAATCCTGCGGTAAACACGCACGCAAAGAAGCGCAGGTCAGCAAGTCCTTGGGGCGTCACGTCCAGATACTTACCGGCGCGCCACATTGCCCAGTTCACGATTTGCGTCGGAACTACGGTCCAGATCGCAATGTAGAGCCATGCGCGCTCCGCGCCTTCCTGAATAGTTGAGCGCCGGGTGCGGGGTGTTATGTCAAACACGGTCGCCAGCACGACCAACGCTGCCAGCGGATAATACAGCCAGTGGTAAAGGTCATCGACCAGCCAGGTTCCGCGCGTGACGAACGCATATGTCAGGCCAATCAGGTTGATGGCAAACGGCACCATCAAGTCGATCCACGCCGCGGTGTAGCACACGACGCGGTACGGTGGGTTGGGCAGGTCCTGTCCCCAGTAACGGATGTAAGGCTGGGGTTCGCATCCCGGCAAGCGTCCAACATAGCCGCGCCATGCGCACACGCCCGTCACAACAGCAAGCCAATACCAGTGCGTGCGATCAGGGCCGTACTTGTAGAGCGTGTATGTAAGATGCCCGGGCAATACCCAGAACACCCATATCCAGATGGGCACGTGCAGGATTCGGTAGTAGTCCTTGTTCCGTTCGCGGGTGACGACAAGCTTCATGGAATTTACGATTTTCGACTTACGATTTCCGATTGAGAACCGACTTCGAGTTCGCAATCGTAAATCACAAATCGTAAATCGCAAATTCAGAACAGGCTCTCTACTCTGTACACAAGTCGTCCGTCGACCACTGTCGCTTCCTTCGTCAGCCGGTGCGGCTTGGTCGGGCCCTCTGCGTCGATGTGCCGGACATCGACTCCATTCGCAACGTAGTAGTCGCTGACCAGCATACGGTGGCATTGGAACCAGACACGCTCGGCACACATAACGGCTGTAGGAGACTCTTCCGCGAATTTGAGCACATCCGCTGCGCCTTGCCGAAACTCTAGGGTGAGCATGTGATCGGCATAATTGCGGAACGAATCGTTGCGCAATCCTGTGTTCGGAGACTCGGGGAGAATCTTCTTCCTGCGGCCGCCGAGCCGCTTCTCCCAGACGTAACGTATACCTGCTTCGGGTAGCGATCGTTCCAGTGATTCACGATTGAATTGTGGAAGGCGGCGCGATCCCGGGTAGCTCCTGATGTCCACCAGCGTCATTATGTGATGCGCCCGCAACGCTGTGATTAACTCGTCGAGTGTCCGAGTGGAATGTCCGATTGTGTAAACGATTTTCAAAACCGTAGCGACAGTTAGAGCTGCTCGAACGCTCGAACCACTGTGTCTTCCTGCCCAGGCAATACAGTTCGCAAATCAAGCAGAACCTTGCCTTCTTCAACGCGTGCGACGATCGGGGGATCATTCTTGCGAAGTGCAGCCAGTATTCGATCGGCAGAAAGCAAGCTGTGTTCGACCGCGATGAGTTTCGTCGGCAATACTGCACTGGGAGCCGAGCCTCCGCCGATCACGCTGTTGCCATCGATGAGTTCAACGGTGGTTCCAGTCGATCGCGCGCGGAGGCTTGCTGCTACCGCTTTGACGCGAGCTTCGATCTCGTCGAATGGAATCCGCATCATGCGCAGCGCAGGGATGCTGTCGTAATCCTGTTTCACGTACGCCATTAGTGTGGCTTCCAGCGCGGCGTAGACCAGTTTGTCCACACGCAACGCGCGGAACATCGGATTCGAACGGATCTTCGCAATAAGATCCTTTTGCCCGCTGAGTATTCCCGCCTGCGGGCCTCCCAGCAACTTATCGCCGGAGTAAGTGACCACATCGGCGCCTGCTTGCAGCGAGTCGGCCACCGTCGCTTCGCCTTGAACTCCTGCCGAACGGAGATCGAACAGGGCTCCGCTGCCGAGGTCTTCAAGCACAGGAATGTTCCACCTGCGGCCGAGCGCGACCAGTTCTTCCAGCAACGGTTGCTCGGTGAAGCCGACAATTTCAAAATTCGAGCGATGCACGCGCAGCAGCAGCCGGGTGCGGTCGTTTATAGCGCGTTCGTAATCCGCGATGCGCGTTCGATTGGTCGTGCCCACTTCACGAAGGATCGCCTGCGACTTCTGCATCACGTCTGGGATTCGGAACGATCCGCCGATTTCGACCAACTCGCCGCGTGAGACGACGACCTCCCCGCCTTCGGCAAGAGAATTCAGCGCCAGCATCACAGCAGCGGCATTGTTGTTTACGACGATGGTAGCGACGTCTTCTCCCAGCACCGTCCGAAACAAACGATCCACGTGCATGTCGCGCTTGCCACGCCCACCTTGCTTGAGATCGAACTCAAGGTTGGAATATGCGCACGAAATTTCACGAGCGTGGTCAAGTGTGGATTGCGGAAGCGGCGCGCGTCCAAGATTGGTATGGAGGATTACACCGGTGGCGTTGATTACCGGACGAAGCGAGTAGCTCAGCGCCCGGTCCAGTTGCTGCTCGATGGCAATTTCGATGTCGCCAACCGCGAACTCGACATCATCCTCCGTCAACTTTCCGGAAGTAATCTCCGCCCGCAAATTATCGAGCACCGCCCGAGCGGCATTGGCAACCGCCACATGACCTTTTCGCCGCGCCAACTCCGTAAGCGAAGCCCTCCGTAGCAACTCATCTACGGAGGGCAACCTGCGATACATCTCGGGTTGAGCGTGACTGCTCATGTTTATTTGCTGGCGGCAGCGGACCCCTTCTTGCGGGCTTCTTCAAACTCATCGCCGGGCTTCCACTGAACGAGTTGCTGCTGGTTAGCGGCGTCCCATCCCAGAGTGAACCCGAACCTGGTCATCAGCGCCGGGCCGCTGAAGTCCCACTTAGGATCGAACTCATCGCTCGGCTGATGATAGTTCTTCTCGGTGTAGATCTTCTCCTGTTCCAGTCCCCATTCGCGCGGATGCCCTTTAACCTTCGGGCCCATGTTCACCGAGAACGCCGGAACTCCAACACGGGCCATGCTGAAGTGATCGCTGCGATAGAAGTATCCGGCGCCGGGATTTGAATCAGCAGCGATACTGAGACCGAACTGCTTTGCCGTCTTCTCAAGTGTCGGATAGAACGTTGTGCGGTCAGCGCCCGTGACCTCGATCTCCTCGGGAACACCGATCGGCGCCATCCCGTCGAAATTCAAGTTCAGGCTAATGCTCCTCGTGGGCACCGGCGGATGCAACCCCAAGTACTCGGACCCCCTCAATCCCTGCTCTTCGGCTGTGACAGCGGCAAACAGGATCGAACGTTTCGGCTTCTCAGGCGCGGTTGCGAACGTGTGTGCCATCTCCAACAACAACCCGCACCCGCTCGCGTTGTCGATTGCGCCGTTGTAGATGTTATCGCCTTCCTGCTCAGGATGGATTCCGAGGTGATCATAGTGAGAAGTGTAGACGACAAGCTCGTCCTTCAATCGTGCATCGGAGCCCGGCAGCATCGCCACTACATTCGACGAATCGAACGGACGCACCTGGGTTGCGATCTTCCCGCCAACTTTGACGTTGAGTGGCACAGCTTTAAAGTCACGAGACTTTGCAGATTCCATCAGCTTCGCCAGGTCCTGCCCGGCAGCCTGCGCGATCTGCTGTGCGACGGGTTGCTGCACCCATGACGCGAACGTCAGCTTCGGCTTGCCACCTTCTTTCAGGTACGAGCGCTCGCCGCCCCATGAGCTTTGCACGACGTTCCATCCGTAGCTGGCCATTTCAGTGTTGTGCACCAGCACCGCACCGATTGCCCCCTTGCGTGCCGCTTCTTCGTACTTGTAAGTCCAGCGCCCGTAATAGGTGAGGGCCTTGCCTTTAAAAAACTTTTCGTCCGTCGAGGGAGGCTCGTTCACCAGCATCAGCAGCACTTTGCCCTTAACGTCCACACCCTCGTAGTCGTTCCAGTTGTACTCGGGAGCATCGATACCGTATCCGACAAACACTAGATCGCTGCTGAACTCGTTCTGCGGCTTCTGAGTCTCGTCCATCGCAACCACGTCGGTCGAAAGCTTCAACGGGTGCGACTGCCCGTTGGCTTCCCATGAAATGCTGGTTGCTTTCGGATCGGTCTTCAAGCCAACCATCGCGACCTTCTGCATGAAAGTATCGTTATCCCCGGCAGGCTTCAGGCCATAAAGCGCGAACTGAGTCGCAATGTACTCGGCGGCAATGTCGCCTCCACGTTGGCCAGTGCCACGGCCTTCGAGCAAGTCAGACGACAGGAACTTCACATGCTCTCGAATGCGGTCTGCCGAAATTGACTTGAGCGCAGCCTGTGGAGGCGCCTGCGCAATGGCGGCTATGGTGAACAATGAAAAGGTGAGAAGACACAGCTTCTTCATCGAGGCTCCTGAGAAACCTGTGATTTTACAGGATTAGACGTAGAGAGTTTGTAATTGGGTAATTGAGGGATGCCCGTCAGCATTTCAAGGTCTCCGTTCGAGAACTACGACTGCCTGAAAGCTTGAGGCTCTCCACATCGTGTTCTTGACAATCCCTCTGCTGTACCGCGTCCTGTCGGTCAGATCCTGGTTCGAGGGACCACGAAAACGGCGTTCTCATGGGGTGATCTTCCGACTGCCGCGCTTTCGCCACGACCATCACCCAACGACCGGTGTTAAGCTGCGTTCGCCGTCCCGCTCAGCGCAATTACCGCCAGCTCCAGCCGGTCCCGCACTCCGGTCTTACTGAAGATGCTTTGCAGGTGACGCTTGACCGTGTTCTCACTGATGCCGTACTCGATTGCGATGTCGCGGTTCTTGAGCCCCCGCGCCACGCCCTCCACGATCTGACGTTCGCGCTCTGAAAGCCGGTCGAGCGACCCGGGACTCGGCAGCGGATCTGACGACATGGCCTGCAACACTGCCTGTGCGGTGTCGTCGCCGAACGCCACATCCCCGTTAGCCACCGTGCGGATGGCCGTGAAGAGCTTTTGCGGATCGTCTCCCTTCAGCACCAGTCCGCGGGCCCCTAAGCGAATGACCTGCACGTGGTCCGCCTGGTTTTCCGAGCCGGTTAGAACCACTGAAGCAACCCGCAGTCCAGCGGTGTCCAATGTCCGGAGCACTTCGAACCCATCCCGTCCAGGCATGAACAGGTCGAGCACCAGCACTTCCGGACGTTCCGATCTCACCAGTTCCAGCGCTTCATTCCCGTCCGACGCTCGTCCTACCACCTTGAAGTCCCGTTGCGAAGAAAGCAATGCGGCGAGCGATTCGCGCAGTACGGTGTGATCGTCGGCAATGACGATTCGGGTGCGCTTAGCCATAACTCTCGATTTTAGATGCAATCCAGAGCACGTTCAGCGTCTCTGCTGAATGAAAACTACCCGCGCAATCCTTTGGTAACCCCCGAAACCCATTGTCCACTGGCAAGTGCAACAAACCATTGCTATATTCCGCCCCAGCCAGAAATTCTGCAGCGTTCGCGAAGGGCAGACTTTAGTCGCCGCAAGAGGAATCACTCTTCTGGGGCTTTAGCCCCTGACGTAAAGGTGGAGCAGGCCCTCAGGCCTGAATTTCCGCCAGAATAGACAAGGGGCTTCCGCTCCTGAGGTAAGACGCGTGACCATTGACGAGGAATTAACCATTCTGGAAGAGGCGCTTCGTCGATTGAAGATCGACTATGACGCCTTTTTCGGCGGAGGACTTAAGCGGCCTCCTCAGGATGGCGAATGGCGCGTGCAATCTCTGGTGAAAAAGTTCAGTGACGGACGCGGCATGAACTATGCCCAGCGCTTCCGCTATAACGCCATCGCACAGCGTTACGCCATCTTCAGCGATTTGTGGCGCCAGAAGACGAAGATTAAGGAAGAAGGCTATCGGCGCCAGCAGGATGCCCTGCTCGGCATTCAGGGCTTGCGACATGAGCAGGAAACCGCTGCCGCCAAGGAACTCGCCGCCGCCGAAGCATCGTCGCTGGACCGCGTGAAATCATTCGCGGTGCTCTGCGCCGATCCGAGCGCCGAAGCGGACCGTGTGCGCGAGCTATACAACACCATGATTGAAGCCCGTCAGCTCGCGGGTGAAAATGCCGCTCAAGCTGGCAACTTCGATTCCTTTCAGGCGTTCGTCCAGAAGAAGACCGAGCAGTTGCGACAGCAGCACAACTGCAGCGCCGTCGAGTACACACTCGACATCGACAACGGTCGTGTGAAGCTCAAAGCCAAAGCCCATAAATAGTTTTCACATCCCTCGGCCCATCATTTAGTCTTTCTAGTCGGCTTCCCGGCATATTCATCCTGGCGCATCCGCGCCCCATTTCATCTGGTGAGGAACATGGCAAAAATACAACGGGCCATTCTCTCTGTTACCGACAAGACGGGCCTCGTCGATTTCGCAAAGAAACTCTCAGGCATGGGCGTAGAGCTGATCTCCACCGGCGGAACCGCCAAACTACTGCGCGACAGCGGCATTACTGTGAAAGACATTTCTGAGCTGACCGGTTTCCCGGAGATGCTCGACGGCCGCGTGAAAACGCTTCACCCAAAAGTCCACGGAGGCATTCTCCACATCCGCTCGAATCCCGCGCACAAAGCCGCAGTGGCCGAGCACGGCATTCAGCCCGTCGACATGGTCGTGGTGAATCTCTACGCGTTCGAGAAGACGGTCGCCAAACCCGGCGTTCACTTCGAAGAAATCATCGAGAACATAGACATCGGCGGCCCGTCAATGGTTCGTTCCGCCGCCAAGAACTTCCAGGACGTCGCCATCGTCACTTCCCCCGCAGACTACGATTCCATCGCGCAGGAAATGTCGTCCACCAACGGCGAACTCTCACTAGCGACCAAGTGGGGACTCGCACAAAAGGCCTTTGCGACCACCTCCGCCTACGACACTGCCATCGCTAACGCGCTTGAGAAGATCTCCGCCAACGGCTCGAGCTTCGACATTACCGGACTCAACAAAGATGGCCCATTCCCCCGGAGCCTACGCCTGAACCTGAACAAAGTGATGGATTTGCGCTACGGCGAGAATCCGCATCAGAAAGCCGCTCTCTATTCCGACGGTATGACGAAAGGCGTCGCCAACGGCAAACAATTGCAAGGGAAAGAACTGTCCTACAACAACATCGTCGATTTGCAGGCCGCGTGGGACCTGGCCAAAGAATTCGACGAGCCCTTCTGTTCCATCATCAAGCACACCAATCCGTGCGGCAGCGCCATCGGTGAAGAACCAAGTGAGGCCTTCCTGCGCGCCTTCGCCTGCGATCCGGTCTCGGCCTTCGGCGGAGTCATCGCCCTAAACCGTCCAGTCGACGGCACTATCGCCGAAGCCATCGCCGGGCTCCGCCACAACGGCATTGCACTCTTCATCGAGTGCATCATCGCACCGAGTTTCGATCAGGCCGCACGCGAACGCTTCAGCAAGCGCAAAGACCTTCGCCTGCTCGAAATCGACGACGCTCCCATGAATTGGGTCACAAAGGCGGTCAGCGGAGGCATGCTCGTCCAGGACAACGACTTGCACCGCCTGAGCGAATCTGACCTGAAAGTCGTCAGCTCACGTCAACCCACCGAGAAAGAGCTGCGCGACCTTCTTTTCGCCTGGAAAGTCTGCAAGCACGTGAAGTCCAACGCTATCCTCTACGCCAAAGACGGCCAGGGCATCGGCGTCGGCGCAGGCCAGATGAGCCGCGTTGACTCCGCCAGGATCGGCGCCGCCAAAGCCGTGCTCCCGCTCAAAGATTGCGTCGCCGCATCCGACGCCTTCTTCCCCTTTCCCGACGGAGTAGAAGTCATCGCCGAAGCTGGCGCAACAGCCATCATTCAACCCGGAGGCTCCGTCCGCGACCAGGACGTAATCGACACTGCCAACAAGCACAACATGGCAATGGTTTTCACCGGAGTTCGCCACTTCCGCCACTAAACCTCACACTTAAGAAACAACTGGATGCCCCACCCTTATCCGCAGGATAGGGTGGGATTTCACATCCTTCTCGCCCGTCCGATACACCCCAACGTGCCCTGCGTCACAGCGCCCCGCCCGAAACCGTTACAAACTTCCAAACACTGATACGTCGTTCAGGAGTTGTTTTACTGCACTTCTTCAGGAGGCATTTATGAAGCGCTCGGCAACCGCCATTTGGCGTGGAGGCCCACGCGCCGGTGAAGGCACCGTCACGACTTCCAGCGGTGTAATCTCCAACGCACTTTTCCGCACCGGAACAACCGCTCACGATATTCCCTGCACCACACCTAGCGAAATGCTCGTCGCCGCTGAAGCGGCTTGCATGTCACTGACCCTCGCGGCCGAGCTGGCCGAAGACGGCATCACCGCCGAGGCAATCGAAACCAAGGCCGAGCTCGTGATCTTTGCCGACAAGAAGATCTGGGACATCTCCGAGATCCGAATGAGTGTGAAGGCGCATATCGCTCACATGAGCAAGGAAAAATTCAACGCCGCCGTGAATCGTGCCAAGCAGCACTGCCTGATTTCACGCGCGCTGAAACCAAAGCTCACGATCAAAACCGAAATGGTAGAGATCGAATCGGCCGTCGCCGCAAACTAGGCTCGATTTGGTGCCCCACATCTGCGCGCCTTTCGCAGATGTGGGAATGCGCCATTTACAGTAGCGCCGGCGTCTCGCCGGCATTTTATTTGAGTTCGAGCAGGCATTAAGACTCAACACGAACCCTCTCGCCTCGAGCTTTTTTGATATTTCTTCCTCTGTGTCTCTGCGCCTCTGTGGCTCAAATTCACTTCTTCGCCGCGATCACCCGCGGAATCCCCCGCAGATCTGGCACCGCCCGCGCCTCGCTCCAGTTTCCCACCATCTCCAGTACACCATGCGACTGCGTGAACCCGATCTCCATCACCAGCCATCCACCGTCGCGCAATACGGACGTCGCCTCAGACACAAGCCGCTGAATGATATCCAACCCCTTCTCGCCGCCGAACACCGCCATGTGCGGCTCATACTTCCGCACCTCGCGCTGCACGCGATCAGCTTCACATTCGCCAACGTAGGGCGGATTCGACACAACAAAATCGAATGCCTCGCCGGTCACACCTGACAACAAATTTGACTCCACGAATCGAATACGCGACTCTACTCGCAAGCGCGCCGCGTTTAGCCGCGCCACTTCCAGAGCCTCCGGAGACAGATCCACCGCCATGATCTCGGCCTGCGGCAACTCATGCGCCAGCGCAATAGCGATGCATCCCGAACCCGTCCCCACGTCCACGATCCTTGGCCGCTCGACCTTGCGCGCGAGTGGCACTACAGTCTCGATCACGTGCTCCGTCTCAGGACGCGGAATCAGCACTGACGGATTTACGATGAAGTCCAGACCCCAGAATTCCTGGTGACCGGTGATGTACTGCGCCGGCACGCCGCGAGAGCGCGTCTCCAGCGCTTCGTCGTACCGCTCGGATTCTCCCTCGGTCAATTCACGCTCGGGATGCGCATAGAGATAGGCGCGGTCGCAGTTCAGCACAAACATCAACAGCACTTCAGCGTTCATGCGCGGAGAACCAACATCGTTTTCCTCAAGCCGCTTGACCGCCTGCGAAAGTGCATCCCGTAGCTGCATCGCTGTTATTGAACCACAGAGACGCAGAGGCACAGAGAAACAGATTTCAAAATCCTCTGTGTCTCTGTGCCCCTGTGGTGAATTGCTGTTAGGCAGTGACCACGGACTCGTGCTTTAGTTTCTCTGCCTGGAAGTGCGAGACCAGCGCCTCAATGATCGGCTGCAAGCGGCCATCCATCACTTCCTGCAACTGATGGATCGTCAGCCCGATGCGGTGATCGGTCACGCGGTTCTGCGGGAAGTTATACGTGCGGATCTTTTCGCTGCGGTCGCCGCTGCCGACCATCGTCTTGCGCTCTTTTGCCAGAGCTTCCTGCTGCTTTGCCTGCTCTACTTCGTACAAACGCGAGCGCAGCACGCGCATAGCTTTCTCGCGGTTCTTAATCTGCGACTTCTCGTCTTGGCAACTGACAACCGTGTTCGTCGGCAGGTGCGTAATACGCACTGCGGAATAAGTCGTGTTCACCGACTGTCCACCTGGACCCGACGAGCAGAACGTATCGACGCGCAAATCTTTGGCTTCGATCTTGACGTCAACATCTTCGGCTTCCGGCAGTACCGCAACGGTGATCGCCGAAGTATGCACGCGGCCCTGCTGCTCGGTTTCCGGAACCCGCTGTACGCGATGTACTCCGCTCTCATACTTCAAGCGCGAATACGCGCGATCACCTTCGATCAGCGCGATCACTTCCTTCAACCCGCCAACCCCCGACTCCGAACTCGACAGCACTTCCACTCTCCATCGCTGAGACTCGGCAAACCGCGTGTACATGCGGAACATCTCCGCCGCAAACAACGACGCTTCGTCGCCGCCCGTTCCCGCGCGTATTTCAAGAATCACGTTCTTCTCGTCATTCGGGTCCTTCGGCAGCAACAATACCTTCAGCTCTTCTTCGACCTTCGTCATCCGCAGCTCAAGTTGTGCGAGTTCGTCCGACGCATAAGCTTTCATCTCAGCGTCTGACTCGTTGGCAATCATCTCGCGCGAATCCGCGATCCCCTGCTTTAGCGCCTTGTACTCCCGATACTTCTCCACTACCGGCGCAAGTTCGCTGTGCGCCTTCGCCGTCTTCTGATACTTACCGGAATCGCTAATGATCTCCGGCGACGCAAGCGCGTGCGTGAGTTCTTCGTATTTCGCTTCGATTTGGTTAAGTCTCTCAAACATGTCGATGGTCGTTAGTCGGTGGTCGTTAGCTTACGTCTTGAGGCTGACTCAGTCCTGCGACTGATCGCATTGATCAACGCATTCAGGTTTGTCGCTACCGACGTTGACTGCTCGAGCAATTTTGCAACCTGCTGCTCCGATACATATTGTAACCTCGACGCCAATTGCAGTTGGGTTTCGACCTCCAACAACGAGCTGCGTGCGTGATACAGAAACTGCACGAACTCCTTGTCCGACCGATGTCCTTTCCCTTCCGCGATGTTGCTTGGGACTGAAATTGAAGCTCGCCGCAATTGGTTGGTCAAGCCATATAGTTCGTGCTTGGGAAAGCTATGTGTAAGCCGATAAACGTCTGTAGTGAGTTGCATGGCCTGCTGCCACACACGAAGGTCCCGATAAGAGCTGATCTGCTGCAT
>Ga0307410_10000403_pt1 | contig 17072 bp, 25 predicted proteins | sample 322Ometagenome_3_FD_203707 | JGI IMG/M metagenome (GOLD analysis project Ga0307410, IMG submission 203707) | Maize rhizosphere microbial communities from greenhouse at UC Davis, California, United States - 322HYB-O-3 | ecosystem: Host-associated > Plants > Roots > Rhizosphere > Soil | place... | reverse complement strand
CCAGGCCCTTTATCAGGAGGCGTGGGCAGACCAGGCGGTGTCTTACACGGCCTCCGTGGACCCTGAGAAGTACACGGTCGAGGACGTGGCGGCCACCCTGCTCGACTACATGCCTCGGCTGAAGGGTTCGACCATCTTCCCGGAGATGTCTCGCGCTCAGGCTCCGTACGAGCGGATCACCCGGGACCAGTACATCGAGTCAGCTACCCGTCTCGGCATCGAGACCGAGGACACGGGCTTTGACGAGATTTGCTCGTCTGGAGCCTGCGGCATCTGAGTATTCCGAGTGATGGGCGCCACAACGGCGACTAAAACTTGAATCCGTGATACGAGAATTGTATTATAAAGACAAGGAAGTGAATCCGAGTGAGTTATCCGGACCCATTCGACGAGCGTTCACCCTGGGATGAAACTCCCGAAAACCCGACCCCTACGAAAGAGGCTCCGCCTGTGACTTCTGCTTCCCCCAACGGCCCCGCACCCTTCGAAATCGGCTTCACCCTGAAGGCCGGCAACGGCTTTGATGCCGAGTGGCTGACTCCCCGGGTGAGCGGCCATGACGCCGCAGAGACCGCGAAGCGCGGCGCCGAGCTGCTGACGGCCCTCAAGTCCGAAGGGCTGATCGACCTCACCTCGAAGGCCGCGGATTACACCCGCAGTCAGTACAAGGGCGGGGGAGGGAATCCGGGCGGCGCTGCTGCCCCGAAGCGGTTCAACGGCGGACGAGTCGAGAACACGGAGGCGGCCCCCACGAACGTGGTCGGGGACAACTGCCCGCACGGCCGGAGCCTCGTAAAGAAGCCGACGTGGACGGCCCTCTTCTGTGACGGACCGGACGGCGACAAGTGCGAGCCGCTGTGGCAGGACAAGAAGACGGGCAAGTTCGCGGCCAACAAGTAACACCGCACGTTGCTGATGGGGAGCCAGGTAAGGCCCTGGCTCCCCTTTCTTATGGGAGAAGCATGGAATTTCGGTCGGACATGACCGTCAACCTGATCAAGCACGCGGCGGAAGACGCTGATGTCGCGTTCGCTGCTCGGGTCTCGACCCTTGGTGGTGAGACTCGCTTCAACGAGGTCTCCGACAAGGATTCCGGGCTCATCAACTTTCTGATGCGTGACCGGCACGGCTCGCCCTTCGAGCACACCTCGTTCACGTTTTACATCGAAGCGCCGATCTTCGTTGCGAGGGAATTCATGCGTCACAGGGCCGGATGGTCCTACAACGAGGAGTCGGGTCGCTACAAGGAGCTGGCCCCCGTCTTCTACGTGCCGGCCGACGGCCGGCCCTTGCGTCAGGTGGGAAAGCCGGGCGCCTACCGATTCGAAACGGGCACCTACGAGCAGGCCATGACGGTAAGCGGTGACCTCCGCCGAGTCAGCACAGATGCCTACAGCAGTTATAAGAGGCTCCTGGATCTCGAAGTTGCTCGCGAGGTGGCCCGAATGGTTCTGCCGGTGAACATCTACACCAGCTTCTACGCCACCTGCAATGCCAGGTCTCTCATGCATTTCCTGGGTCTTCGGACCCAGGATGGGGCAGCGAAGTTTCCGAGTTTCCCGCAGATGGAGATCGAAATGGTAGCTCGGCAGATGGAAGACGTATTCAGCTTCCAGATGCCGGAAACCTGGGTTGCCTTTCAGGGGAACGGGAGGGTCGCCCCGTGAACGGTTCGATGGCCTTCGTGATCGGGGCAGTGCTCGGGTACATCATCTTTCGCATTACCTGGCGCAACCTATGACCAATCTCAGCAACGTACTGGTCTATGGCTGGGACAACGGCGGAGCCGAACTCGTCTGCCTGGTGTGTGAGGACGTGATCGGAGGAGGCGGGTGCGCCTGTTGCGACGGAAACCAAGTCACTTTGGCTGACCTCGTCCAAGCATCCCGAGACCACCTCTGTAAGGAGAAGCCGAGTGTTTAACTCCGCTGACTTGTTCGTCGTTTTCCTGCTCGGCAGCGTATTCGGGGCTGTCGGGCTGCTATTTACCCTCGCTCACATCGGTAGGAAGGCTCAGCGCTAATGACTGAAAAGATCCGCGTCACCGTCATTGTGGAGTACGTCCCCAATCTGCAGCACTATTTCGACGCCGACTCGGCTGCCGAAGCTGCAGAGTTCGACGAGCGGGAAAACCCTTTCGTCGATTTCCCAGACGCCTATCTCCAAGACCCGAGTGAACTCGTATCCGTCACGTATGAGGTTGTCCCCGCAGAATAGGAGAGCGCGTGAAGGTCCTGCACTACAAGATCAGGCGTCAAGAGTTCCGGATCAATGTCTGTGAGACGCCGTGGGACCTTGACCGCTTCATCGACTTCACCGAAGCCAATCCGGTAATGGGCTTTGATACGGAAACTACCGGCTTGGACTGGTGGAACTCAGACCGAGGTTTCCGTATCCGTCTCGCTCAGTTCGGCAACGGCGTTGAGAGCTGGGTGCTGCCGGTTGAGGTAAACCCGCAGTTCAAGGCCGCTGCCATCTGGGCGCTTCGGAAGGCCCATCGTCTGATTGCCCATAACGGGACCTTCGACCAGCACGTAAGCGAAAGAACCCTAGGGGTGCCACTCGAAGAGCTGGCTCCGAAGATGCTGGACACCAAGATTTTCGCGCACCTCGTTGATCCCAGACAGGTCGCGGAATACGGACCGGGCCTCAAGCTCGAAGAGCTGGTGAAGTACTACATCGATGCTGCCGCGGCCGACGAGGTCAAGGGCTCGATGACTCAGATAGCCAAGCGGTACAAGGTCAGGAAGAAGGAGATTTGGCCCATCGTCCGCACCTTCGATGAGGAGTATTTGCTCTACGCAGGTATGGACCCGATTTGGGCGTATCGACTCCTTCACATCCTCATGCCCAAGGTGCCTGCGCGCTCGAAGGTAAAGGGTCTGATCGGGTGGGAACATCGCCTCGCACACATCACGGCCCTGATGGAGCGAACCGGGTACTTGGTTGATGCGGCGTACGCAGAAGCACGTATCGCAGAGCTGAAGGTCGAGGAAGAGAAGTGGGTGAAGGTTGCAAGTCAGTGGGTTGAGAACGTCAACTCGGACAAGCAGCTGATTGAGGCTTTCCAGCGTCTCGGATTCAGGCTCACGAAGAAGACGAAAAAGGGCAACCTCTCGATGGATTCCGAGGTTCTGGACTCCATCGATCACCCGCTAGCCGAGGCAGTCAAGAAGGCCACCAAGGCCGCTAAGTGGCGTAAGACGTGGTTCGAGGCCGCGATCAACGGCATGGATTCCGCGGGTCGAGTTCATGCATCCATCAATTCTATGGGTGCGAGGACAGCTCGGATGTCGATTTCGGGCGCTATCGCAGCACAGACGTTCCCCGCGGGTGATGGGTATGTCCGCTCTGCATTCCTTGCAGAGGAGGGCCACGTGTCCGTCTCGATCGACTTCGGAAACATGGAACTCCGGGTGATGGCTGCGGCCTCTGGAGATCCAATCATGATGAAGGCATTCCTCGCTGACGAGGACTTGCACAACATCACCGCGATAGCTGCTTTCGGGCCTATGAAGCCTGGCCAGAAGAAGCACGACAAGAGATTCGCAGGCAAGGGAACGAACTTCGCCATTGGGTTCGGTGGCACTTGGAGAGCTGTTACCGACGGATTCGGCGTACCGGAAGCGGATGCGAAGAAGGCTGTAGACGCCTTCTGGGAAACGTATCTGGGCGTCGGGAAGTACGCGGACAGGCTCAAGGAAGAGGCCCGGAGAACCGGGTACATCTACACGGCCACAGGCCGGCGCCTGCCCGTAGACCGGCGTCGTCTGTACTCAGCCCTTAACTACTACATCCAATCCACGGCTCGGGACATTACCGCTCGGGCGATTATCAATCTCCATGCGGCCGGATTCACTCCCTGGATTCGTCTCCCGGTGCATGACGAAATCGTCTTCTCCTTCCCGAAGGAGAGGGCGGCGGAGCTGACCGAGAAGGCAGCTCGGATCATGGAGTTCACATTCAGGGGGCTGTTGATTCCGGCTGATGGTGAGATCGGTGAACGATCTTGGGGCTCCATTCTCGACCTTGAAGACAGCAAGCACTAGGAGACACATGAAGCTGACTGAGTTGATCGCTGACGCCGAAAGGACTCTGGAGGAGTTCGGCGACATTCCGGTGGTCGCACCCGATCCAGGGTGTAGCTGCTGTTCTACCGGTGATTTCGAGAATGTTGAAACCCGGGTGGAGAAGAACTCAGTTCGGGTCTGGAGTTTGGGGCCTGACCCTGTCAAGGTGCCTGTCGCATTCATTGTGGCCTGATCCCTTGGATGAAGCCTTCGACGAGATTCAGGACTGTGAATGGTGTCAGAACTATGACGCCGTGGGAATTTTCGAACTGAACGACGTAGAGACCGGCCTCTGTGCCGAATGCGCCGAGAATAACGCTGTGGAGAGGCAAATATGACCGCGGAGTATGAGGATGCCAACACCATCATGTCGGATCTCGAAAGTCAGATGGCTCTTGTCAATCTGGTAAAGCGAGGTGAGTACGCGGCTGGCATCGCGGTCCTGTCCGGGGATGTCCTGAAGTCCGCCCTTGCGGCCGGCGTGCCATACGCCATGGCCGAGGAGATGGCCGGCGACTTCTGGAAGGCCGAGATGCTGGCGGACACCGTGGCCGGCCTTCTCCGCAGCGTCGAGCTGGAAGACGACGAGGAGTGATCTGCACCGTCCTGTACGACTGCTCTGACGGGCACGGCACGAAAATGCGTCCCTGCTGGGACTGCTACTTCCTCGGGATCGCGGAGGCGGCACGAAGCCGCGGGGACTGCATCAGGAAGCAGGTTGGCGCGGTCCTGGTCCGCCCGGATCATCGGGCGGTCATCACCGGATACAACGGCTCCGAACCGGGTGGGCCGAGCTGCCTCGAAGGTGCGTGCCCGAGGTGTCTGAGCGATGTGCCGGCCGGAACCAGCTATGAGGGCTGTATCGAGTACCACGCGGAGCACAACGCACTCATGTGGTCGCGGCCCGAAGACCGCATCGGAGCCACCTTGTACGTGACGTGGGAGCCCTGTGGGGACTGCCGGAAGCTGATCCGCGGTGTAGGTGTCGCCCACGTGGTGTGGCTCGAAGACGGGACCCAGCTCTGTCGCTGGACAGTCTGAAGGAATGAATCATTGGCCATGAGCAAGGAAGAGTGGCTTGCCCGTGAGCTGGCCAAGATGCCTGTACGCGGCGAGACCTGGCGAGCCAACGTCATGAAGACGTGGGGCTTGAGGCAGGCCACCAAATAGCGAAGAGCCCTCCCCGTCTGGGGAGGGCTCTTTTAGTGTTTCAGCGAGTGCCGGCCTTCGCGTCGTCCTTCTCCTCATGCCAGACGATCTCAACGAACTCGGGGTCGAACCTCTTGCCCCGGCCGATTGGGTGGATGATCACTGACCGGATGCTTTGAGTCAGGCGGGCTCGTTTCTCCTCCATGGAGAGCTTCGTCCAGTCTGCGAGGGCATCGGGAGAGAGCAGCTTCTTCCGCTTCTTCTGGAGTGCCAGCTTGCCCTTCTGACCCAACAGCTTGTCTCGCTCTTGCTCCAGCTCCTCAATCGCGTCAAGGGACTCGCCCATGGAAATGCGCTTGTCCTTGCGGCGTTGCCGTACGTCGTCCAACTCTGTGGCGATCTCACTGAGTCGCCCGTCGTGAACCGTCTCGTCGATCTCCTCAGCAGCCTTCATGACTGCCTCACCCAGACCTTCACGGGTGCCGAGAAGGAATGCGGACTCCACGAGGTCATCACACGGGGGGCCGCATCGGGTTACGCCCCCACATCCCCCCTGGTTCACGAGGCAGGCGTACCGAAACCCCCACTGCTCGTACGAGGGGGTTCCAGGTGTGTAGGGGTTCGACCACATCGGAGAGAGGCACTTCCCGCACCGAGCGATGCCGGATAGGAAATACTTAACGGTCGTGTCGTGAGGCTCGCCCTTCTCTCCCTCGCGACGCACGTCCTTGCGCCGCTTAATCTCGTCGGCACAGGCCCAGTACTCCTCAGGCGTGCAGGCGGCTTCCCAGTCACCCATGATCGGGTTTCCCTGCGAGTCACGGACGATCGTGTCAGGGAGCCACAGACGCCCCGAGGAGCGCCGTTCGCCCTGAGGGGCGTACATCCTGAAGCCCGCATTGCGAGGGTTCGTCAGAATTGATTCTGCGGCGCTGTGCTGAATTTCCCGGGGACCGTCGCCGGATCGCTTGGTCTTCCGGGGCTCACGGCCGAACTCAACGAGCTGCCTCCGGAAGGTCCCCACCCTGAGCCCGCCAGGGACAGCCCTGATCGCCTTCAGCAAGAACGGGTGCTCGTCAGGGTCGAGAGTCTTCCGATCCTCTCCCCAACCGAACGGGCGAGGGGCACCGTGCATGGCGCCCTTGCGGGCGATGCGTTGGTTGGTGCGGCTGGTTCGGCGCTTGATGTTGCCGATCTCCATGTTGCCCATGGTCGCCTGCATGATGAACATGGCTCGGCCCTCAACGGTGGAGAGATCGACACTCCCCTCTACCGATCGGCCGATGTACTCGGGGTGCATCTCGAAGATTCGGCAGACGCGGGCCGCGTCGTAGACGAGGCGGGCGAACCGGTCTGAGTGAAGGAAAAGAATGCCCCTGATGACCCCTGCTTCGAGGTCTCTCAGGGCGGCCTCAAAGTCCTTCCGGACGATGAACGGGTCGGAGGCCGGCGTGTCGTTGTCGCAGTAGTCGCGGACGATGACCGCGCCCCGGCGCTGCAGCTCGGGGTCGTTCTCTGCCAGGAACCGGATCGCGTCTTCCTGCTCCTGGACCTGCTCTTGTACCTCTCGCCACGTGGACGTGACCCCTCGAAGGGTCTTGTCGATCGAGACACGGCGGTACATGCCGAGTGGGATGCATGAGTCTGAGACGACATCTTCGAGCACTACCACTGAGCGATCCTGTCTACTCGCTGCGCTGACGCAGGTGTCCATGCTGGTCAGCGACTCGCGAGCCGTGCCACAAGCGATTATCACACATTCAAGATATGTAGGTGTTTCGCTTGTCTTCGGTCACGCGAAGACCACCAACCAACCCTTCTCTTCGCGGTTGAGCTTAAGCCACTCCGCGTCGATCTGCTGGAACTCCTTGCCCGGCTCCAGGGAGACACAGGCGGTGAGGTCGAACTCGGGGAACTGGTCGCCAACGTTCAGCACGTTTGTTGCTCCTTGGGGGTTGTGCGGCGGTACCTGTCCATCTCACACCGTGGGCACTGATCAGGGAAATCGGCACACCGACCAGGACTGATAGGTGTTGCTGATCAGTGCGAGGGGGCGGGGCCCAGGCCGAAGGGCCGGCGCGAAGCGCCGCGAGGGCTCGTTCGTCCCCGGCTCCGGGGACTGCGTGAAACAAGGGCCTTGACCGGAGACCGATCGATCATGGTACGGTCATCACGCATTCAAGAAAATCACACAGAGAGACCCCCTTGAGGCTGCAACCTCGCGGGGGTCGATCACTCACACCGAAGAGGCGAAGTCTTCGATGCAGGTTCAGCGTACCAAGCACGCGTCCGGATTCACCATCGTTCCCAACGGAGTTCTCCAGCACAGGACCCTGAGCCTCACGGCTCGGGGCCTGCTGGCCCTTCTCCTCTCGCAGCCTGAGCACACGGCCGAGACGGTTCGAGACCTCACTGAGGACGTGGCCGAGGGCCAGAAGCGCGTCACGAACGCCATGAAGGAGCTTCAGGCCGCGGGCTACGTGATCTGCACCCGAGTGCAGAACCAGCGTGGCCACTGGTCCACTCACGTGGTCGTGTTCGACCTGCCGCAGCTTGTCGGGGAACCGGAAACCGCTTCTCCGAAGCCCGGCCACCCGAAGCGGCGGCTCGCCGGGATCAACCCCTTCGGGGAAAGGAACCTGGAAAAGAACCCCCCTGCCCCCCAGGAGTCCGAGGAGCAGGCCGACTACGGCCAGCCCCAGGACCAGCACCAAGGGGAGGGGGAGGAAGCTCCGCAGATCCAGGAAGACGACGACCAGGAGCTTGGCCGCGCTGCGGCTCTCCTTGGCCGCCTGGTCACTGCTGAATCGTCTCTGGCACTCTCAGCCAGTGATGTCATGAAGCTCGCTCCGCTGGCCGCTCAGTGGCTTCAGCGGGGTGCGTCTGATCTCCAGCTCCGTAATGAGCTGGTTGGCGGACTCCCGGCCAAGATCAAGAGCCCTCGCGCTCTCCTGGCCGACCGCCTGACTCGCAAGATGCCGGCCGTTCCGGTCAAGGTCGAGCCCTTGGCCGAGTGCGCCGAGTGCGGGGGATTCCTCCCTCGTGGCCAGCAGGCCGGCATCTGCTCCAAGTGCGCTGGCGTGGCCGCTGCCCCCAGCCCGGCCACTGAGGTTGGTCGGACTTCTGAGGCTGCCTCTCTGCTGGCCTCAATCCGTCAGCGCCGTGAGAGCGGGTCCATCAAGGGCACCTCTCACCGTGGCTTCGCCACCGCTTCGGCCTGACAAACACACTCACCCAATCTGAGGGGATACCTGTGTCAACTGTGCCCTGGTACATCAAAGCTGTTCTCTACATAGCCATCCCCGCGGCCTGCCTTGCCGCGCTGTACCTCTCCATCCCCGGAGAGGTGGCCTTGGCTAAGTCCGCTGGATGGTCCGATCAGTACGCCCCGGCCATGCCTATCTGCATCTCGGTCTACGCCCTCGCGGCGGGCGCCATCGCGGGCTTCCGTCGCAAGATGAAGCTCCCCGGCCAGAAGACGGCTCTCATCGGAGGCATGATGGCCCTCGCCCTCGCCATGGGCGCTCAGTCGATCTCTCACCTGATCGAGCAGAGCTACATGGCAGGGTCGGCCGCCCTCACCGTGGCAGTCTCATGCATCCCCCCTCTCGTGATCGCCCACCTCATCCACATGGCTGAGACCCCCTCAGCGGTGAAGGAGGCTTCCGAGGAGCTGGAGGAGTTGAGGGAGGTCTCTCAGTACCTCATGACTGAGCTGGTGGCCTCTGAGAGTGCTTCTCTCATCTCTCGTACTCGTACGGTCGTGAGGGAGCTGGAGACGTCCAACGGCATCGTCGAGGATCTGAGGGACGAGACGGAGGAGATGAACGAGAAGCTGAGGGAACTCCTCGAAGAGGAAGAGGCCAAGCTGAGAGAGGAGCAGGGGCAGACCCGCAAGAAGCACCTCTCTGTAGCCCAGTCGATCGAGGAAGCTCGGAAGGACATCGAGGCGAAGGGCCGGAAGGCCACCGTCGCGGGGATCTGCAAGGCCCTGGGGATCTCTCAGGCCACGTACTACCGCTACTACCAGGCCGAGAAGCCTCAGGTGAATCCCTCTGAGGGGATGCTTGCACTCGCCCTTGGCTAGGACATGAAGCAGAGGCCCGGACAGGGTAAAGGTCCGGGCCTCTAATTCATTCAGTCAGGACATGACGAGAGCCCTCGGGGTGTCGGCGCCGAGGGCCCTCGCCAACCTCACACACCCGCTACGGGGGGGCAGGCGTGCGAGGGGTCAGCAAGCGGGACGTGTGTCCCGCTGAAGGTTGTACTGCGCGATGTATGCGGCCACGACCTCACCGCACGGTTCACACATGTATGCCGGCGCGGTCATACCGTCCATGGTCACGGGACCTACCCAGAACACTTTGAGGTCCTTCGCCTGGCAGATCAGACAGTCACCGCGGACTAACGGTCGAGCCCTCACCAGTCAGGCTCAACGATCGCGTAGTCACTGTGGAAGCGCTTGAAGCGGCTGTGCCCCGTCTGGGAAGCGTGCTTGGCCATCCACTCGTTCGCGTCCTCGTCGTCTTCCTGCTCCGGGCACGACGCTCCACATTCCTCTTCCTCTCCCGAGACACAGACCGCCCGCCAGGTCAGTTCCCCTATCGGGTCGCGGGTGGTCTTGAAGGTCACGAATCGCGTGATGCTGGTGACGCCGTTCATCACGGGTGCTCAGTGCCGTTCTGCTCGGTCCAGATCCAAAGCAGACGACGGGTGAGGCTGGCCGCCTCCCTCGCCCAAGCGAAGGCCGAGAAGGGAGGAGTCTCCTGGGTGGGGGTCTCCTTGCTCTTCAGGAAGATCCTCGCCCTGCTGATTTGGGCCAGGGCCACAACGTCTTCCCTGCCCTTCAGCTCTTGATCGACAAGCAGGCTGAGAGAGCCGTGAAGTTCTCCGACGTACCTCATGATCTCGTCGCGTGTCGAGGTAGTAAGCCGAAGGGCCAACGCCTTGTCCGTGATAGTGGAGATCAGTTCAACGTCGATGGGCCTGGCCTCAGCCTCATCCCTCGTCGCCCCGTGCTCTTCAGTCACGCTTGCCACCACGCTTCTCCCTCCGGTGATCTCTCACGCCATACGTAACCGCCTGATCACGCACAGAGGTACCTTGGGAACACCGCTTCGGGTTGAAAGCGTTGAAAGTAGCCGGGGGTTGACTATGGCTCAGAAGACACCGAACGAGGGCCTGGCCCGCTTGCTGGCCGAGTCAGGCTTAACCCTGGACGCCTTCGCCAGGACTGTGAACAAGGTGGGTACGGAGGTAGGCCGGCCTTCGCGGTACGACAAGTCAGCCGTCCGGCACTGGATGACTGGAACCCTTCCCCGCAAGGAAGCCCAGGCCGCCATCGTCGAGGCTCTGTCACGGCTGCTCTTCCGACCTGTGACGTACTCCGAGGTCGGGTTCCCCTCTCAGCAGGTCACTGGATCTCCCCTAGGTACCGTGGAAGGTCTCGTAGACCTGGGGAGGCAAGACATGGATCCTTCACGCCGATCTGTACTCGGGGCAGCGCTCTTCTCCGTGGCGCTGACTATCCCCGAGTGGCCTGACGTCGTCGGCAGAGCCGAAGCGTTCGCCGCTGGCCGTGCCACGCGGATTGGCTTCGGGGAGGTGGACATGGTGGTGCAGATGACGGAGAAAATCAGCGAGCTGGACGACCAGTACGGAGGCCGGCACGCAAGGCCGATGGCTGCTGCCTTCCTCGTGAACACTGTGGCCGGATACCTCAAGGCTCAAGCCCCTGACAACGTCCGCAAGGGCATGATGTCCGCCGCGGCTGACCTCTGCTACCTCACGGGCTACATGGCCGTCGATGAGGGACTTCACGGTCTGGCACAGCGGTACTACCTCAAGGCCCTGGAGCTGGCCGGGGCCGCTGACGACCACCTGACCTACTGCACGACCCTTCGAGGGATGTCCGTGCAGGCCGTGGACCTGGGCCACGGTCCTCATGCCATGCGCCTTGCCGATGCTGCGGCTGCTGCTTCACCCCAGGCCGGCCCTCGGATGCGCGCTTTCCTCGCAGGGCAGCAAGCCCATGCCGCTGCACAGATCGGATCTCGGGATTACGCACTCCGGTACATGAAAGAGGCCGAAAGGGCGATGGAGGTCGCGGAATCACAGTCGAAGTCCTTCGGATCCTATGACCCTGCCTCACTCATGTATCACCTTTCTCAGGTTCAGCATGAGCTTGGAGACCATTCCGGGGCTGTAAAGGCCATGGAGGACTCGAATACCCTCCGATATGACGTCTACAGGCGAACAGCGGTAAGGCACCTGAGTCTCACAGCGGAACGTCAGCTCTCAATTGGCCATCTTGAGAAAGCTGTCGAGTCCTGGGATAAGGCATTGGATGAATATCCGCTAGTTCAGTCGGCAAGATGCGATGACAAGATGCGGGAAATGGTCTCTCTGCTGACCAGGTATCGAGGGAACCGGCAAGTAGGCACGCTATTGGAGCGTGCTAAGGCTGTGGGAGTTCCTGTAGCTGCATGAGTGCCGGCCCCCGCGTGGTCGGGGGCTCCACTGTGCTCTGAGAAGAGCGACCAGGGGGGTATAAACCCCCCACCATAAAAGATGTCGGTGTCAATCGAGCGATCTTGGTACGCAAACCCCCTCAAGTGAGGTCGAACTCACACCTGAGGGGGTTATTTCTTTCCTTCCGGGCCCCTGTCGAGAGGTTCGCAGAGCCACGCTGACTTGCTAAAGGGGTCGAGGAGAGCATTCCGGGGAAAGAATTCGCCGTTTGGGGGACTTTCTTAAACCCGTACACGATGGCAGGAAGGTACCCCCGGTGGGTCCAATTCAATTGAAATAAAGTATTACCCCCTATGTATGCGTATATATACACGAGTGACATTTGTGTTATGCAATAGAGATATGCATTGCAGCGTATGCATGAGTAAAGTGGGTAATTGCCTACGCAATGCTCATAACACACAGTTTCAGGCAATTGCGCTATGTATTCATTCCTTCCCGTCACCCTATGGGAGCGCCTGCCTACTCGCGGTCATGCCAGGTCGCACTTATGTCCCCTTTTGTGGGCATTCCAATGTCCAATATGCGGGTAATGTCTTCCCTTATGTCCCATATGTCGCCCCAGTATGTCCTATTTTGGCATTACCTTGAATCCGTGACGCCGCGCTATTATTAGGACATCGAAAGGGGGAAGGGCCCGAAAGGGCCCGGAACCCAATCTCTCGCGCCTAGCGTGAGAGATTCGATAGGCCCTTTAGGGCTTGTTCCTTTAGAACTAAACAGTGTGTGGGAGTACATACAAGGGGGAAGTCTACCCTTAAGGCGAATGGAGGCAGGTGCACCATACTGCCTCGAAGAATGGCGCTACCAATTCAGGTGGCGATAACGCGCATGGCAGTAGTGTGTGCGGTGCCAGAATGGGGTAACCCGATAGTGGGGGTATTGCGCTATCAATTCGCGCAGAGTAACACGTGCGTTTGACCTTAGGGGCGCGCGGCTTATTAGCTAGATGGTGTGGTAATGGCTCACCATGGCAACGATGAGTAGCCGACCCGAGAGGGCGACCGGCCTGCAACGGGGCACACCTGTGCCCAAAAGACTCCCACACGCTGAATACCGCACCCAACCCTAGACATAGGGGGAGGTGTGGTGGACCGGAGGGATACGCGAATGCGTCATGCCTAGTCCGTGGCTCTAAGGTGCGCTGGTCGCACATAGGTCGTGGGCGCCCCGTAGGTATACGGGAAAGGCGTGGCAGTCCATAGGGCTGCTCTGACCAAAGGACTCCACTGTTCCTTGATTCAAAAATAAAAGCCTTGATGCTGCGGCAACGCAGCCATGGGTAGACGTGCGCCAAAATAGACGCCGGGGAAACCACCGTACATGTACGGCCGTTGGGGAGAAGTCCCCTTCGCGGTCCCTAAACAGGATGGCGGTGATACGCACGGGTGATCCGGGAGGATTATCACTACCCATAGCTGCAATGCAGGCAAGTTGAGAGGCAGTAGCGGCCATCCGAAGGGATGATTGGCAATCATCCTCAGGAGAGCCCAAACCACACAGCCAGTGTGGGAATGGGACGCGGCCGACGTGTGTGGAAAAGGGGGCTGTGTATACGGCCGACGACTCCCGCTGCTGTACCTAATACGGCAGGGCGGGGATGACACGTAACGCACGGGTATTAAATCAATGGCATCGTTGGGCCTAGTCACCATTGTGACTGTCACACTCGTGTGACGCCAGGACTAATGCGCAGTGAGACTTACCATAGGAGGGTGAGTGAGAGCGTGAGCAGGATGACGATGCCGACCGCGTAAGCGGAACGTCTGGACTATTGACCAGACATGCAACCCACGGCCACACGGGCCGTGGGCTTTGCGCATGTGCAGACATGCGCATTGCTCCCTGTCCGTGTATCTAATTAATTACTTCAATGGAGGATCTATGGACCTGTCACACCTCACTCGCAAGGAACGTGAGGAAGTGTACGCGGAGTGGCGAAAGCGGGAAGCGGAGCGTAAGGAGAAGCAGGCACGATTCAAGCCGGACCCGGCTAAGGCTGAGGCTGCGAAGGAGGCATTCCAGGAGGAGAGGAAGGGGAAGGAGGAGCTTCCATACGCCGGGAAGCTCGGACGCATCTATCACCCCCGTGAGCAGGTACGCAAGCTCATGATCCAGGGCCTCGACCAGGCGTCCGCTGACGACGTGCACGGCCGTAACGAGCGTGAGCGTGCGAAGCTCCCGAACAAGCCCCTGACCCCGAACACCCTGTTCCGGGACTCCCGCAAGCGCAAGCGGCCCACCCATGGGCTCACCACGTTCGGACCCAAGTTCAAGAAGCCTCGCAAGCCCAAGCTCCCGGCCTAACTACGCCCAAAAACTTGAATCCGTGATAGTACTTGAATCCGTGACGACCTTTGGAGGTCACTCGTGATCATCTGCACCCGCTCTCTGGCCAACGTCAAGCCGCACATGCGCCGCAAGGAACTGCCCGTGCTCCTGGAGCACTTCCGACGCAACCGCATGGACTTCTGGTGTGGGCTCGCCTTCCGCTTCACCCCCGGCCGCCGTAGGCCGCGTACGCGGCTCCTCCCCATCGTCTGAGCCCGTCCACACCGACTTGAGGAGAACTCTCATGAAGTCCATTCGCCGTGCCCTTGTGTCCGTCGCTCTTGCCTCGCTCGCCCTCGTGGGATGCGCCTCACCTACGGCGGCTCCCTCGCACTCCATCACCGCGTGTGCGGAGGAGGACTCGACCAATTGCTTCTGGGACGCGTCCAAGCGAGGAAATGGGGAGGGGAGGTCGTTCTTCGTCAACGTGGACGGTAAGCGCTACTACGTGGACGACATGCGCGCCGAGTGCGAGGCGGGCGCCCGTGAGGTGTGTGACTCCCTGTCCCTCAACCTCCCGCACATGAAGGGGAACTCGTGATCATCTGCACCAAGAATCTCCGCGCCGCGTCCAACCACCATGGAGAGAAGTTCGCGAATGCCTTCCTGAAGGAGCTTTTCCGCCTCACGGCTCGGCAGTTCCATCGCGCATTCGGTGGCGAGTTCCGTATGACTCACAAGGGCCGCCCGCGTACGTACCTGCCGATCGTGTCCGCGCCCAAGCTGGACGGCTACGGCTCGCGATACCCCTCGCTTGAGTACCGCCCCATGGTGTCCACCCCTCTCGACCGCGTCTGAGTAGCCCACAACCTTCAAGGAGAGCATTCATGGTCATCAGTGAACGCCTCGCATACAAGGCGTCCTTCAAGAGCCCCGCCGGATACAACCTGTGGGCTGCCTCGCAGCAGCTCACCACTGCCACCGAGCCGCGAGTACGTAACACGCGCGCTATGGGTGGCGGTCTCGTCCCCCTGCGCCATCTCCTCCCGTTCAAGCGCTGACACTCTCAGGGCTCTATGGCGCCCCCGAGGGGGCGCGGTGGAGTCCGGCAAGCGTCCATGCGATGCCGGTGAAGTGAAAGGGCATGTACGTGCCCCAGACCATTGACGCAAAGGCCATTCGTGGCCACCTCAAGAGCAAGACCACGCTCGAACTGTGCGACGACTTGATGCACTTGCGGGAGTCCGCACGGCCGATGCCGTGGGCAGAGCAGGCCATCTCTGACGTGCTCTTCGAGCGCAACGAGGTGGCTTGGTGTGACTGGCAGATGGGTGGAAACCTCTTCGGCCCTGAAAGGCCACACAGGTACTTCGGCCTGATCTAGTCCGCACGTAAAGAAGGACCCGGATACTCCTAATATCCGGGCCCTTCGCGTCCAATCATACGCGAAAGGCTCAACATAATGACTCTGTCTTGGCACCAGCAGCGCGCGGGCGCGATCCTCGCGGCTGAGATGCGCAGCGGCAAGGAAGTGCCCCACGGCATGAGGGCGTGTGACTGCTGTGGCGACTACAGCAACTTCGGCCCATTGGACGACTCCGAGTTCAAGTGCTCGACGTGCGAGGAAACGGACTGCGACCCCGCACAGACCTGGCACTGCTTCACGGGGCACTGCGACGGCTCCGGGTGCTCGTTCCACGGTGAGTGTGAGTTGGGTGCGCCGTGGGACTTCAGCGCGGAGTACTCGACCAACGTCGGGGATGTGCGGATCGAGCTGGAGAAGGTAGGCGGGGGCTACTCCGGAGATCCGTACCCCGGCCAGTGGCGATACCGCCTGCTTCGCGACGGGGAGCCCTTCTACGGAGGCCGTGACCTCTACTGCGGTGACCCCCACACGCACGACGAGATGGCGCGCGTTCTCCGGGAACGCCTCGAAGCCTCCCACGTCATTCCCGCACTGGTCTGAGCCGCCTGGATTGGGTGAGGCACGCCGGCCTGAGGTCGGGCCGGCGTGCAGCTCCCTGTCTGTACGTCCGCAGACTCCCACTTCTCTCGGAAGGAATCCGCCATGCGCACGCGCGCTCTCAAGCGCCCCCGAGTTCCCGGCCGGAGCCTCAAGGTCAGGCCGGGCCGCCGGATGTCCGGCTTCAGCTTCACCCGCGTCTTCCGCAACCTCATGAAGGGAATCTGATGTCCACCAAGTTCCAGAGCCGTGAGGCCGAAGAGCTGTACTACCACCAGCCCGAGGACGAGGCCGGTGACAGCTCCATGGGTCCGGCCTGGCACGGCCTGTACCAGCTCGAAGCGGTGATCCTCACCGAAGACTCCGACGGGTCCGTCTACATGCACAAGTACGAGACCACGGACGAGCTGAACGAGGCGTGGGACCTGATCATCCACAACGTCTACCCCGGAGAGGACTACGAGTGATGCGGGCCGAAGCGATCACCGTTCCGCCTGCTCACCGTGTTGAGAAGCCCAGGTACGTGACACTCGATTCCCGGCTGTCCGTGGGAGAAACCTGCGCCTACCTTTCCAGGCCGATAGCCGCCCGAGACATCAAGGCAACCGATCTCGTAATCGGCGTACCCGGCAACCCCATGCCCCACCGTGAACGCGACCGATACCGGGCCGGCCGCGTGCTCATGAGGCAAGTCCTTCCCGATGGCACGACCCAAATCATCATCCTGTTCCACACCGAAGACGTGATCTGGGAGGGCGCTGCAAATGCCCACCTTGCCGTCTACCGACGATAGGAGAACGACCATGCCGCACGAAATGCTTGAGACGTACGAGGTTCAGGCCGGGAACATCCTGTTCACCGGAACGTCCGCCTTCAAGGTCGAGGAGGTTCGGGAGCCCAGTCACCCGCTCTTCCCCGGCCTGGTATTCGATGGCCACTTCTTCGACACCAAGCGAGGCGTCTGGGGCCGGAAGACGACACTGAGCGCAAATCACGGCCACGTGTGGGCCCTGTCGCTCCTCAGCTACCCGGACAAGTACTTCACGGCCTACATGAAGCCGGGCGACCTGGCAGAAGTTCGGGACTAC
>Ga0307410_10000400_pt1 | contig 17106 bp, 18 predicted proteins | sample 322Ometagenome_3_FD_203707 | JGI IMG/M metagenome (GOLD analysis project Ga0307410, IMG submission 203707) | Maize rhizosphere microbial communities from greenhouse at UC Davis, California, United States - 322HYB-O-3 | ecosystem: Host-associated > Plants > Roots > Rhizosphere > Soil | place... | reverse complement strand
GCCGCCAGATTGCCGGGCGGGATTCCGCCTCGCTGCTCGAGGGCGGCGGCCGCCAGCCCGTCGATGTCTCCGAGCGCCCGTGTCGTCGGCCCGCGTGCCGCCTGAGCGGCGGAGAGAGCCTGTTGCGCAGCGACCCAGCTTTCTCCTTGCGGCGACCCGGCGGCCTGCGCGAGCCGCTCGGCAGCCGCCGCGGCCGCTTCGAACTGGGAGTCGCCGGCCTGGGCCTGATCGATCAGCGCCGCGAGATGCGCCGAAAGATTCGCATCGGCCGGACCGATCCGAACTTCGTTGGGAAGGGGGACGCGAGGATCGATCTCCTCGGCAGCCCTCGGTGCAAGCGACAGGTAGGGCCCCGGCGGCGCCGAACAGGCGCTGAGGGTTGCAAGCAGGGCTATCGCGATGGAGACGCCGATCCGCATGGTCGAACCTCTAGGGACGGCCTTGCGGACTAGCAATCACGGGCTTGCTTCACCGGCAACAGCCCCCTATGTCGCGCCCTGCCGTTTCTGGCAGCGCGCCCGTAGCTCAGCTGGATAGAGCACCAGACTACGAATCTGGGGGCCGGAGGTTCGAATCCTTCCGGGCGCGCCATTCCTGCTAGGCTTTGACTGCCAGGCCCTCGATTTCCCGACCCGCATTGCGCGATACGTCGGAGCCGTGCGCGTGAGGCGCATGGCCTGTCTCGCGCTCATATTCCTTATCGATCTTTTCGATGACGAAGTCGGCCTTGTCGCCGCCGACGGCGCGAAGCACCGCGTCCAGCTTCGCCTCCAGGCGATCGTCGTTTTCCTTGGAAGAAGGCGAGCCGATGTAGAGGAAATAGGCGAGGCCCAGGACCTGCCAGAGGAGCTGCAGGAACTCGGACTGCCAGTTCTCGAACGTGTCGCGAAGCATCTCGTTGGTGTAGCTCGCCACTTCCGGCGCTTGGCCGTGCGATTGCGCTTCTTCGATGAAGCTCAACCAGCCGAAGTACCAGTGAAGAATCAACGACCCGAGGAAGAAGCCCAGGGTGATCCAACCGTACGCATATTTCCGGAACATTGATCGTTCTCCGCTGCTGCTCTGCAAGGCAAACGCCGGATTTTGGGCAATGTTGCTGCAAGCAGCCGTAGGAACGCCTGCAGAACGGCGGGCGTTGGCCGTGTCGTCTCAGCAGAGTTGCTTGAACCGATGCCTGTCAGCCCGACCGTCCCGCCGCCTGCACCCGACTCCCTCAGCAGCACGCTGAGGCGAAACATTGCCGTCCTCCGGCAGCGGCGAGTGGATGAGGAGAAGTCAGCGCGTTTTGAGGAACGAATGGCCGAACGCATCAGCTGCTTCGCCGGCAGCATGCGCTTCGTCTACCTGCATGCAGTCCTCTACGGCTTCTGGATTGCGGCCAACACCGGGTTGTTGCCGGCCATTCGGCCCTGGGATCCGACGCTCGTCGTCCTCGCGATGATTGCGTCGGTGGAGGCGATCTTCCTGTCGACGTTCATCCTTATAGGCCAGAACCGGATGGCCGCGTCGGCCGACAGGCGCGCCGAGCTCGACCTTCAGATCAGCCTGTTGGCGGAACGGGAGATCACGAAACTTATGGAATTGGTCTCGGACATCGCTGCACGGATCGGCGTGGAGCAGCCGAACCGTGAGGAGATTGAGGAAATGAAGCGAGAGGTCGCGCCGGAGGCGGTCCTCGATGCCATTCAGCAAGATCAGTAGGGGCCCCGGAAACCCCGGGAAGTCGGGGAGCGCTCAGGCGCCCACCACGACCACATTCCCTTGTGCCCGCTCTGCGAAGTCCGCCGCCAGTTTGGCGTGCCATGCCCGGGCCTGTTCCGTCATTGCGCGCTGGGCTGCCATCCGCTCTTCAACTGCCCTGCGCCGGTAGTAACGCTCGTTCGACTCCATCGTCCACGCCTCCCCAAAGGCTCCTCCCCTTCAGGCACGATGCGACACGAGACCTAACACGAGGTTAATATCCACAGGGGTCCCGATGAGCCGAGACGAACGTCCCGGACTGACACAGGTTGTGGCGCGGGGGCGACAATCCTGCCGCAATTACGGATTATCTCCGAAACCTAACGACTCATCGCTCGTTGGGTGGAGCAAAGGCTGGAAGGAAAGAAGATGTTGAATCCGATTGAATCCCGCCGCGATCCGTTCGACCCGGCAGTGCGCGGTTATCACGCCGTGTATCGCGACAATGAAGTCAACCACTGCCCGGGCTGTGGGCGCACCCATTGGTATCTCGGCCGCCTTCTGGCCGAATGCGCATTCTGCGGCACGGCTCTGCCGCTGCAGGAAGGCTATCGCCAGGGAAGCGCCGTGACGGTCGTGGGATGGAGCTCACGTTCCAATTATCAGGAGCTTCGCGCGGCCTGAGGCGGAGCCTACTTCGCCTTGGACGCGGGGGCGGCTATATTGCTCCCATGAAGCGTTCATTCGCATTGGGTGTCGCACTTGCAGCCGCGGCGGTCTCAGGACCTGCCGCGGCTCAAGGTGCTGGGGGCTTCTCGGTCGTCAACCAGACGGGTCTCACCATGACCAACCTGACCATCCGCCGCTTCGGCACGCAGGACTGGAGGAATCTCGGCACGGCGCCGTCGCCGGGCGGGCGCGGAGCCATCGATTTCAAGGACCCGGATTGCGCGTTCGACATCCAGGCGACGCTTCAGGGCGCCGGCACCGTCGTTTGGCCGGGCGTCAATCTCTGCGAAGTGAAAACCGTGATCCTGAACCGAAACGCATCGGGCGCGCTCTGGGTCGATTACGAATAGCCGCTGGACGCCGCCGCTGAACGGGCGGCGCGTGGCGGCCGATCTTCACCGCAACGGGCTCCGGCTTGACGGAATCGAGCAGCTTGGCTCCGGCCACGAAGACGACGCCCGTGCAGGCCAGCGCCAGCAGCAAGCCCATCGTACCTGGATACAGCTCGACATAATGGCGTGCCCGCTCCACCGCGCCGACGGCGATCGCATAGGTGACCAGCCACGCCTCCGTGCGGGTCTTGACGGTGAAAAGGCGGCCGATGTTCTTCAGTTTGCTCATTCGTAAACACCCGAACGATTCGAGTGCAGTTTTGAGCCGTTCCCGTCCTAATGAATAGGGTTACCCTCACGGTAAGAATTGCGTTTTGTCCCGTTTCGGGAATCAGGCGAGCGAGCCGAGCTCCAACGCCTCGAGCAATGCCACGCGCGCCGCTTCCACGTCGCGGATGAGCGAAGCTTTCCGCAGGTCCGCATTGTCGATCTCGACGGGCCATGTCCGGCGGATGACTTCGGCCAGGCGGTCGAGCTTCGCATCGTCGACCATGAAGCGCGGATCGACCGTCCCGGGATCCGCGACCACGCGGAGGCGCAGGCAGGCGGGGCCGCCGCCGTTGGCCATCGACTGCCGCACGTCGACCACCTCGATGCGGCGGATCGGCCCGTTGCCCGCGATGTGCCGCTCGATCCACGACCAGACGGACGCCGTCTCGCGCGCTTCCGTGGGCACAACCAGCGTCATCTCGCCGTCGGGCGGCGTCACCAGCTGTGCGTTGAAGAGATAGGACGAGATCGCATCGCCGATCGGGACCTCCGACGCCGGCACCTCGACCAGCTCAAAGCCGGGCAGGCCGCTTTCGCAAAAAGTGACCACCTGGTCGCGATCCGCGAACGCCAGTTCGTGCGCGAACAGCACGTTCTCGTTCGCTACGGCGACCACGTCATTGTGGAAGGCTCCGGCGGCGATCGCGGCCTCGGATTGCTCGACGAACAGGGTGCGCTCGGGGTCGAGGCCGTGCAGCCGCGCGATGGCCTTCGATGCCTGAAGATGCTGGCGCGCCGGGAAGGCGCCGCCCGCAACGCCATAGACGAACAGCTCCAGTCCGGCCTCGCCATGCCTCGACGTGAGCCGCATGTGGTTGGCCGCTCCCTCGTCCCCGAAGGCGGGCGGAACCGGATCGTGCACGGCAAAATGCGTCCGATCCCCGAACGCGCGCCGGAGCTGCGCCAACGTGCCCGGCCACTCGTGGCTCCGGTGCGGCATGGTCCGCAGATTGGCCACCGTAAGGTGCGTGCGCCCGTCCGCCGTGTCCGGAGCGGGCGAGACGGTTGCCGCATTTGCGGCCCACATCGCCGAAGCCGACATAGCCGCGGCGGCGAGCGTCGGCTCGCATTCCTCGAACGTCGTGCCGAGCGCCGCCAGCCAATGGCGGTTCGGCCGCGTGTGCGGAACGAATATTCCCTGCGGAAGACCGAGCGCGAGGTTCGCGCGCATCTTGTCGATGCCCTGCAGCGCCGCGGCCCGCGGCTGCGAGACCTGCCCTGCATTCCTAGTCGATGCGAGATTGCCGAAGCTCAGCCCGGCATAATTGTGCGACGGCCCAACGATCCCGTCGAAGTTGACCTCCCGCAGCGGCATCAGCGCTTGACCGCGAGGACCTTGTCGCCCTCCTTGACGCCCAGCAGCTCGGCGGCTTCCGCATCGATGCAAATGCCCTTCCGCCCGGCTCGCTTGACCGAGGCGAAGCAGGCGACGAAATCCTTCAGCCGGCCGTGGGCGAGAAGCATCTTCATCTTCCCGCCCTCCGATATCTCGACGATCGTCTCCTCATCCGATTCATCAATCGTCCGGAGGTCGTCGATATCGGCGGTCACCGTCGGTCCGCCGTCGAATATGTCAATGTAGCGATCGAAGACAAAGCCCTCTTCCTCGAGCATGCGCAGCGCCGCTCGCCCGCTCGGATGGGGCAGGCCCATCACGCCGCGAGCCGTGTCGCTCAACAGCGAGACGTAGATCGGAGTCTTGGGCATTAGGTCAGCGATGAATTGCGTGCCGTGGATCGCGTTGAACTGATCCGCTTCCGGGAAAGTCATGTCGAAGAAGCGGCCGGCCAGCCCGTCCCAGAAGGGCGCGTTGCCGGCTTCGTCCATCACCCCTCGAAGCTCGGCGAGGATGCGCTTGCCGAAGCGCTGACGGTGGGATTTGATGAACAAGTAGCGGCTGCGCGCGATCAGCGAGCCCCAACCGCCCGCGCGGGCATTCGGATGCAGGAACAGGCCGCCGACCTCCGACGAGCCTTCGAGATCTGTCGTCAAGGTCAGCGTCTGGTTGCGGAAGGTCTTGCCGAGCTCGGGGCTGCTCTGCGTCAGGGTGCTGAGATGGTAGCTGTAGAAGGGCTGGCGGACGCCCACCTGTCCGAAGACCTGGCAGGTGCCGCGGATGATCCCGGCCTTCGGATCCTCCAGAACGAAAACGTAGAGATCGTCCGACTGGCTCTCCTCCGCGCGCGAGAAGCTGTCGTCCGAACGCGCCAGCTTCTGGACGAGAGTCGCGCGGTCCGGCGGCAGATTGGTGAACCCGCCACCCGTCAGCTTCGCCATTTCGTAGATGGCCGCGAAGTCCTCGCCGGTTGCGGGGCGGACTCGGAAGGTCATGCGGACGCTCCTGCAAGGCGCATGATGGTCAGCGCCGACAAGGCTGCGCGCTCCTTCAGGCTGTCGACGATCAGAAATTCCTCCATGCTGTGGATCTTGCCGCCGCGCACGCCCATCGTGTCGACGACCGGCACGCCGCAGGCAGCGATATTGTTGCCGTCGCACACGCCGCCGCTCGGCTGCCAGCCGATGGTTTGACCGAGGTCGGCTCCGGCCTGCCTGACCAGATTGAACAGTGCCTCAGCCTCGGGCGTCATCGGCTTGGGCGGCCGAGCGAAGCCGCCGTGCAGATCGACCTGAACGTCGCGCTCGGCGGAAACCAAGGCGATGGCTTCGTCGATCATGGCGCTTGCGACGTGTTGAAGCTCCGGGGTCGCCGGGCGCAGGTTGACCCTCAGGATCGCGATGTCTGGCACCACGTTCGTCGGCGACCCGCCGTCGATGCGGGCGGGGTTCACGGACAGCCCCGGCTGCCGCATAGCCTCGAGCAGCAGGGTAAGGTGGGCGGCCGCCGCGATGGCGTTGCGACCGTCCTCCGGATTGCGGCCCGCATGCGCCGAGCGGCCGTGGATGGTGATCGCGAAATTGCCGCTTCCGGGCCGCGCTCCCGCAAGGGTGCCATCGGGCAAAGCGGAAGGCTCGTAAGTGAGCGCCGTCTTCTTGCCGCGCGCCGCAGCGGCGATCAGCGCCGCCGATCCGAGCGAGCCGACCTCCTCATCGCTGTTGATGATGACTTCGTAGCCGACGCTCGCCGCCGCGTCGTTCGCCTCGATCGCCTTCAGCGCCGCAAGCATCACCGCGATGCCGCCCTTCATGTCGGCGACGCCGGGGCCGTTGAGTACTTCGTCGTCCAGCCAGCGCGTCTGCTGAAACGGATGATCGGCGGCGAACACCGTGTCCATGTGGCCGGTGAAGAGCAGCTGCGCGGACGCATCCGGACGCACTTTCAGATGCAGGTTGGGGCCGTGTTGAAGGTCGACCTTCCTGCCCGACGGATCGACAGCGTCGACCGGCTGCGCGTCGACGAGCACGACGCTTCCGGGGAGCGCGGAAAATGCGTCGCCCAGTAGCGCGGACATCCGACCGAGCCCGTCGAGGTTGCGTGAGCCGCTGTTGACCGCAGACCATTCGAGCACCTGATCGAGCATCGGCTCGGCCGCGGCGCGTTCGACGATTGCCTGTTCGGTGGACGACAATCCCCCCATGCGATTGGCTCCTAGCCGGACCCCGCGGCGAACGCCACACCACGGCCGTTGGAGTCAGTCGCAGGTAGGGCAGATCTCCATGATGATGTCGCTGGCCTCGAGCTTCTGCACTTGAGGCCGCCAGAAGCCGTACGGGGTTCCGTCCCGTATGATGCGGAGCCCAAGCCCGTCGGAAATCTCCTTCAGAGACTTGCCGACTTCCTCCGGCCGGACGTCGCGTTCGATCAGCTGCACGCGCCCTTCGCCGGATGCCAGGTCGGCGAGATAATCGGCGATATGCTGCCCACCATGCGTGGTCGCCAGCAGCAGGCCGGCGAAGTTGAGCGGGTTGACCACCACGTCGGCACCGGCGCGCCTGGCGGGGATCTCATTGTCCTCGGCGTTCACGGCGACGCTGATCCTGAGGTCCGGCGCATGGTGCCGCGCAGTCAGGCAGATGAGGATCGACGTGTCGTCCCGGCCCGCCGAGATGATCATCAACTTGGCCCGGTCGACGTGAACGGCCCTCAGCGTCTCATCGCGGGTCGCATCGGCCTTGAGCACGGTGCAGCCGATCGCCTTGGCCTTCTCCAGCCGGTCGTCACTGGTGTCGATGACGACGATATCCTTGGGATCGGACCCCAGGTCGATGAGCTCTTTCACGGCGCGCGTGTTTTTGGTGCCGAAGCCGGCGACGATGATGTGGTCGCAAAGGGTGCGCTGGATTCGCTTCATGATGAATCTTTCCCAGGAACGCCGGGCAACGAACGCATAGGCCGAGCCGGCGAGGATCAGCAGGAAGAGGATACGGATGGGAGTGACGACGATCGCGTCGAACATGCGCGTCCGGTCGGTGACCGGGACGATGTCGCCGTAACCGGTCGTAGTCGCGCTGATCATCGTGAAATAGATGACGTCCAGTAGGCTGACCGAGCCGTCGTGCGTGTCCTTGAGGCCCTCGCGCTCGAGCCAGTGGATGAGGATCAGAAGAGCGAGTAGCACCGCCATCGCGGCGAAGCGCCAGCCCAGGCTTAGCCAACCGGTGATCCGCGGCTTGCGCCGCAAGACCAGGAGGTCGTCGGATGAGCTTGGCCTGGGCATTGTTACAGCGCCGTAACTCGGCCACGGCGCTTTGGTTCAAGGCGTCGGTTAGACGAAGGTCGCGACCTCTGCCTTCCTGCCCAGTGCTTCGGCGAGCCGCTGAAGTCTCCGCCGCACTGCGTCTCCCGCCAGCGCATCCTCGCGGTGCGGAACGCATAAGGTAACCGAAGTCCTGCTCAGCTTGAGGCTCGTCCGTTCGAGCACCGAGGCGACGCCGCCGCTGAGCCTCTGGCCGAGCCGCATCGCGAGCCCCCAGCAATGCGCGCGGTGCAAATCCTCGGCTCGGCACAACTGGTTCAGCCGTTCGTCGGGCAGCCGGTCGCGCCCGAAATTGGAAGACAGCGCCTGCGCCATCATCACCCGGCCGGCCGGGTCGACCGCCGTCCAGTCGCCGTGAAGCGCCATTTCCACGCCGCGGTCGGCGCGAAACATCGGCGCGGCCTGCCAGGCGACGTCGGCCAGTAGGCAGGCCGCGAGGTTCAGGCGCTTCAGCGGAGGCGGATCGTCAAACACCGGCTCGATCCAGGCGTGCAGCTCCTCGCCATGCTCGCCGAAACGGTGCTCTCCGCCGCCTGCGTCGCGTGCCGCTTCGATCAGCGGATCGAGCGCCCGCGTATGTTCGTCGAGCTGCGAATAGAGAAGCCCCTCGCGAAGGCCGAAAGCCGAAACGAGCAGCTCGGTCGGCCGGAGTTCCTCGACGACCTGCTCGAGGAGCATGGCCGCGACCGGAGCGCTCGCCTGGCGCGCTCCGGAAAGCGCGCTCGCGAGGTCGCTTCTCTCGGCCATCCGCCGGAGGTCACCCGCCCGCTGCGGCTTCATCCGGTAGTGATGCGTGGCGGGAATCGGAAAGTCGGTCGCGATCATGTCCAGCTTGGCTAGCGCGCGCCACGATCCACCGACCATGTAGAAAGGCTTGTCGCGTCCTGCTTTGCCGAGACCTGAATCCTTCAGCCCGCGGCGGATCATCTCCCGCGCCTTCTGCTCGCCGGGCTTTCCGCGCTCGACCCGCAGCACGCCGAGCGGAAGCGAGATGTTGCGCCCGACCTTGCCGTTGTCCACTTCGACCAGCTCCAGGCTGCCGCCGCCGAGATCGCCGACGATGCCGCTTGCACCGGGAAAGGCGGAGATGACGCCGAGGCCTGAATAGCGCGCTTCCTCTTCCGCGCTGATCACGTCGCAGGGCAGGCCGATCCTTGTGACGGCGTCGATGAATTCGTCGGCATTGTCGGCGTCCCGGACGGCCGCGGTCGCGACAACCTGGGCCTCCTTCACTCCCATGTGCCGCAGAAGCAGCTTGTAGCGGCACAGCGCTGACAGAGCCTTGCGCTCGCTTTCGTCGGACAGGTCGCCGTCGTTGCGAAGGCCGGCTCCGAGGCCGGCCATCACCTTCTCGTTGAAGATGGGTGAGGGCGCCCGCTGCCTCCCCGAATAGACGACGAGCCGCACCGAGTTCGAACCGATATCGACGACTGCGACGGGCTTGCGCGGCAAGGCTGCTTCCTATCGCCCGCGCTGAAAGCGCAGCTTGGGAACCTTGCGGCCTTTCTTCAGCGCCTGCCCCCGTCCCGACAGGGACGGATTGCTCATGAAATATTCGTGCAGGTTGAAGGCGTCGTTGGCCTTGGGCTGGAGCCGTACGTAAGTTCCGTCCGGCAGGAGCCGCCAGCTCTGCTCATTGTCGAGCAGGTTCGCGACCATCACCTGGTCGAGAAGCTGCGCGTGCACGGTCGGGTTCTCTATCGGAAGCATGTACTCGATCCGCCGATCCAGGTTGCGCGGCATCCAGTCCGCAGAGCTGATGTACACGCGGGAGGACGGGTGCGGCAGCTCATGCTCGTTTGCAAAGCACCACATGCGTCCATGTTCCAGAAAACGGCCGACGATCGACTTCACGAAGATGTTTTCCGACAAGCCCGGAACGCCGGGACGAAGGCAGCAGATCCCGCGCACGACGAGGTCGATGGGGACGCCGGCCTGGCTCGCCTCGTAAAGCTTGTCGATGATGTCCGGATCGACCAGCGAGTTCATCTTGGCCCAGATGCCGGCAGGCTTTCCCGCCTTGGCGGAGGCGATCTCCGCGTCGATCAGGCGCAGCAGCTCAGTTCGCATGCCCGTCGGCGAAATGACCAGCTGGCGCAGGTTCTTCGGCTCGAGATAACCGGTGATGTAGTTGAACAGCTTCGCCGCATCGCGCCCCAGCCGCGGCTCGGCGGTGAAGTAGCTGACGTCCGTATAGATGCGGGCGGTGACCGGATGATAATTGCCGGTCCCGAAGTGGCAGTAGGTGCGGTAGCCTTTCGCCTCACGCCGGATGACCATCGATACCTTGGCGTGCGTCTTCCAGTCGACGAAGCCGTAGACGACCTGCACGCCCGCACGCTCCAGCGCATTGGCCCAGAGGATATTCTGCTCTTCGTCGAAGCGGGCCTTCAGCTCGATGACGGCAGTCACGGATTTTCCCGCCTCGGCGGCGTCGATCAGCGCGCGGATGATCGCCGACTGCCGGCCCGCGCGATAGAGCGTCTGCTTGATCGCGACCACGTCCGGATCGGCGGCCGCCTGCCGGACGAACTCCACGACCACCTCGAAGCTTTCGTAGGGATGATGGACGAGGATGTCCTTCTCCCGAATGGCCGCGAAGCAGTCGCCCCCGTGCTCGCGGATGCGTTCGGGGAAGCGCGGGTCGAAGGGCGGAAATTTCAGCTCGGGCCGGTCTTCCTCCACGATCGCCGACAGATCAGACATGCCGAGCCAGCCGCTTTCGGAGATGATCGCATTCGCGGCGTCGAGGCCGTCCTTGACGAAGCGGACCAGCACGTCAGGCATGCCGGTTTCAATCTCCAGGCGGACGACGCTGCCTCGCCGGCGGCGCTTGATGGCCGTGCGGAAGTAGCGGACGAGGTCCTCCGCCTCCTCCTCCACCTCGATGTCGCTATCGCGCAACACGCGGAACGCGCCGGCGCCGACCAGCTCGTATTTGGGAAAGAGGTAGTCCGTCTTGCGCCGGATCAGCGTCTCAAGCGCGATGTAGCGCGACCGATGCCCTGGAATGCGGGCGAAGCGCGGCAGCCCGGCAGGAAGCATGACGAGCTCGCGGATGTGCAGCTTCCCCCGCTTGAGCTCGAAAATCAGCGAGAAGCCCTTGTTCGGAATGAACGGGAAGGGGTGGGCCGGGTCGATCGCCTGCGGCGTGAGCACGGGAAAGATCTGCTCGCGGAAATAAGAATCGAGCCAGCTTTCCGCTTTCTCATCGAGCGGCTCGTCGCCGACCAGGATGACGTCCTCGGCCGCAAGCGCGACGCGAAGGTTCTTGAAGACCTCTTCCTGACTTTGGACGAGCCGGTCGGCCTCCGCTTCGATCGCGACAAGCTGCTGCGCCGTCGTCATTCCGTCGATCGAGCGCTCCTCGACGCCGAGAGCCTGATGCGCCTTCAGGCCCGCGACGCGGACCATGAAGAATTCGTCGAGGTTGCTGGCGGAGATGGAAAGAAAGCGCAGGCGCTCCAGCAGCGGGTGCTGGCCGTTGCAGGCTTCTTCCAGCACGCGCCGGTTGAAGGCGAGCCAGCTCAGCTCCCGGTTGAAGTAGCGCTGTTCGGGTGCGGCGGGCGGCTCGACCGCGACTTCCGCGACAGGACCGGGCAGCTGTGATTCCGGGGAGGTGGCCATCCGCTTTGTACGTGTTCCTGCCATGGGCCGCTCTCTAGCAGGCTGCGGCACTGTCGCCGAGTTGAAACAGAGCGACATTACAGCCGTGTGACGGTAATGCCGTTTCGCTTTGAAAAGTTAAGGGGAAGCGCAGCGATGGCGAAGGCAAAGACAAAAAAGGCCACGGTCCGGGCAAAGCCGGCGTCGGCCGCCACGACCGCGCCCAAGACCAAGGCGCCCAAGCGTCCCAAGGCAACCAAAACGGCCGCCAAGCCCGCCCGGGGGGCAAAGGTGCAGAAGGTGGTGAAGGGTGCGAAGAAGCTCGCCCAGAACCCGATGACCACCGAAGTGGTAGCCGCGACCTTGGTCGCCGCTGCAGCCGCTCTGCGCGATCCAAAGAAAGCGAAGGCGCTCGCATTGTCAGCTGCCGACGATCTGAAGAAGGCCGCCAAGTCCGGCGCGGACGGCGGAGCACTGTGGAAGCTCGCCTTGGACATAGCCCGCCGCAGCATCGACACCGTCGGCAAGGAGAACGGCGGCAAGAAGACCAAGAAGGCGAGTCCCAAAAAGAAGAAGTAAGCTCCGGTCCTCGATCGCGCCGGCAGCGCTGGACTCGCTAGTGTATTAACACTATAACACACTGGTTAGGAGCACGGACATGTTAGAAAATCCAGTCGCAAAGCGAACCGCGATCGCCGCCGGCATCGGCGCGCTCGTGGCCATTCCCCTGCCGTTCGTGGGACCGATCATCGGTGCCCTCGTCGGCGGCGGCGTCGGCTATTTCACGGCGCAGCAGCGTTAGCTGACGCTCAGAAATACTGCCTGAATTCGTCCACGAGGCGCCGGTACAGATCGCGCTTGAAAGGAACGATCAGGTCGGGAAGCTCGTCGGGCTCGACCCATTTCCAGTCGTTGAACTCGGGGTCCTTGGTGGCGATGTTCACGTCGCTGTCGTCGCCCAGGAAGCGCGCCAGGTACCAGTCCTGCAGCTGGCCCTTCCACTTGCCGCCCCAGAGCTTGCCCCGAAGCTCCGGCGGAAGGTCGTACTTCAGCCGCTCCGGACATTCGGCAATCCGCTCGACGAGCTTGGGCGGAATGCCCGTTTCCTCCTCCAGCTCGCGCTTGGCGGTCGCCCAGGGCTTCTCGCCCCTGTGGATGCCGCCCTGAGGCATCTGCCAGGCCTCGTCCGTATTATCGATCCGCCTCCCGACGAACACCTTGCCGTCCTTGTTCAGCAGCATCACGCCGACTCCGCGGCGGTATTCGTGATCGTCGTTGGCCATAAAGGACGCCTTAGCGCGAGCATTAGAAGTGGCGAAAGGGGCGTCGGAGTCCTAAAGGGGGGGCAACAGGTAACTCTAAGCGTTTGTAAGGACTGCCAAGTGGCGACAGCCACCCATCTTATCACCGAAGACGAAGCCGCCTCGCACCCCAAGTCCGAAGCCGTAGTCGTTCGTTTCGCGGGCGACAGCGGCGACGGAATGCAGCTGACCGGCGGCCAGTTCACCCTGTCGACTGCGCTCGCGGGCAACGACCTTGCGACCTTCCCGGACTTTCCGGCCGAGATCCGCGCGCCGCAAGGGACGACGTTCGGCGTCAGCGCTTTCCAGATCAACTTCGGATCTACGTCGATCGAGACCGCAGGCGACCAGCCCGACGTGCTGATCGCGATGAACCCGGCGGCGCTGAAGGTGAATGCGGACCAGCTTCGCGAGGGCGGGCTGATCATCGCCGACGAGGGCGAGTTCACCGCGCGCAACCTCGCCAAGGCGGGCTATGATCAAAACCCGCTCGAGGACGGAAGCCTCGCCAGATGGCAGCTCGTCCACTTCAACATCTCGCAGCTGACGCTCGATGCCGTGAAGCCGTTCGGCCTCGGCAACAAGGAAGCGCTGCGCTGCAAGAACATGTGGACGCTGGGGCTCGCGCTCTGGATGTTCGACCGCGACCGTCAACCGATCGTAGACTGGCTCAAGGCCAAGTTCGCCAAGGCGCCGGAGTTGGCCGAGGCGAACATCGCGGCGCTGAACGCTGGCCATGCCTATGGCGAGACGGTCGAGCTTGGCGGAGTCCACAAGCATCATATTGACGCTGCCCCCGCGGAGCCCGGCCTCTACCGCACCGTCACCGGCGCGGAATCTCTCGCGCTGGGCCTCGTCGCCGGCGCTCAGCTTGCCAACTTGCCGATGTTCTTCGGCTCCTATCCCATCACGCCCGCCAGCCCGCTGCTCCACCATCTCGCGCGGCTGAAGGAGTTCGGGATCACGACCTTCCAGGCCGAGGACGAGATCGCAGCTATCTGCGCGGCGATCGGGGCCTCCTACGCCGGGCAGCTTGGGATCACTTCGTCATCGGGTCCGGGAATCGCGCTGAAGACCGAGGCGCTTGGCCTCGCGATCATGACAGAGCTGCCGCTGATCGTCGTCAATTCGCAGCGCGGTGGGCCTTCCACGGGTCTTCCCACGAAAACCGAGCAGTCAGACCTCTACCAGGCCGTCTATGGCCGCAATGCGGACGCTCCGCTGCCCGTCATCGCCGCCCGTTCGCCGGCGGACGCGTTCGAATGCGCGATCGAGGCGGTGCGGATTTCGACCCGCTACATGACGCCGGTCATGCTCCTCACCGACGGCTACATCGCCAATGCGGCGGAGCCATGGAAGGTGCCGGACATGAGCGGCTATCAGCCGTTCCCGGTCGGCTACTTCGAGACGCCGCCGGAGGAAGGCGAGGGCGTCATGCCGTTTGCCCGCAACGGAGACCTCGCGCGTCCCTGGATCAAGCCGGGCACGCCGGGGCTCGAGCATCGCATCGGCGGCATCGAAAAGGCGCCGGGCAGCGGCAACATCGACTATAGCCCCGTCGCCCACCAGGAGATGACCGACACGCGCGCAGCGAAGGTCAACAAGGTCGCCGAGACCATTCCGGACCAGGAGATCTGTCTCGGCAAGGAAGGCGCGAAGCTGGCGGTCGTCGGCTGGGGCTCGACCTTCGGCCCGATCCACCAGGCGGTGCGGCGCTCGCTCAATCGCGGGCTCGACGTCGCTCACGTCCACATCCGCCACATCTGGCCGATGCCGCGAAATATGTCTGTCCTACTCAAGAGCTTCGAGCATATCCTCGTGCCCGAGATGAATACGGGCCAGCTCAAGACCGTCCTTCGCGACCAGTTCCTCGTCGATGCGAAGCCGCTTAATAAGGTCAGCGGGCACCCCTTCCGCATCGCCGAGATCGAGGCTGCAATCGAGCGGGCGCTGACCGGGGAAGGCTGAGGAAAATGCACGCCGTCACTGCGAACATTGGGAACATTCGCGAGTAGCAAGGATGAAACCGATCAATCCCTGGCCGATGATCATCATGCTCGTGGTCGTCTGCCTGCTGATTTACTGGATCATGTTCTGATGAATGAGATGACAAAGGTGACCACCGCCAAGGATTGGGCCAGCGACCAGGAGGTCCGCTGGTGCCCGGGCTGCGGCGACTATGCGGTGCTGAAGGCGGTTCAGCGGACAATGCCGGACCTCGGCGTCGCGCGCGAGAAGACCGTGTTCGTGAGCGGCATCGGCTGCTCCAGCCGTTTCCCTTATTACATGGCGACCTACGGCTTCCACACGATCCACGGCCGCGCCCCGGCGTTCGCGACTGGCATCAAGCTCGCCAATCCCGAGCTCGACGTGTGGATCATCACGGGCGACGGCGATGCGCTGTCGATCGGCGGCAACCACACGATGCACGTTCTGCGCCGAAACCTCGACTGCCAGATCCTGCTGTTCAACAATGAGATCTACGGCCTGACGAAGGGTCAATATTCGCCGACGAGCCGCGTCGGCACGCGCTCGCCCTCGACGCCGTTCGGATCGGTTGACCGGCCGGTGACGCCCGGATTGTTCGCGCTCGGCTCTGGCGCCCGGTTCGTTGCGCGGGGGATCGACGTCCACAAGAACCTGCCGGACGTGCTCAAGGCCGCGCACGCGCACAAAGGCGCGAGCTTCGTCGAAATCTTCCAGAACTGCATCGTTTATAACGATGATGTCTTCGGCTCCTTCACCGCGCGCGATGCAGCGGCGGAAAAGCAGCTCTGGTTGCAAGCTGGGGAAAAGATGCTGTTTGCCAACGGCACGAAGGGCCTGGCCCTCGACGTAGAGCGGCTGGCATTGAAGATTGTCGAGGGCGACGATCCGGCGGTGCTGGTTCACAATCCGAAGAACCGGGGCGTTGCCGCAATGTTGATCGACCTGCCGCAGGGTTTCCCGGTCGCGCTTGGCGTCATCTACGACGATCCGGCACCGACCTTTGAGTCCGCGGTGATCGAGCAGAACGCCGCCGCCGCATCCGGCAAGAAGGCGGACCTCCAGGCGCTCGTTTCCAAGGGCCAGACCTGGCAAGTCGAAAAAGAGCCGCACAAGCTCTGACCCGCTAGCGCCGCTTGGACAATCTGGCCCACTCGATGGCCGGCTGGGTGCTGGGCCAGGCCGGTCTGAAGACCACCACGCGCAAGGGCCTTGCCGCGCTCATCCTCGGCGCGAACATGCCGGACATCGACGTTTTCTTCGGCAATGCGCCCTGGGACCCGCTGGCCATCCACCGCGGCTTCACCCATGGCCTTGTCGGCGGCGTCGTGGTCATGCCGCCGATCCTCGCGGGCCTTTTGTGGCTGCTCGACCGCTGGCAGCTCAGCCACGACAAGCAATTCAAGAGCGGCCTGCCGATGCGGTTCGGCTGGCTTCTTCTGCTTTGCTACCTCGGCGCTGCGACCCATCCCTTGCTCGACATGCTGACGACCTATTCGGTCCAGCTGCTGTCGCCCTTCTCCAACCTCTGGTTCCACGCCGATGGCCTGTTCATCATCGATATCTGGCTGTGGCTTCTGCTCGCGGTGGGGATCGGCGTATCGAAGCGGCACGAGCAGCACGGCAAGGAATGGCGGCGGCTCCCGCAGGCCGTGATCGGGATCATCCTTGCTTACATCGCGATCAACCTGCTGATCACCAATCGGGCCAATGCGGCGGTGCGCGACTGGGCCGGAGACCGCGAAGCCAGGTCGATCTTCGCCTCTCCTCCGCCGGTCGCTTTCTGGCGCCGTGACCTCGTCTGGCGCGAGAACGGTTGTTACCGCCGCAGCGGCTACGATCCGCTCGCCGGCGGCTTCGGCCCGGTCACCGAATGCCAGCCGGCCAATATGGAGGACCCGATCGTGCGAGAGGCAATCCGCCGCGATCCCAAGCTGCAGAAGTTCCTCAAATGGTCGATCCTTCCGCAGGCCGAGGTCGTGCGCGAGAAGTGTTCGGCAACGGTCGCCATCGGCGATGCGCGCTACGGCCGCGGCCGCCGGTCGAGGCTGGCGCGGGAAAGCGTGATTGCGCTGGGCGGACCGGGATGCCCGCAAAACCTCGACAACCGCCCTTCCAGTTCATAACTGCGCTGCATGAGCGCGCGTGGCGCACATCTGGTGCATGGCGATCGCGGCTTCACGACGGGCGGCGGCCTGATCGTGCGGATCATTGCTCCCGGCGTCCGCGGCGTCGTCGATCGCATCGACCGGCATCTCGAGCATGGGGGAATCGACGCCACCCTTCCCGACGGAACGAGGAGGCGGCTTGGATTTCGCAACTCGGGTCCGGCCGCAAGAATAGAGCTCAGAAGCTGGATGGCGCTGGTCAGGCTGGGCGTTTCCGGATCGGTCGGCTGGTACAAGGCGTGGGAGCTTGGCGAATGGGCTTCGCCGGATCCCGTGCCCTTGTTCGAGCTGTTCAGCGCCAACGCCGTCTCGCTGGGCG
>Ga0307410_10000399_pt1 | contig 17113 bp, 16 predicted proteins | sample 322Ometagenome_3_FD_203707 | JGI IMG/M metagenome (GOLD analysis project Ga0307410, IMG submission 203707) | Maize rhizosphere microbial communities from greenhouse at UC Davis, California, United States - 322HYB-O-3 | ecosystem: Host-associated > Plants > Roots > Rhizosphere > Soil | place... | reverse complement strand
CAAGGACCGCTACGAGAACTGGATCGGCGGCGAGTGGGTTGCCCCCGTCAAGGGCCAGTACTTCGAGAACATCACCCCGGTTACCGGCAAGGCATTCTGCGAGGTGGCCCGCGGCACGGCCGAGGACATCGAACTGGCCCTGGACGCCGCCCACAAGATCGCCCCCTCCTGGGGCAAGACCTCCGTTGCCGAGCGCGCGGCGATCCTGAACAAGATCGCGGACCGCATCGACGAGAACCTCGAAATGCTGGCCGTGGCCGAGTCCTGGGACAACGGCAAGCCGATCCGCGAGACGCTCAACGCGGACATCCCGCTGGCCGCCGACCACTTCCGCTACTTCGCCTCCGCCGTCCGCGCCCAGGAAGGCCGCCTGTCACAGCTCGACGACGACACCACGGCCTACCACTACCACGAGCCCCTCGGCGTCGTGGGCCAGATCATTCCGTGGAACTTCCCCATCCTGATGGCCGTCTGGAAGCTCGCTCCGGCCCTGGCCGCCGGCAACGCCGTGGTCCTCAAGCCGGCCGAGCAGACGCCGTCGTCCATCCTGGTCCTGATGGAACTCATCGGCGACCTGCTGCCGGCCGGCGTGCTCAACGTGGTCAACGGCTTTGGCGTCGAGGCCGGCAAGCCCCTCGCCTCCAGCCCCCGGATCCGCAAGATCGCCTTCACCGGCGAGACGTCCACTGGCCGGCTGATCAGCCAGTACGCCAGTCAGAACCTGATCCCGGTCACCCTGGAGCTCGGCGGCAAGAGCCCGAACATCTTCTTCAACGACGTTGCCGAGTCCGACGACGCGTTCTATGACAAGGCACAGGAAGGTTTCGCGCTGTTCGCCTTCAACCAGGGCGAAGTCTGCACCTGCCCCTCCCGCGCCCTGGTCCAGGACGACATCTACGACTCCTTCATGGCCGACGCCGTGGCCCGTGTGGAGAAGATGATTCAAGGCAACCCGCTGGACACCGAAACCCAGGTGGGCGCACAGGCCTCCAACGACCAGCTGGAAAAGATCCTCTCCTACATCGATATCGGCAAGCAGGAAGGCGCCAAGGTGCTCACCGGCGGCGCCCGTGCCCAGCTGGAAGGCGACCTGGCCGGCGGGTACTACGTCCAGCCCACCGTCTTCGAAGGCCACAACAAGATGAGGATCTTCCAGGAGGAGATCTTTGGACCTGTTGTGTCTGTCTCCCGCTTCAGTGACTACGACGACGCGATGGAAATCGCCAACGACACCCTCTACGGCCTCGGCGCCGGAGTCTGGTCGCGCAACGGCAACGTCGCGTACCGTGCGGGCCGCGAGATCCAGGCCGGCCGCGTCTGGGTCAACAACTACCACGCCTACCCTGCCGGCGCCGCGTTCGGCGGGTACAAGTCCTCCGGCATCGGACGTGAGAACCACTCCATGATGCTGGACCACTACCAGCAGACCAAGAACCTCCTGGTCAGCTACAACGAAAACAAGCTCGGCTTCTTCTAGGCCGCTCTGAGCCCGGGCGGGGACGGATTGCACGCATCCGTCCCCGTCCGCACCACCTGGCCACCCCTCAGGAAGGCAGCACGACCCTTTACCGCCCCCTCTAAAGCAATGCTTTAACGACGCAAGGATTTCGCCAATGACGACGACAATGCAAGCAGCCGTAGTAACTGAGTTCGGCAAGGATCTTCAGATCCAGACCCTCCCCATTCCCGCCCCGGGACGCGGTGAGGCGCTGGTCAAGGTCATCACCACCGGCGTCTGCCACACGGACCTTCACGCAGCCGAGGGCGACTGGCCGGTCAAGCCGACACCGCCGTTCATCCCCGGCCACGAAGGCGTAGGCGAAGTGGTCGCAGTGGGAGAAGGCGTCACTGATTTGGCTGTCGGAGACCTCGTGGGCAACGCCTGGCTCTGGTCCGCCTGCGGTGACTGCCAGTACTGCCGCACCGGCTGGGAGACGTTGTGTGAAGCCCAGAAGAATGCCGGCTACAGCGTGGACGGCTCGTTCGGCGAATACATGCTCGTGGACACGCGTTTCGCCGCCCGCATCCCGGCGGGCTCGGACCCCGTTGAAGTCGCACCGGTGCTTTGCGCCGGCGTCACTGTCTACAAGGGCCTGAAGATGACCGAAGCCAAGCCCGGACAGTGGGTCACCATCTCCGGCATCGGCGGACTCGGGCACATCGCCGTCCAGTACGCCGTGGCGATGGGCCTGCGGGTTGCCGCAGTGGACATCGCCGACGACAAACTCGCCCTCGCCAAGAAACACGGCGCGGAACTGACCGTCAACGCCCTCCATGAGGATCCGGTGGAAGTCATTCAGCGCGAAACCGGAGGTTGCCATGGAGTCCTGGTCACTGCAGTGCACCCGTCAGCCTTCGGCCAGGCGATCGGGATGGCCCGGCGGGGCGGCACGATCGTGTTCAACGGCCTGCCGCCGGGCGACTTCCCGGCGCCGATCTTCGAGATTGTGCTCAAGGGCCTGACTGTCCGCGGCTCGATCGTGGGTACGCGGCAGGACCTGGAGGAAGCCTTGGATTTCTACGCCCAAGGCAAGATCCACCCCACGGTTTCCACCCGGGAACTCTCGGAAGTCAACGCCGTTCTTGACGAGATGAAGCACGCCAAGATCGACGGTCGCGTCGTCATCAAGTACTGATGTCGGAGGCGAGGCTTCATGCCGCAGTGACGTTGCCCGGGGAGGACATCTCCCGGGTGGCGCTCACCGCCGAAGCGGTGGAGCTGCTCAGGAAACTCTGGATCCAGCACGGGCCCCTGATGTTCCACCAGTCCGGCGGCTGCTGCGACGGATCCTCGCCCATGTGTTATCCGGCCGGGGAGTTCATCACCGCTGACGCGGACGTCCTCCTGGGGCTGTTCGACATCGCCGACGGCGTGCAGCCGCAGCCCCTCGAGTTCTGGATGTCCAGGGAGCAGTTCAGCTACTGGAGCCACACGCACCTGACCGTGGACGTGGTCCAGGGCCGGGGGAGCGGGTTCTCGGTCGAGGCGCCGGAAGGCAAGCGGTTCCTCATCAGGTCGACGCTGATGGACTGGCCTGCCTGAGCGGCCTCTCCCAGCAGCGCCCAAACAGAGCGCGAACGAACAGTTGGGGCCCCTCCTGCGAGGGCCCCAACCGTTCGTTCGCGCCACTTGGCGTCTCACTATCTGGGATAAATGTGACCGTCCACTGGATGGACACTACTCTTGATAAGTCTGTTTCCAGCAAGCTATCGAGATTATGGACTTTCCTATGAACCTTTTCCGGACGAAATCCATCGAGCAGTCGATCGCCGACGCCGATGAACCCGGACGCAAGCTGAAGCGTTCCCTGAGCACGTGGGACCTCATGATCATGGGTGTCGCCGTTGCTGTCGGAGCCGGGATCTTCTCCGTCGGCGCCAAGGCCGCAGCGAACTTCGCCGGCCCCGCCGTGACGGTGTCCTTCGCGATTGCCGCCGTCACCTGTGCGCTGGCCATCATGTGCTACGCCGAGTTTGCCACGGCCATTCCGGTGGCCGGTTCCGCCTACGTCTTCACGTACGCCACCATGGGCGAGCTGCTGGCCTGGATCATCGGCTGGAACCTCATCCTGGAGCTCTTCACCGCCGGCGCCGTAATCGCCAAGTACTGGGGCATCTACCTCAGCAAGGTCTTCGCACTCATGGGCGTGGACATTCCGCCCGCCATTTCGCTTGGCGGCGTTGATCTCTACTGGGGTGCCTTCCTGATCGTGGCCGTCTTCACCGTGCTGCTGGTGCTGGGGACAAAGCTGTCCGCCCGCGTCGGCAACATCTTCACCCTCATCAAGATCGCCGTCGTGCTGTTCGTGATCGTGGTGGGCTTCACCTACGTGAAGTTCGAAAACTACTCGCCGTTCGTTCCGGCCTCCGAACCCACCGGCAGCGCCGGCACCGCCGACGTCCTCAAACAGTCCTTCTTCGGCTTCCTGACCGGAGCCGCCCCGGCGCAGTACGGCACGCTGGGAATCTTCGCCGGCGCGGCGCTCGTCTTCTTCGCCTTCATCGGGTTCGACGTGGTGGCCACCTCGGCCGAAGAGGTCAAGAACCCGCAGAAGACCCTGCCGCGCGGCATCTTCGGCGGCCTGGCCATTGTCACGGTCCTTTACATCCTGGTGTCGCTCGCCCTGACCGGCATGGTGTCCTACACGCAGCTGGCGGAGGCCGAGAACCCCACCCTCACCACCGCCTTCGAAGCGGTGGGCAACACCGACGCCGCCAAGATCATCGCTTTCGGCTCCCTGGTGGGCCTCACCACGGTGATCATGGTGCTGCTGATGGGCCTGTCCCGCGTTGTCCTGGCCATGAGCCGCGACGGCCTGCTGCCGCGTTCGCTGTCCAAGACCAGCACCATCCGTGCGACGCCGGTCCGCCTCCAGGTGATCTGCGGTGCGGCAGTGGCGGTCGTGGCCGGCCTGACCAATGTGGACCTGCTCGAGGAAATGATCAACATCGGCACCCTGTCCGCCTTCGTGATGGTGAGCCTGGGCATCCTGGTCCTGCGGAAGAAGCGTCCGGACCTGAAGCCTGCCTTCCGCGTGCCGTTCGGCAAGGTGCTTCCCGTGGTGTCCGCCCTCCTGTGCCTCTACCTGATGACGAACCTCGCGGTGGAGACGTGGATCTTCTTCGCCATCTGGCTGGTCATCGGTGTGGCGATCTACTTCGCCTACGGCCAGCGCCACTCCCGGCTGAATGAAAAGTTCGCGGAAGCCAAGGCCGCCGTGAACGGCGCGCCGCGCACCGATGAGCGAGTGCAGGACGGGCGTGTGCAGGACGACGACGAGGACGCGCTCACCCGCGGCTGACCTTCTGCGCGTCCCCTCCGGCGCCCTGCCGGAATCCGCCTGGCCATGACTCCATAAGATGGAGTCATGGCCAGAGCTGTTAAACCGGAACGCAAAGCGGAGTTATTGTCCGCGATTCAGGACTACCTGATGGACAAGACCCTGGCCGAGCTCACGTTCCGGAGCCTGGCGGACGGCCTGGGCATCAGCTCTTATGTGCTGGTCTATCACTTCGGGAACCGCGAACAGCTGGTCAACGAGATCATCCGCTCCATCGAATCCCGGCTGGACAGCATGCGCAGCACGGACGTCCGGGACATCGACAGGGAGGCCTGGCGGTCCTACCTGATGGAATCCTGGCAGTGGACCATGGCCCAGCGGAACCGCCACCTGGCCAGGCTTGAGTTCGAGGCCACCGCGCAGGACGTGGTGGCCTCCTCACCCCGCGGAACAGCCCAGGACCACTTCCGCATGCTGCACGAAAAGTCGCGCGACTGGCTGGTGGTGCAGGGTATCCGTCCGGAGTTCGCGGACACCGACGCCCGCCTCTTCACGTCCACCTTCTACGGTCTCCAGTTCGACTTTGTGGTCATGAACCAGCCCGAGGAAGCGACCAAGGCGTTCGAGCTGATGGTGGCCGTCTTCTTCTCGAACCTGGAACACCGCCTGGCCACGGACGGCCAGCACGTCTGACCCCCGGACAGGGCCGCAGGCACAGGGCAGCCGCCGTCGCAGGGGCTCTTACCCCCTCGTCTCAGAGCTGTAACAATGAGCCTTAAGTGGATGTGGTTCACCCCGCATTATGCTTAGATCGGAATGTTGAACAGATGTTCGAATAGCGAACATCTGTGGCTTGGGGCTCATCATTCCCAAGTCAGTGTGCACAAAGGAGTGAACATGAATCGTCGTTTTATAGCAGTCCTGGCAGCCGCGTGCGTTTTGGGGCTGTCGGCCTGCGGAAGTGGCTCGCCCAGCTCCACGGGGGGCGGAACCGCATCGGGGACCGCCGGCGGAGGATCGGACCTGACCAAGGTCAGCGTGGGTGTCATTCCCATCGTCGACTGCGCACCCATCTACCTCGGCGACAAGCAGGGCTTCTTCAAGGAAGAGGGCCTCCAGCTGGACATTCAGACTGCAACGGGCGGCGCGGCGATTGTTCCCGGCGTCGTCAGCGGCAGTTTCGACTTCGCCTTCTCCAACCTGATCTCGGTCATGGTCGCCAAGGACAAGGGCCTCGACTTGAAGTTCGTGGCCAACGGCGCCTCCACCACCGGCGAAAAGGGTAAGGACATCGGGGGCGTTGTGGCCCCGGCCGGGTCCGGCATCCAGTCCGCGAAAGACCTTGCCGGCAAGACAGTTTCGGTGAACAACCTCTCCAATATCGGCGACACCACCATCAAATCGGTCATCGAAAAGGACGGCGGAGACCCCAAGAGCGTGAAGTTCGTTGAGGTTGCCTTCCCGGACGCCCCGGCGGCCCTGGCCAACAAGCAGGTGGATGCGGCGTGGATCCTGGAGCCGTTCCTGTCCAAGGCTGTGGCTGAAGGGGGCACGATTGTCTCCTCGAACTTCGTCGAAATGAGTCCGGAACTGGATATCGCCGGCTACTTCACCAAAGCGGACACCATCTCGGGCAAGGCTGAGCTCACGCAGAAGTTCACCCGCGCGATGAACAAGTCCCTGGAATACGCCCAGGCGCATCCGGACGAAGTCCGCGACATCGTGGGCACCTACACCAAGATCGATGAGGGCACCCGCGCCAAAATGATCCTGCCGCGCTACCGCGTTGAATTCGACGAGGACGCCTTCAAGACCCTCGGCGACGCAGCGGCCAAGTACGGGACGCTGACCAAGGCTCCGAATGCAGGCGACCTCCTCCCGTGAGTTCAACAACCCTGACCTCCGGCGGGGCCGCTCCAAGCGTGGGACGGCCCCGCGGGAAGGGACGACGGATGCCTGCAAAGCAGCTGCTCGGTGTCGCGGGGATCCTCGGATTCCTCGTCACCTGGGAGCTCATACCCCGGCTCGGCCTCATTGATGCACGCTATCTGCCGCCCGCGAGCGAGGTCATTGCGGCCCTGATTGTCGACTTTGGGCTCACCGCCTTCTGGGTATCGGTCGGCGAGACCATGAAGGCCTGGTTCCTGGGCCTGGTCATCGCTGTCGCCTTGGCTGTGCTGCTCGGCTTCATCATCGGCTCCAGCAGTTTCCTCCGGAAGGCCACCAACTCCACGGTTGAATTCTTGCGCCCCATCCCTTCCGTGGCGCTGATCCCGCTCGCCGTGCTGCTCTTCGGCGTGAAAATTGAATCCTCCCTGATGCTGATCACCTATGCAGCCTTCTGGCAGGTCCTGATCCAGGTCCTCTACGGTGTGGCCGACGTCGACATGGTCGCGAACAATACTGCCAAGACCTACGGTCTGGGGCGGATGGCACGCGTCCGGTACGTCGTTTTCCCCACCGCCCTGCCTTACTTGATGACCGGCGTCCGGCTCGCGGCCACGGTGGCGCTGGTTCTTGCCATCACGGCGGAACTGGTGATCGGCTCGCCGGGCCTTGGCCGTGAAATCGCCCTGGCGCAGTCAGGCGGCGCCATCTCCGGCATGTACGCCCTGGTGCTCGCCACCGGCCTGATCGGCGTGCTGATCAACATATTGATGCGCTTTATCGAGAAGAAGACCCTGTCCTGGCACTCCTCCGTCCGTTCCGAGGTGATCGTATGAGAAGCCTGAAGACTCTCGGCTACATACTGGGCCTGCCGGTCCTGCTGGTCCTGGTCTGGTGGGCCTCCACGCTGGGGAAGCCGAACTTCTTCGTCCCCACTCCCGGCAGCCTGGTGGAAACGTTCGGTGAAGTGTGGTTCGGTGAGCGTTTCTTCACCGATGTCCTGCCCAGCCTTGGACGGCTCGTGGTGGGGGTGGTTGCGGCAATCGTCATCGGCGTCGTCGGCGGCGTCCTCATCGGGTCGATCAAATGGCTGCGGGCACTGCTGGAGCCCACCCTGGAATTCTTCCGGGCCGTCCCGCCACCTGTCCTGGTCCCGGTGCTGATGCTGCTCATGGGCATCACGGACACCATGAAAGTAGTTGTCATCATCTCCGGCTGCGTTTGGCCGGTGCTGCTGAACACCATTGAGGGCGTCCGAGCTGTCGACCCGGTACTCTCCGACTCGACCCATACCTACGGCATCGACGGCTGGGCTCGCGTCCGGTACCTGGTGCTGCCGTCCGCCAGCCCGCAGATCCTGGCCGGAGTACGTCAGTCATTGTCCTTGGGGCTGATCCTGATGGTCATCTCCGAAATGTTTGCCTCTTCCTCAGGACTGGGCTTCACCATCGTCCAGTTCCAGCGATCGTTCGCCATCCCGGAGATGTGGTCCGGCATTGTGGTGCTCGGCCTGCTGGGCGTGGGCATGTCATTCATCTTCCAGTGGGCCGAGCGGAACATCCTGCGCTGGTACCACGGCCAGAAAGAGGTAGAAAATGCAGCCTGACTCAACTCAGGGGACCCGGGAGCCGATGCTCTCCGTCCGCGGTCTGAAGAAGGTCTACCAGACTGACAGCGGCGACGTCGAGGCGGTCCGGAACCTCACGTTCGACCTGCGCGCGGGGGAGTTGGCCTGCCTGGTGGGCCCCTCCGGGTCCGGTAAGACCACCCTCCTGAAGTGCATCTCCGGGCTGATGGCCCCGACTGAGGGTGAAGTGCTGCTGGACGGTAAGCGCGTCTCCGGTCCGCCGAAGAAGATGGCCGTGGTGTTCCAGGAGTACGGCCGCTCGCTCTTCCCCTGGATGCGGGTGCGGGACAACGTGGAGCTGCCCCTGAAGAACCAGGGCATGCCAAAAGCGGAGCGTGACCGCGTCGTCGACGAGGCTCTTGAGGCCGTGGGCCTGTCCCACGTCCCGCGGTCCTATCCTTGGCAGCTTTCCGGTGGCATGCAGCAGCGGGTGGCGATCGCCCGCGCCATCGCCTACCAGCCCGAGGTCCTGCTGATGGACGAACCGTTCGCTGCCGTGGACGCCCAGACCCGTGCGGACCTGGAGGACCTGATCCGCGTGGTCTGGAAAAAGTTTGGCGTGACCGTGCTTTTCGTGACACACGACATCGACGAATCCGTCTACCTCGGCGAGCGGGTCATCATCCTCTCCAGCTCCCCGACGGTGATTCAGGAGGACATCGTGATTGATCTTCCGGAAAACCGCGACCAGTTGGAAACCCGTTCCCTGCCACGGTTTACAGAGCTCAGGCACCACGTCTACGAGCAGATCCAGCTTGCCAAGAAGGGCCACCGCCCCGCGGCGGCCTCATCGACCGCCTCATCGTCAACGTCACCGGCGGCGTCGCCGGCGGAATGAACCAACGGCAGTGGACTCCCTGGCCATGGTCAGGGCGCAGCGTGGCGGCCCACCCACTCAACCAGCGGCCGTAGCTGCTCCCAGAGGTGGGCGACTTCCTCCGCGGCTGCGGGCGTGGAAAGCCAGTCCGGTTCCCCCAGTTCCCTGCCGGCGGACAGTGACTTGTACTTGAGGAGCTCTGCCCGGGGGTGCTCGCGCGGGAAGCCCCTCGGCACAGTCTTGAGCCGTTCGCCTTCCACCGTGAAGCCCGCTTCGCTGACCCTGCGGATGATCTGCTCCAGGGACTCCCCGGTCCCGGAGGCGTCCACCGAGTTCCGGAAGCGGGCCAGCTGGGCAGGCGAGTTCGTATGGCAGCCGCCGCCCACCAGGAGGCCGTCGGCGCTGAGCTGCACGTAGTAGCCCACACCTTCCTGGAAGGACGCCACTGCCCCCTGGGCCGTCTTGTAGGGGGACTTGTCCGGGGAGAATCGGACGTCCCTGTTGGGCCGGAAGATCTTGGCAGGCCCGAACCTGGGCTCCAGCTGGGCCAGCAGGGCAGTCAGCGGTTCCCGGACAAGCGATTCGTAGCGGGGCTTGTTCTCCAGCCACCACTCGCGGTTGTTGTTCTGCTCAAGTTCGGCGTAAAAGCCCGGGGCTGCGGCGGGGATGCCGGCGAATGTGTCCATGTAGGGAGCCTAGGGCGGCCCCGGCGTCCGGGCTAGCGGCCCGGGGCCCGTATGTGGAAAAACCGGACAACGCGGAACACCCCGCCGCGGATAGCCGCAGCGGGGTGTTCAGGTCGAACGCAGTCAGTGGCGCCAGGGGCGCCGCTGCAACAGGCTACAGCTTGTTGGCTGCCTCGGCGTCCGATGCCGTCTGGCCGGCGCCCAGGTTGGCGCGCAGCTTGGCGCCGAGTTCGGCGTCAACGTTGGTCCAGTACTGGATGGCACGTTCCTTGATGCCGGCGTTCTTGACGCCGCCCACTGCACCGGTGATGGTCTCCAGCAGGCGGGCCTTGGCGCCGTCGTCGAACACTTCGCGGTACAGCGTGCCGGCCTGGCCGAAGTCGCCGTCTTCCGGGTGCAGGGAGTGGGCGGAGAGCGTCAGCTCGCCGTCGTTCTCCCAGCCGCCGGCCGGGTTCTGCGGCTCAACGGCAGCGGGGCCGCCCACCGAGTTCGGGGCGTAGACCGGAACGGAGGGGGCGTTGAAGTGGTAACGCCCGGCGCCGTCCTGGCTGTAGTTGTTGACCTGGTTCTTGGGCTGGTTCACCGGGATCTGGGCGTGGTTGGTGCCCACGCGGTAGCGGTGTGCGTCGGCGTAGGAGAAGATGCGTGCCTGCAGCATCTTGTCCGGGGAAGCCGCGATGCCCGGGACGAAGTTCGACGGCGCGAAGGTGGCCTGCTCGATCTGCGCGAAGTAGTTCTCCGGGTTCCGGTTCAGCTCCATGGTGCCCACCTTGATCAGCGGGTAGTCGGAGTGCGGCCACACCTTCGTGAGGTCGAACGGGTTGAAGCGGTAGGTCTTGGCGTCCTCGTACGGCATGACCTGGACATGCAGGTCCCAGGAGGGGAAGTTGCCGGCGGCAATGTTCTCCTGGAGGTCGCGGATGTAGAAGTCCGCGTCCGAACCGGCCAGTGCCTCTGCCTCGTCGCCCGTGATGGACTTGACGCCCTGGTTGGACTTGAAGTGGTATTTGACCCAGAAACGCTCGCCCTCGGCGTTGATCCACTGGTAGGTGTGCGAGCCGTAGCCCTGCATTTCGCGCCAGGAAGCCGGCAGGCCGCGGTCGCCCATCAGCCAGGTGACCTGGTGTGCGGACTCGGGGGAGAGGGTCCAGAAGTCCCACTGCATGTCGGCGTCGCGCAGGTGGGTGCCCGGCAGGCGCTTCTGGCTGTGGATGAAGTCCGGGAACTTGATGCCGTCGCGGATGAAGAACACCGGGGTGTTGTTGCCCACGAGGTCGTAGTTGCCCTCGGAGGTGTAGAACTTGACGGCGAAGCCGCGGGGATCGCGCCAGGTGTCGGGGGAGCCGCTTTCGCCGGCCACCGAGGAGAAACGGATCAGCATTTCGGTCTCCACGCCCGGCTGCAGGAAGGCGGCCTTGGTGTACTTGGAGACGTCCTCGGACGTGGTGAACTTACCGAATGCCCCGCCGCCCTTGGCGTGGACAACGCGCTCCGGCACGCGCTCGCGGTTGAACTGGGCGAGCTTCTCAACCAGGTAGTGGTCGGTCAGGATGATGGCGCCGTCAGCGCCGACAGCCTTCGAGTGAGCGTCGGAAGTGACGGGAGCACCGGACTGTGTGGTGGACACAGCGGGCGCAGAGATGTTCAGAGTCATCTTTCTCCTTTGGTTGGGTTTCTTAGTTTCGTTCGGCGGGTAGCTTTTGGGTGCGCTGGCAGTCCTGGCAGATGCCCTGGTACATCACGTCAGCGATCTGGATGGTCATCGGCTTGGAGTTTTCGTCCCAGTGCGGCGTAAGGCAGGGTGCATGGCCGACGGCGCAGTCCACGTCCTCCACCCGCCCGCAACTGATGCAGATGGCGTGGTGGTGGTTGTCGCCCACCCGCGTCTCGTAGAGCGCGGGGGAGTGGGGCGGTTCAAACCGGCGCAGCATATGCAGATCCGTGAGGTCACCGAGGACCACGTACACGGACTGCGCGGTCATCTCGGGCAGTTCCTCACGCGCGGCGGCAAGGATGCTTTCGGCCGGCGAGTGCGGGTGGCGTTCGACGGCGGTGAGGACCGCCAGCCGCTGTTTGGTCACCCGGCGGCCGTGGGCGCGCAGGGCAGCAGCCCATGCATCCTGGCCGGCCTCGTGAACTGTCATAGCCCCATTCAAGCACTTATTATGACTAAATCACAATAAGGCAGGGCTAATCTCCGGAGAACGCAGCAACATTTCGAAAGGGTTCACGGACTCACCGGCTGAGCGGCCCAGCGCGTGCAGTTCCAGCCGGCCGCCTGTGACGGCGGTATCCGGCACGATACAGCTGAGGCCCGTGACGGCCTGCCGGAGCGCCAGGGCTTCCAGGGCCGCAGCCAGGGCCAGCAGTTCCGGCGGAGTCACCTCCTCGACGGAGCCGATGGTGCGCTCCGGCGCCAGGACAGTGTGGTGGGTACCGGCAGGGACCGACGGCGTCCAGCTGCGGATGGCGGGCAGCGGCACCGCTGCTTCCGGGCCGGCTGCTCGTCCTGCTTCCCGGTCTGGTGCGCCGGCTTCGGAGTCCGTTCCGTCCGGGGCGCCGGCAGCCGTCCAGCCTGCAGCGGGACGTGCCGTTTCCATCAACGCGGTGCGCAGCCCGGCGTCGTACTTGTCCAGGTCCTGTTCTGGCGCCGGCTGGCGGCGCTGGGCAGGCAAGGCGAGCTGCTCGGCCGGGGTGACCGGTTCGCCGTCCCAGCGGCCGAACAGGTGGAACGTCGGGGTGGAGGATTCCGCGGCCGGCTCGCCGATCGAAGCTCCGAGCGCATGCCAGCGATGGGCAAACAGCAGGGTACAGGTCCGCGCCCCCAGGACGTCGGCCAGGGCGGCGCGGGCAGCGTTGTGGCAGCGCAGCCAGTCGGCAGCGGAACGATTGTCGAGGGCCGTGGCCGGATCGCTGAGGCGGATCATCAGGTGGCCGGCAGTCAGCGGAGTGCGCGGCCGGGTGACTTCCCATATTGCCGAGCCGAACAGCAGCCGTCTGGACAACTGCATGCGCACTCCTTCCACCCGTTGTGTGCTCCCGCCCGAGACTATCAAGCCCCGTAAACATCCGTCCCGCACCCGCGGCTACAGTTGCCCGGTGGGAAAACTTCTGGCTGACATCACTCCGCTCCGCGAGAGCCCTGCCTTCCGGCGGCTCTGGCTGGGATCAGCCGTCTCCAACCTGGGCAGCCAGCTGACGCTCGTGGCGGTGAGCCTGGAGGTGTACCGGCTGACGCAGGACAGCCTCTACGTAGGGCTGTTGAGCATCTTCGCGCTGGTTCCGCTGGTGCTGGGAGGCCTGCTGGGCGGCTCCATCGCCGACGCCCACGACCGCCGCAGGGTGGCCCTCCTGGCCACCACCGTGCTGTGGCTGACCACAGCCGGGCTGGCCGCGCAGGCCTGGCTTGAAGTGGGCAATGTGTGGCTGCTGTACGTGCTGGTGGCCGTGCAGAGCGGGGCGCAGGCCATCAACCAGCCCGCCCGCAGCGCCATCATCCCGATGCTGGTCCGCAAGGAACTGCTGCCGGCAGCCAACGCGCTGAGTATGATCAGCTTCGGCCTGGCCATGACCGCCGGTCCGCTCCTGGCCGGCGTGCTGGTGGCGTGGGTGGGCTTCGGCTGGACCTACACTCTCGACGTCGCGAGCTTCGCGTTTGCCTTCTGGGCCCTGCTGAGGCTTCCGCCGATGCCCCCGGGGAAGGCTGCACACCGGGCCGGGCTGCGTTCCGTGGCGGAGGGTTTCCGCTTCCTGGGTACGCGCCCGAATCTGCGCATGACGTTCGTGATCGACCTCGTGGCCATGATCTTCGCGCAGCCACGCGCCCTGATGCCGGCTATCGGCGCGGTGATGATCGGCGGCGGCGAGGCCACCGTGGGCGTACTCCTGGCGTCGACTGCCGTGGGCGCATTCCTGGCCGGGCTCTTCTCCGGGCCGCTGGGAGGCATCCGCCGGCAGGGGACCGCCGTGGTGTGGTCGGTCATGGGGTGGGGTGCGTCCATTGCCGGATTCGGGCTGGTGGTGGTGCTGGCCGGGCGCTCCGGTGCCGACGGCGTGACGTGGTGGCTGCTGCCCGCCGCCCTGTGCTGCGCCCTTGCCGGCATCTCGGATTCCGTGAGCGCCGTTTTCCGCACCACCATCCTCCAGGCGGCCACGCCGGACCACCTGCGCGGCCGGCTCCAGGGCGTCTTTGTGGTGGTGGTTGCAGGCGGCCCGCGGATCGGGGACATGCTGGCCGGTGGCGGCACTAAACTTTTGAGTGAAGGTTGGGTGTTGTTGCTGGGCGGCCTGTTGTGCATCACCGTGGCCTGGGCGGTGGCACGCTGGCAGTCGGAATTCCTGAAGTACGACGCGCGGAATCCCGTTCCCTAGCGGCGGCAGTTGCTTCGTGAGGCAGTACTTTCGTGCGGGCAGTAACTTCGTGAGGAGGCACAGTGCATAATCACCACAACGGACTGAAGACCGCGGCGCTGTTCGGGGTGCTGTGGGCGGTGCTGCTGGGATTGGGTGCGGTGATCGGCAGCAGCATGCGGAGCACCACCCCCATCTGGATCATGGCGCTGGTGGGGGTTGGAACCACGGCGTACGGGTACTGGAACAGTGACAAACTCGCGCTCCGGTCCATGCAGGCCTACCCCGTCACCGAGGAGCAGGCCCCCCAGCTCTACCAGATTGTCCGGGAGCTCTCGGCCAAGGCCAGCCAGCCCATGCCGCGGATCTATGTCTCGCCCACGCCGGCGCCCAATGCCTTTGCCACCGGCCGGAACCCGCAGAATGCAGCCGTCTGCTGCACCGAAGGCATCCTGGGGCTCCTGAGCGTCCGGGAGCTTCGCGGCGTCCTGGGCCACGAGCTGATGCACGTCTATAACCGGGACATCCTCACCTCGTCCGTGGCCGCGGCGGTGGCCGGCGTGATCACCTCCATAGGGCAGATGCTGCTGTTCTTCGGCGGCGGGGACCGGCGCAACGCGAACCCGCTCGCGATGCTCGCCATGGCCCTGCTTGCCCCGCTCGCGGCGATGGTGATCCAGTCGGCCATCTCCCGCACCAGGGAGTACGACGCCGACGAGGACGGTTCCGCGCTCACCGGCGATCCGCTGGCGCTCGCCTCAGCCCTGCGCAAGATCCACCAGGGCGTGCAGATGGTGCCGCTCCCGCCGGACCAGAAGCTGGTGAATGCCTCACACCTGATGATCGCCAACCCGTTCCGGGGCGGCGGCATGAGCAAGATGTTCGCAACCCACCCGCCGATGCAGGACCGCATCACCCGGCTGGAACTGATGGCCGGCGGCCCGCTCAGCTAAGCCCCGCCGTCGTGCGTTCGCTTCGGGGACACGCAAACCGGCCGAGGACATAAAAACGGGCTGAGGACACCGGAATTCCGGTGTCCTCAGCCCGTTTCCCTGTCCTGGAGCCGTATCAGCTGCCTAGCTGCGGAAGTTGACGAACTGCAGGTCGGCCTCGTCGAAGTCCTTCAGGAGGGCCATGGTGGCCTGGAGGTCGTCGCGGGACTTTGACGTCACGCGGAGTTCGTCGCCCTGGATCTGGGACTTGACGGACTTCGGAGCCTCGTCGCGGATCAGCTTGTTGATCTTCTTGGCGAGGTCCTGGGCGATGCCCTCCTTGATGGAGGCCTCCAGCCGGTATTCCTTGCCGGATGCGTAGGGTTCGCCGGTGTCCAGCGACTTCAGCGAGATCCCGCGGCGGATGAGCTTGGACTGCAGGACATCCAGGACGGCGAGCACACGCTCCTCCGAGTTGGCCTTCATCAGGATCTTTTCACCGCTGAAATCGACCTCAGCGCCAACGCCCTTGAAGTCATACCGCTGGGCCAGTTCCTTCTGCGCCTGATGCAGCGCGTTGGCGACTTCCTGCTTGTCTACCTTGCTGACGACGTCGAATGTGGATTCGCCTGCCATAACTGTCCTCCTGCTGATTGCCTGGATACCCCTCAAAGGGCTGTGCTGTCTGCATTCCAGCCTAGTACGGATGGCGTCCAAGTGAAGGCCCGGGTTCGGGCAGCGTCCGTCGGGGGAATGTTCGGGGCGATTCACAGTTTCCTCATAGCGGACGCACGGCGGGAACGAAGGCCGGGCCGCCAGAGTTGGAGATGTTGGAAGAGTTGCCCCGGAAGGAAAGCACATGCACCAGAAGGCCGTCCGCTACGTCACCCGCTCCACTGCCGCCGCAGCCGCCACCCTGGCCACCGCCGCAGCCGCCACCCTGGCCACCGCCGCCACGTCCGTGGCCGCCGCCGCGGTGGCCACCTCGATCATCCTTAGCCCTGTTGCGGACGCTTCTTCGCGCATGGATGGAGTGCACTCGGATCTGATGCGCGCGGTCCAGTTGAACCAGATCACCGAGGAGCAGGCGGCGAAGTTCGAGGCGAAACTAGCTGGCCGCATTCTCGGTGAAGCCTGATTTTCCGCGGATTTCCGGGGTTACCGGGGGCCGCGGCGGCTCGATTCGATTCTTCGGCAGAAGTTCTGTAAAGTTGTCTTGCCCGCGGTTGCTGGAAGCGGAACGGACTGGAAACAGCTGTTCTGAACATAGGAACCGCGAGTGATCTTCTTTTGAAGTTCGGCAGATTACCCGAGCGGCCAAAGGGGGCTGACTGTAAATCAGCTGGCAACGCCTACGGGGGTTCGAATCCCTCATCTGCCACCCAAGGAAAAGTCTCCGGAACCATCAGGTTCCGGAGACTTTTCTGTTTCCGGGGCATTTTGCCGCCGTCCGGCCTGGGCTTGTCCGCGGTTCCGGGCCGTGAAGGTTCGGTGCCGCGGACAAGTATCAGTTGAGGCCGATCACCAGCATCTGGTTGGTGCCCGGGATGCAGGTCTGCAGGATCACCCGCGGAAAGCCGCCGAAAATTGCTGAGACATTGTTGGTGGTGCCGGGGTTCGGCACCTGTCCCCGCCCGCTCACGGTGTACGTCCCGTAGCCGGGGATGCTGACGGTCTCGCCGACGCCGATTCCCGAGAAGCGTGCCCACCCACCGCAGAAGTCGTGCTCCGTGATGAACGTGGCATAGGCGTCGGTGGGGGTGAAGTGGATGGGGCCAATGCAGGCGTCCACCATGGCCTGGCCGCCGGCGCCCGCGACGTAGATGGTCCGGACCGCCGGAGCCGCTACCGGAGCAGGAGCCGGTGCCGGAGCAGGTGCAGGAGCTGCCGGTGCCGCTGCGGGGGCGGGTGCCTGAGCGGCGACGGCGGGTCCCGTCAGCTTCAGGACCTGTCCCGGCACGATCGGCGAGTACACGCCCAGCCCGTTGGCTGCCAGCATGGCGTTCATGTCGACGCCGAAGCGGGCCGCGATT
>Ga0307410_10000397_pt1 | contig 17149 bp, 12 predicted proteins | sample 322Ometagenome_3_FD_203707 | JGI IMG/M metagenome (GOLD analysis project Ga0307410, IMG submission 203707) | Maize rhizosphere microbial communities from greenhouse at UC Davis, California, United States - 322HYB-O-3 | ecosystem: Host-associated > Plants > Roots > Rhizosphere > Soil | place... | reverse complement strand
GTAGGCGACGACATCGTCGCCTACGCCGCGGGCCTGGTGCGCGCCACGCGAGCCGATCTCCACTTCTCGCTCGGCGCCTCGCCGCGTGCGGGCGTGCTGCTGCTGCGCGCGGCCAAGGCCTTCGCGGCGCTCGAGGGGCGCGACTACGTGCTGCCCGAGGACGTGCAGGAGGCCTGGCCCGCCGCGCTCCGCCATCGCGTATTGCTGGAGCCCGCCGCCGAGGTGGAGGGCGTTCGCGTGGACGAGGCGCTGCGCCGTACGCTCGAGAGCGTGACGGTGCCGCGCTGATGCCGTGGCCGTCGCGGGCCCTCCTGATCGGGCTCGCCGCGTGGACGGCGGCTGCGGCGCTCGGCGTGTGGGCCCCGGCCCTGCGCCTGCCGTTGCTCGGCGCCCTGTTCGCCCTGCTCGGCGCAGCGGCGTTCGACGCGCTGCTGCTCCGGCGCCGCGCGCCCCTCGCGCTCGAACGCGCCGTTCCGCCGCGAGCCTTCGTCGGGCAGCCCGCCTGGCTGGAGCTCCGGCTGCGCTCGGCCGAGGGCGCCCGGGTCGACCTGCTGGAGGAGCTGCCCCGCGACGTCGCTCCGGAAGATCCGCGCTTCCACGGCGTCCGCGTCCCGGCGGGCGAGCCCGTCGCGCTGCGCTACGCGGTGCAGCCGCGCCACCGGGGAGATCGCGCGCTCGGCCGCTCGCTCGGGCTCGAGCACTCCCCGCTCGGCCTGCTGCGGCGGCGCGTCACGGCAGAGGGCGCGCTGCTGCGCGTCTATCCCGACACGACGCGCCTGCTGCGCCCCGCCGGCCTCGACCCACGGCGCGCGCTCGCCGCTCTCGGCGCGCGTCCCGCGCGGCGGCGCGGGGAGGGCAGCGAGTTCGAGTCGCTCCGCGACTACGTGCCCGGCGACGACCCGCGCCGCCTCGACTGGGCGGCGAGCGCGCGGCGCGGCCGTCCCGTCGTGCGGCTGCACCGGCACGAGCGCAACCACGTCGTGCTCGTGGCGCTCGACGCGAGCCGCCTGATGGGCGCCCGGGTCGGCGACCGCACCAAGCTCGACTTCGCCGTGGACGCGGCGCTCTCCCTGGTCTACGCGTCGCTCGTATCGGGCGACCGGGTCGGCCTCGCCGTCTTCGACCGCGAGCTGCGCGCGCATCTGGCGCCTCGCGCGCGCCGCGCCGCGTTCGGCGCCTTCGTGGAGGCCCTGCGGCCGGTCCAGCCGCGGCTCGTCGAGGCGGACCATGGCGGCTTCGTGCGCGCGCTCGCGCGGCTCCAGCGCCAGCGCGCGCTCGTCGTGGTGCTCACCGACTTCGTGGAAGCGGAGTCGGCGCGGCTCGCCGAGCCCTTCGCCGTGCTCGGGCGCCGCCATCGCGTGCTGCTCGTGGCCGTCCGCGACCCGATCTTCGCGCAGCTCGATCCCGCCGCGGGCGTGGAGGCGCCTTCCGCACTCTACTCCCGGCTCGTTCTCGACGACCTGCTGCACGAGCGGGAGTCGGCGCTGGCCGCGCTGCGGCGGCGCGGCGTGGAGAGCATCGACCTGCCGCCGGAAGCGATCAGCACGGCCGTGCTGAACCGCTATCTGGCGATCCGAGGCGGCGCCGAGCGCTGAGCTCGGCCAGCCAGTCGAGCTCGACCGAGCGGCGCCGGGCGAGGCGGCGTACGGCGACGAGGCCGGCGGCGAGCGACGAGGCGAAGAGCGCCGCGATCGCGAGCCGCGGGGCGGTGGAGAGCTGCGACTCGCGCACGAAGCTCTCGACGCCCGCGGCGAGGGCGAACAACGGGAGGGAGCTGCCGAACAGCAGCAGCGCCGGGTCGAGGGCCGCTCGCAGCGCCGCGCGGCGGTCGCCCCGCTGCGGCACGGCCACCGCGAGGCCGAACAGCAAGCCGGCCGCCGCGCACAGCGTGATCGCCGTCAGTTCGGGGATGCCATGGGGCAGGATCCAGGCCGCGAAGGCGACCGGCCACGGATCGCGGAGGAAGATCGAGGCGAAGGCGCCGAGCAGCATGCCGTTGTAGGTCTGGAGCAGGGTCGTGGGGACGCCGGCCAGAATTCCGGTCGCGAAGGAGAGCAGGCCGACCTCGGTGTTGTGGACGAACAGCCAGGAGGCGAAGAGCGCGTTCTCCCCGCCCGGCGTCTCGGCCCGGGCCAGGAAGGCGCGCCGCGCCTCCTCCGAGTGGACGAGCGTCTCCAGCCCGCCGTCCGAATAGCCGAGAGACTCCGGCACGAGCGCGTAGAGCGCCTGCTCGTCGCGGGTGCCGAGGCCCGCGCCGATCGAGATGCCGAGGAGAAGCAGAAGCCAGGCGGCTGCCTGGACGTGCCAGGTGCGCGCGAGCGCGTCGGCGAGCCGGGCGGCGAGCGGGGTACGCTCCTCGGCAGGCGTGCCGCGCGAGCCGTAGAGCAGGGCATAGCCCCGAACGCATAGGGAATTCACGTGATGGATCGACTCGGGATCGTCCTCGCGCTGCCGCAGGCGCGCGAGCCGCGCCGACGCGAGCCGGTAGAGGCGGCCGAGCTCGCGCAGCTCGTCGAAGGCCAGCCCGGCCGCCCGCAGGCGGTCGGACCGGTCGAGCAGCTCTTCGTAGCGGGCGAGCTCGTCGATCACGCCGGCCGGGAGGATCGGTCGTGAGCGCGGCCGGGTCGAGAGGGGCCCCCGAGCTCGAGGGGCGCCAGGTCCTCCACTCGCCGGAGCAGGTGGCGCTCCACCTGCCCCTGGCCGGGCCGACCTCCCGCATGCTGGCCTATGCGATCGACCTGGCCGCGATCTTCACGGTCGAGCTCGTGGTCTTCTTCCTGTTGCTGGCGAGCGCCCCCCTGGCCGAGTGGTTCCAGCGGATGGTCGGCGAGGTGCAAGGCGAGCTCGCGGCGGGCGGCACGCCCGGCGAGAGCAGCGCGCTGCTGACCCTGCTGGCCGGCTTCCTGCTCCTCCAGTTCGTGATCGAGTGGGGCTACTTCCTGTTCTTCGAGCTGGCGATGGGCGGCCGCTCGCTCGGCAAGCGCGCGCTCGGCCTGCGCGTCCTGCGCGACGGCGGGCGCCCGCTCGGGCTACGCGAGTCGCTGGTGCGGAACGCGCTGCGGGTCGTGGACATGCTGCCGGCCAACTACCTGGTGGGGCTCGTCGCGATGGTCGTCTCGCCGGAAGGCAAGCGCCTCGGCGACATCGCGGCCGGAACCGTCGTGGTACGCCTCGACCGGGTCGCGCGGCCGCCGGAGCTCCCCGAGGTGGAAGAAGCGAGCGCCTTCCGCTTCGACCACGTCCACCTGGCGCGGCTCGGGTCCACCGAGCGCGCGCTGCTGCGGCAGACGCTGCGGCGGCTCGACGAGTTCGAGCCCGAGGCGGCCGCGCAAGCCCTCGAGCTCGCGGTCGAGACGCTGCGCGCGCGGCTCGGCTACGGCGCCGTTGAGCCGGCGGAGCGGAAGGCGTTCCTGCGCGCGCTCTGGCGCGTGAGCCGCGAGCGCTAGGCCCCGCCGACGGGCTTCTTCTGCTTCGGGCCGATCTTCCGCTTGCGAGGCGTCTTCAGCGCCTGGACCTCGTCGCAGGCGTCGCCGATGCCGTCGCGGTCCCTGTCGGCCTGGTCGCCGGTGTAGAGGCCCGGGCAGGTGTCGCTCGCATCCGCGTGGCCGTCGCCGTCCCCGTCGGGCGGCTCGCAGGCGTCGCCGATGCCGTCGCCATCGCCGTCGATCTGCGCGAAGTTCGCGGCCGAGTCGCAGTTGTCGCAGGCATCTCCGATCCCGTCGCGGTCCGCGTCCGCCTGGTCGGGGTTCGCCACGAGGTCGCAGTTGTCGGCGTCGCAGGCGCGGCCGTCCGAGTCGAAGTCGCAGTCGGGAACCCCTTTCGCCTTCCGGTAGGCCGGCCAGTTGATGAAGACCGGCGCGCCGACCACCACCGTCTCCTTGCCGGCCGTGCCGCACTCGGGCTTGTCCTTGAGCGTGCAGATGCGTGGGTAGAGCGCGCCGTCGGGAACGGTGAGCGCGGTGAAGGTGCGCTCGCAGCGATCGCCAGTCGCATCGCGCGTGCAGCAGTCCTGGCAGGCGGCGACCACGCGGCCCTTCCCATCGACCAGCTCGAGGCGGTCGAAGCGGCGGGCCAGCTTCCCGGTCTGGTTCTTCGGCGAGTTCCGCGCCGAGACGCGGAGCGTCGCCCGATGGTCCGGCACCGACACGAGCGCCCCCATCGGCGCGGGCGGGCTGGTGGGCTCGTCGCGGATTTCGTACTCGAGGCGCGGCGCGTGGGAGCGCGCGTAGTAGCAGCGCCGCTCGCGCATGGCCTCGAGGATCGACTCGCGGGTCATGCCGCCCGCGGGCACCCAGCAGACGGTCGCGCCGCTCTCGGGGCCGGGGGGCGACTGGTCTTTGCAGTCGGGAAGCAGCGTCCCGACGTTCAGGTTGTGCTTGTCGCCGCCGTAGGCCGGAAAGAAGCGGTAACCGTTGTCGAGGGCGACCTGGAACGCCCTCTCCCAGTAGAAGCCCGACTGGTTGCCGAGCTCCGCCCCCTGCACGAAGACGTCGGTGAGGCCGCCGCGCGCCGTGGCCGGGTGCCAGCGCGTGATCGGTCCCGCTGTGAACTGCCCCGGGTGCGCCTGGATGATGATCCCGCGGTGCGCAGAGACCCAGTCGTAGAGCGCGGTCTCGTCGCACTCGTTGCGGCGGCCCTGCTCGTTCGGCTGGAGCGGGCCGCAGATCGTGTCGGTCGGGCCGGGCAGCAGCACCACCTTGTGGCCGCCCTTCTTCGGCGCCTGGCCGAGCTCGTGGGGCTTCCGCAAGCCGTCGGTGGTGTACTCGCGCCCGGCGAAGGCGACGAAGCCGCCCGCCGGGTCGTTCGCTGCCTCCGCCGCGCTCGAGAACGAGAGCGCCTCGTTCCAGCCCGGCGATACGGCGCCGCCCTTCGCGTAGTCGGGGAGCCCGGCGGGATCCGGGTCGATCGGCGGCGAGCCATCGGAGGGCACCAGCGAAGCGGAATCGGGGTTCGTCCACCACGCGTACGCGCCGGGCAGGCTGCCGAAGACCGCCCGGCCGAGCGGGTCGCCGGTCATGCCTCCCTCGGTCGCCCGGTCGTGGTGCGAGATCGAGCCCCAGTCGTAGCCGCGGCTGCGCTGCGAGCGGTAGATCAGCAGCGGGTCGCCGAAGGAGTGGGGGCACTGCCTGGCGAGCCCCGCGCGCTTGCGGTGCGCGACGAAGTTCCCGATCAGGCTGCTGCCATGCTGGTGGACGTCGCCGGCCACCGGCGCGAGGCCGCGGTAGGCGGACTGCGCGAGCGCCGGAGTCGCGACGAGCGCGAGCGCGGAAAGCAGCGGAGCGATCCGAGGCAGCGGAGATCCTCCGGGTGGCGCGCGGCCGCGCGTCGTCGCGGCCGTCGCTGAGCCTAACGGACGTGCCCGCTGGCGGGTGCGCGCTGCGCCGCTAACTTCCGCCCGGTCAATTCGACCGCTCCTTTTAACTCCGTCCGGCGAGGCGGAGAAAGGCGGCAGGTGGCGAGCGACTCCCCCGCAAAGAACCGGCCCGCGACCCCCTCGAGCGCGGCGCCCGCGTCGGCCGGTGTCGTCCTCGACGACGTCGCCATCCAGCGCGCCCTGATGCGGATCGCGCACGAGCTCGTCGAGCGCAACGAGGAGCTCGGCCGGCTCTACCTGGTGGGGATCCCGAACGGCGGCCCGCCCCTGGCGCGCCAGATCGCGGCCAATCTGCGCGAGATCGCGGGGGTGGACGTGACGGTCGGCGTGCTCGACACGACGCTCTACCGCGACGACCGCCTGACCGGCGGCATCCGCCCGCGCCTGCGCCGCACCGAGATGCCCTCGGCCGTGGACGACCGGCTGGTGATCCTGGTGGACGACGTCGCCAGCACGGGCCGCACCATCCGCGCCGCGATGGACGCGCTGATGGACTTCGGCCGGCCGCGCGCCGTGCAGGTGGTGGCGCTCGTAGACCGCGGCCACCGCGAGCTGCCCATCAAGATCGATTACGTCGGCAAGAACATCCCCACCCAGCGCACGGACCACGTCCAGCTCCGCGAGCGGCCGGGTGGCGACGGCATGGAGGTGGTGCTGATGCAGGGCAGGGGGGCGCCTTCATGATGGGGCGGGGATTGCTCGGGATCGAAGACCTCGAGCGCGAGGACATCGAGCTGATCCTCGACACCGCCTTCCACATGAAGGAGGTCGGTCGGCGCGAGGTGAAGAAGGTGCCGACGCTGCGCGGTCGCACCATCATCAACCTGTTCTTCGAGCCGTCGACGCGCACGCGCACCAGCTTCGAGATCGCGGGCAAGCGCCTGTCGGCCGACGTGGTCAACTTCACTCCGTCGGCCTCGAGCCTCACCAAGCGGGAGAGCATCCTCGACACCGCGAAGACGCTCGACGCGATGGACCCGGACGCGGTGGTGGTCCGGCACAACGTGGCGGGCGTGCCGAAGCAGATCGCGGACCAGCTGGCGGCGCCGGTGATCAATGCGGGCGACGGCGCGCACGAGCACCCCACCCAGGCGCTGCTCGACCTGATGACGGTGGTGGAGGAGAAGGGGCGCATCGACGGGCTCACCGTCACGATCATCGGCGACATCGCGCACTCGCGCGTCGCGCGCTCCGACATCTACGGATTCAAGAAGATGGGCGCCGAGGTGCGGGTGGTGGGCCCCCCCACCATGATGCCGGCGCAGGTCGAGTGCCTCGGCGTGAAGTTCTTCCGCTCGCTGCGCGAGGCGCTCGACGGCGCCGACGTGGTGATGGCGCTGCGCATCCAGCTCGAGCGGCTCGCGGGCGCGCTGTTCCCGAGCGTGCGCGAGTACTCGGCCACGTTCGGCCTCGACCGCGCCAAGCTCCGCTACGCCAAGGACGACGCCATCGTGATGCACCCGGGTCCGGTGAACCGCGGCGTGGAGCTTTCGCACGACCTCGCGAACCGCAGGCCCAGCGTGATCCTCGACCAGGTGCGCAACGGCGTGGCGCTGCGCATGGCGGTGCTGTACCTGCTCGCCGGCCAGCGGCGCGGCGTGGAAGAGGAGCGGTGATGGCGGGGCGGGTGTGGCTGCGGGGCGGGCGCGTGCTCGACCCCGCGAGCGGGCGCGACGGCCGCGCCGACGTGCTGATCGAGAACGGGCGCATCGCGGCGATCGAGGATGCGCTCGAAGGCGTTGCCGACGCCGAGTCCGTGAACGCCGAGGGCCTCTGGGTGGCGCCCGGCTTCGTGGACCTGCACGCGCACCTGCGCGAGCCCGGCCAGGAGTACAAGGAGGACATCGCCTCGGGCGGCCGCGCGGCCGCGGCGGGCGGCTTCACCGCCGTCTGCTGCATGGCGAACACCGATCCCGTGAACGACGACCCTTCCGTCACGGACTACATCCTCGACCGCGCGCGCAAGGAATCGCCGGTGCGTGTGCTGCCGGTGGCGGCGGCCACCAAGGGCCTCGCCGGCGAGGTGATGACGGAGATGGCGGCGCTGGTCGCCGCGGGGGCGGTCGCCTTCAGCGACGACGGCAAGACGATCATGGACAGCGGCATGCAGCGCCGGGTGCTCGAGTACTCGCGCCTGGTCGAGAAGCCCGTGATGGTGCACGCCGAAGACCGCACGCTGGTGCGCGACGGCGTGGTGAACGAAGGCGCCGTCTCGACCCGGCTCGGGCTGCCCGGCAACCCCGCGGTCGCCGAGATCGTGCACGTGGCGCGCGACCTGCTGCTGGCGGAGCTCACCGGCGCGCACCTGCACGTGGCGCACGTCTCGACCGCGGGCGCCGTGGCGCACGTGCGCGAGGCGCGCGCGCGCGGCGTGCACGTGACGGCCGAGGTCTCGCCCCATCATCTGACGCTCACCGACGAGGCCACGCTCGGCTACGACCCGAACACGAAGATGGCGCCGCCGCTGCGCGGCAAGGACGACGTGGCGGCGTGCTTGCAGGGCCTCGCCGACGGCACCATCGACGCGATCGCCACCGATCACGCGCCGCACGCCGTGCACGAGAAGGAGGTCGAGTTCACCGCCGCACCGCCCGGCGTGCTCGGCTTCGAGACCGCCTTCGCCGTGGTGCTCGAATTGGTGCGGCGCGGCGCGCTCACGCCCCTGCAGCTGATCGCCAGCCTGTCCTGGAATCCGGCGCGCGTGCTCGGCCTCGCGCTGGGCCGGCTCGAGCGCGGCGCCGCTGCGGACCTGGTGCTGCTCGACCCCGCCCGGCGCTGGCTCTACGACCCGGCGGAGGGCTTCTCGAAGAGCCGGAACTCGCCGTGGGCGGGCCGCGAGCTCGAGGGCCGCGTGCTGGCCACCTGGGTCGGCGGCCGCCTCGTCTATCAGCAAGGCCGTGGAGTGCTCGCTCCGTGACGAAGCCCGCATCCCTCCCGCCGCCGGCCTGCCTCGCGCTGGCGGACGGCACCGTCTACCGCGGGCACCCCTTCGGCGCGAAGGCCGTGGCATCCGGCGAGGTCTGCTTCAACACGAGCATGACCGGGTATCAGGAGATCCTCACCGATCCTTCGTATGCCGGGCAGATCGTGGCGATGACCTACACGCAGATCGGCAACGTCGGCGCGAACCCCGACGACGACGAGTCGGCGCGGCCGTACCTCTCCGGCTTCGTGGTGAAGGAGATGTTCGACGCGCCGTCGAACTGGCGCTCCCGCGAATCGCTGCCCACGTTCCTGGCGCGCCACGGCGTCCCGGCGATCGCCGGCCTCGATACCCGCGCCCTCGTGCGGCACATCCGCGACCACGGCTTCCAGACCGGGGTGCTCTCCACCGACCCGGCGCAGCAGGACGCGGAGGCGCTGGTTGCGCGCGCGCGTCAGGCGCCCACGCTCGACGGCGTGGACCTGGTGGCCGGCGTGACCTGCCGGGCGCCGTACCTGTGGCGGGAGGGCGGCTGGAAGGGCGTCGACGGTCAGCCGCCCGTCGCGCAGCGCCCGAGCCCGCCGCTCAAGGTGGTGGCGTACGACTTCGGCGTGAAGCGGAACATCCTGCGCCTGCTGGTCGACAACGGCTTCGACGTCACCGTCGTGCCGGCGCAGACCAGCGCCGCGGAGGTGCGGGCGCTCGCGCCGGACGCGGTGTTCCTGTCGAACGGGCCGGGCGACCCCGCCGCCGTCGAGGGCGTGCGCGAGCCAGTGCGGGAGCTCGCGCAGGAGTACCCGCTGTTCGGCATCTGCCTCGGCCACCAGATCCTCGGTCTCGCGCTCGGCGGCAAGACCAAGAAGCTCAAGTTCGGCCACCACGGCGGCAACCAGCCCGGTAAGGACCTGGCGACGGGCAAGGTCGCGATCTGCGCCGAGAACCACGGCTACGCGGTCGAGGCCGACTCGCTCCGCGCCGCGGGCGAGCCCGTGGTCGTCACGCACGTGAACCTGAACGACGACACCGTCGAGGGGCTCGCGCACGAACGGCTCCCGCTCTTCTCCGTGCAGTACCACCCGGAGGCGTCCCCGGGCCCGCACGACGTCCGCTACTTCTTCGAGCGCTTCCGCGAGCTGACGCGGCGGCACAAGGCAGGCGAGCGCGTCAGCGGCGCCGCGATCGCGAAGGGGAAGTAGTGCCGCGCCGCTCCGACCTCCACAACATCCTCGTGATCGGCTCCGGGCCGATCGTGATCGGCCAGGCGTGCGAGTTCGACTACTCGGGCACCCAGGCCTGCAAGGCGCTGCGCGAAGAGGGCTACCGGGTCGTGCTGGTGAACTCGAACCCGGCCACGATCATGACCGACCCCGAGACGGCCGAGCGCACCTACATCGAGCCGATGACGGTGGACAGCGTCGAGAAGATCATCGCGCTGGAGAGACCCGACGCGCTGCTGCCGACGATCGGCGGCCAGACCGCGCTCAACCTGGCGGTCGACCTCGCCGAGGCCGGCGTGCTCGAGAAGTACGGCGTGCAGCTGATCGGCGCCAACCTGGCGGCGATCAAGAAGGCCGAGGACCGCCAGGAGTTCCGCGCCGCGATGCAGAAGATCGGCCTCGCGGTGCCCGAGTCGGGCTACGCCCGCTCGCTCGCGGACGCGCGCGAGATCGTGAAGCGCACCGGCTTCCCGGCCATCATCCGGCCGAGCTTCACGCTCGGCGGCAGCGGCGGCTCGATCGCCTGGAAGCCCGAGGAGTACGAGGCGCTCGTCGAGTGGGCGTTGCAGAGCTCGCCCAAGCACACCTGCCTGATCGAGCAGAGCGTGCTCGGCTGGAAGGAGTACGAGCTCGAGGTGATGCGCGACACCCGGGACAACGTCGTGATCATCTGCTCGATCGAGAACTTCGACCCGATGGGCGTGCACACCGGGGACTCGATCACGGTGGCGCCCGCGCAGACCCTGACCGACCGCGAGTACCAGGTGATGCGCGACGCCGCCGTGGCGATCATCCGCGAGATCGGCGTCGACACCGGCGGCTCCAACATCCAGTTCGGCGTGCATCCGGAGACCGGCGCGCTCGTCGTGATCGAGATGAACCCGCGGGTCTCGCGCAGCTCGGCGCTCGCCAGCAAGGCCACCGGCTTCCCGATCGCCAAGATCGCCGCGAAGCTCGCCGTCGGATACACGCTCGACGAGATCAAGAACGACATCACGCGCGAGACGCCGGCCAGCTTCGAGCCCACGATCGACTACGTGGTGACGAAGGTCCCTCGCTTCACCTTCGAGAAGTTCGCCGGGGCGGACGACCTGCTCACCACGCAGATGAAGTCGGTCGGCGAGGCCATGGCGATCGGCCGCACGTTCAAGGAGAGCTTCCAGAAGGCGCTGCGCTCGCTCGAGATCGGGGTGATGGGGCTCGAGCCGCCCGAGCTTCCGGCCGGAGCCGCCGGCGAGGAGGCGCTCTGGCGCATGATCGACCAGCCGCGGCCCGGCCGGCCGTGGGCGATCGCGGAGGCCTTCCGGCGCGGCGCCACGGTGGAGGAGATCCAGCGCCGCTCCTTCATCGACCCGTGGTTCCTGCGCAACCTCCAGGAGCTGGTGGAGATGGAGGCCGCGCTCGCCGCGGCGCCGCCCGCCGAGCGCGTGGCGTGGCTGCGCCCCGCCAAGCAGGCCGGCTTCTCGGACGTCCGGCTGGCCGCGCTCTTCGGCCTCAAGGAGGACGACGTGCGCTCGCTGCGCCGGCAGCACGGAGTAAAGCCCGTCTACAAGCGCGTCGACACCTGCGGCGCCGAGTTCGAGGCATTCACGCCGTACCTGTACTCCACCTACGAGGACGAGTGCGAGGCGCGGCCCACGCAGCGCCAGAAGATCATGATCCTCGGCGGCGGGCCCAACCGGATCGGCCAGGGCATCGAGTTCGACTACTGCTGCGTGCACGCGGCCTTCGCGCTGCGCGACGCCGGCTTCGAGACGATCATGGTGAACTGCAACCCCGAGACCGTCTCGACGGACTACGACACCAGCGACCGGCTCTACTTCGAGCCGCTCACGCTCGAGGACGTGCTCGAGATCGTGGAGCTCGAGAAGCCGCTCGGCGTGATCGTGCAGTTCGGCGGCCAGACGCCGCTGCGCCTCGCGGTCGCGCTCGAGAAGAACGGCGTGCCGATCCTCGGCACCACGCCCGACGCCATCGACCGCGCCGAGGACCGCGAGCGCTTCGACGAGCTGCTCGAGACGCTCGGGCTCAAGCGCCCGCCCTCGGGCATCGCGCGCAGCCTCGCCGAGGCGCAGGCGGTCGCCGAGCGCATCGGCTACCCGGTGCTGGTGCGGCCCTCCTACGTGCTCGGCGGCCGCGCCATGCAGATCGTGCACGACGTCGCGAGCCTGGCGGACTACATGCGCTTCGCCGTGAAGGCCTCGCCGGAACACCCCGTGCTGGTGGACCGCTTCCTGAACGACGCCACGGAGGTGGACGTGGACGCCATCTCCGACGGCAAGCGTGTGGTGATCGGCGGCGTGATGGAGCACATCGAGGAGGCGGGCATCCACTCGGGCGACAGCGCCTGCTCGCTGCCGCCGTACTCCCTCGGCCGCGACGTAATCGACGAGATCGTCGAGTCGACGCGCCGGCTCGCGCTCGAGCTCGGCGTCGTCGGGCTGATGAACGTCCAGTACGCGGTCAAGGGCAAGGACGTCTACGTGCTCGAGGTGAACCCCCGCGCCTCGCGCACCGTGCCCTTCGTCGCCAAGGCGATCGGCCGGCCGCTCGCCAAGCTCGCGGCGCTGGTGATGAGCGGCAAGACGCTCGAAGAGGTCGGCTTCACGCGCGAGATCTGGCCGCGCCACTTCTCGGTGAAGGAGGCCGTCTTCCCCTTCCTCAAGTTCCCCGGCGTCGACACCGTGCTCGGGCCCGAGATGAAGAGCACCGGCGAGGTGATGGGCATCGATTCCGACTTCGGCCGCGCCTACGCCAAGGCGCAGATCGAGGCAGGCAACCCGATCCCCGCCACCGGCCGGCTGTTCGTCTCCGTGCGCGACGAGGACCAAGGCCGCATCGCGGCGCCGCTGCGCGAGTTCGCGGACGCCGGCTTCGAGATCCTCGCGACGGCGGGCACCGCGAAGGCGCTCGAGCTGGCCGGCATTCCCGTCGAGACGGTCGCCAAGGTGGGAGAGGGCTCGCGCGACATCGTGGCCCGCATCGAAGCCGGCGAGGTCGACCTGGTGATGAATACGGTCGAAGCCGATCCGCGCGCTTTGAAGGACTCGTTCGCGATCCGGCGCGCTGCGCTCCAGCGCGGGCTGCCGTACTTCACCACCTTCGCCGCGGTGCGTGCGGCGGCCGGCGCGGTGAAGGCGCTGCGCCAGGGCACGATCGGCGTACGCGCGCTGCAAGAGGTGCACCGCGCCGCATAGCCGCCTCGCGAGGCCATGTCCGCCACCCCCTTCCACGAGGCCGTCGAAGCGATCGCCAAGCCGCTCGAGTTCGCGGCTCGGGACGGCTTCGCCCGGCTCGACCGGCTGCCCGAGCTGGAGAAGAACGTGGCGGACGCGGCGGCGCGCGCCCAGACGCTGTTCGTCCCGCCCGACGTCGCGAAGCGCTTCGCGCGGATCGAGGCCGCCTTCGCGAAGCCGCTGTCCGCGGCCGACAAGCGCGCCGCCGTGGAGCGCGCGCTCGCGGAGCTCGCGCCGCTGCGCGATCCGGGCTTCGCCGACGCCGCGATCGCCCGCGGCTTCGGCGAGATCCCGGGCGTCGGCCCGCGCCGCGCGCAGCAGCTCGCGCAGCGCGGGCTGCGCAGCATCGCGGACCTGCTGTTCCACCTGCCGAGCCGCTACGACGACCGGCGCGCGCTCGTGCGCATCGGCGAGCTCGAGGTCGGGCGGCGCGCCACCTTCAGCGGCGAGGTGAAGGTCTGCGACTTCGGGCCGAGGCGCGGGCGCTCGCGCACCTTCTCGGCGGTGCTCGGTGACGAGAGCGGGGTGGTGACGCTCAAGTGGTTCCGGGGCGGCGAGGCCGTGTCGGCGCACGTGAAGAAGGGCGTGCGCCTGCGCGCGACCGGCGACGTGCGCCGCTACCGCTTCGCGAAGGAGGTGATCCACCCCGAGGTCGACATCCTCCGCGCTGCGCCGAGCGCAGCGGGTCAAGGACTGGCGCCGGGCGCAGCGGCCCCGGAAGTGGCGCCCGGCCCGGCCGAGGGCATCGTGCCCGACTACGCCGTGCCGGAGGGCATCCCGCCGCGCACGTTCCGGCGCTGGGTGGCGACGGCGGTCGAGCACTACTCGGACCTGGTGCCGAGCACGCTGCCCGCTCGGCTCGCCGCCGAGCGCGGCCTGCCGCCGACGCCCGAGGCGCTGCGGCGCATCCACCGGCCCGAGCCCGACGCCGACCCCGAGCAGCTCCGGCTGCGGCAGACCGGCGCGCACGAGCGCCTCGTGCTCGAGGAGCTCTACCTGCTCGAGCTCGGGCTCGCGCTGCGGCACGCCGAGCGGGCGCGCGAGCCGGGCATCGCGCTCGAGCCCGCGCGGCCGGCCGTGAGGGCGGCGGTCGCGGCGCTGCCGTTCCGGCTCACCCCCGCGCAGCAGCGCGCCTGGCGCGAGATCGCGGCAGACCTCGGCGAGCCGCATCCCATGAACCGGCTGCTCCAGGGCGACGTCGGCAGCGGCAAGACGGTGCTGGCCGCGCTGGCGGCGGTGGCTGCGGCGGAGAGCGGGCAGCAGGCGGCGCTGATGGCGCCGACCGAGCTGCTCGCCGAGCAGCACGCCCGCACGCTGCGCACGCTGCTCGCCGGCGTGCCGCGGATGAAGACGGCGCTGCTCACCGCGTCGGTCCCCCGCGCCGAGGCCGACGCCGTGCGCGCGGCGCTCGCGGCGGGCGAGCTCGACCTGGTGGTCGGCACCCACGCGCTCTTCCAGAGCGAGGTGCGCTTCGCGCGGCTCGCGCTCGTGGTGATCGACGAGCAGCACCGCTTCGGCGTGCTGCAGCGTCAGGCGCTCGCGGGCCGCGGAGCGGGCGGCCTCCATCCGCACGTGCTCGTGATGACCGCGACGCCGATCCCGCGCAGCCTCGCGCTCACGCTATACGGTGACCTCGATCTTTCGGTGATCGACGCGCTGCCGCCCGGCCGCAGCCCCGCGCGCACCGTGCTGCTGCGCGAGGGCCAGGGCAAGCGCGTGGTCGAGCTGGTGCGCGAGACGCTCGCGCGCGGCGAGCAGGTGTACGTGGTGTACCCGCTCGTCGAAGAGTCGGAGAAGGTCGACCTGCGCGCCGCCACGGAGCAGGCCGAGCGCATCCGCGCCGCGTTCGCTGGTGTGCGCGTCGACCTCGTGCACGGGCGTCTCGACGCCGCGGAGCGCTCCGCCGCGATGGCCCGCTTCGCCGCCGGCGAGACGAAGATCCTGGTGTCGACCTCGGTGATCGAGGTGGGTGTCGACGTCGCCAACGCCACGCTGATGGTGGTGGAGCACGCCGAGCGCTTCGGGCTCGCGCAGCTCCACCAGCTGCGCGGGCGCGTCGGGCGCGGGGCGCACCCGGGCACGTGCGTGCTGGTCGCGCGCGGCAGCAGCGAGGACAGCGAAGCGCGCCTTGCCGCGCTGCTCGACACCACCGACGGCTTCGCCATCGCGGACGCGGACCTCCGGATCCGCGGCCCCGGCGAGTTCCTCGGCACGCGCCAGCACGGGCGGCTGCCCGACCTGCGCTTCGCCGACCTGGTGCGGGACGCGAAGCTGGTTGCGCTCGCGCGCGAAGCCGCCCGGGACACGGTGCGCCGCAACCCCGGCCTCGCACGCACGCCCGACCTGGCGCGCGCGGTGCACACGCGCTGGGGCGACCGGCTGGCGCTGGTGGGCGTCGGCTAGCCGCAGGATACGAGACCTCCTTTCGCGCTAGGGCTGGAGCCGGCTGCGCAGGGCGCCGACGCCGCGCCGCAGCGCGGCGAGGCCACGGCCGACCTCGTCGCGCGTCTGCTCGAGGCGCACGCGGCGCTGCTCGCGCCGCACCTGACGCGTCGCCGCGCGCGCGAGCGCGGCGAGCTCGCCGCCGAACACGGGGAGCAGATCGTCGTAGGTGACGATGCCGGCGACGCGGCCGGCCCGCAGGATCGGCATGCGGCGGACGCTCCGCTCGCGCATCTGCGCGACCACCTCCTCGAGCTGCTGCGAAGCCTCGCAGGTGGCGACCGGCGCCGTCATCACGCTCGCGACCGGCGTACGCGCCGCGTCGAGGCCCTTCGCCACCGCGCGGAGCGCCACGTCGCGATCCGTCAGGATGCCCTCCGCGGTCCCCGCGTCTCCGGCGACCACCACGCAGCCCGTCGCGTGCTCGTGCATGCGCTCGACCGCGGTGCGGAGGTCGGCGGTCGGCGTCACCGTCACGACCGGGCGCAGGTAGTGCTCCGCGATGCGTTCGTGGCTCTCTGGGCTCGGGGGCGCCCCGGGCTGGAGCTCGGACGGCAGCTGCGCCTCGGCCACCGCGGCGAGGCCCGCGATCTCGCTCGCGAGCAGGCGCACCAGGTCGTCGCTGGCGATCACCCCGAGCGAGTGACCGGTCGCGTCGACGACGGGGAGGCGCCGCACGCCGTGTCGCGACATCAGCGCCATCGCCTCGCTGAGCGGCGCGTCCGCCCGCACGGTGAGCGGCTTGCGGCTCATGGCGTCCGCGACGCGATCAACCGGGGCGAGCAGCTGGAGCGTCACGTCGCGATCGGTGAGCACGCCGATCGGGCGCCCCTCCGCCACGACCACGAGCAGGCCCACGCCTTCGCGCTCCATGCGCTGCGCGGCGATCTCGAGGCTCTCGTCGGGCATCACGAGACAGACCTTGCGTCGGCAGTAACTGCTGACCGGCATGGGTTTCCTCCCGGGCTGCGTGCGTGCATCGAGCGTGCCGAGGCCCCGCAGGGGCGAATCGAGCGCGCCGCACACGCCGTTCCCGCCGCGCTGCGCGGGCGCAGCGGCCGCTCGCGCGCGGCTGCCGCAACGCGCCCCGGCCCGTGAGGCGGGATACCCCGGACGCGTCGGCTCAGCGCGCGGTCGGGCGCATGCCGAGCCGATAGCCGAGCCAGCTGAGCAGCGGGTGGACGCCGGCCACGACCGCGACCGAGACCGCCACACGCAGCGGTGTCGGCGGGACGGCGAACGCGAGCACGAGCCCGTAGCCCATGAGCACGTCGAGCTGGTCCCAGAGGTAGAAGACGAGCGCGAGCGGGCCGCGCGCCGTAGCGCCGGGGGCGATGCCGAGCTGGCGCTTCACGAAGCTGTTCGGCAGCTCGGCGAGCTCGCCGACGAAGCCCGCGAGGACGGCGAAGGCGACGCCGGGGAGCTCTGCGAAGTCGACGAGCTCGAGCGCCGCGCAGGCGGGAAGACCGTGCAGCACGTGGCGCTGGAGCGCCCACACCAGCCCCGCGCCAGCGCCCACCAGGATCGGCCCGCGCCAGCTCTTGCTGTCGCCGAACACGCGGCGGCCGCGCAGCGTGCGCCCGCCGTCGATCGGGCGCTTCAACGAGGCGAGCCACCCGGTCCTCATGCACAGCCCGTGCAGCGCGGCTCCGCCGAGCAGCGGCAGCAGCAGGTAGACCGTCCCGAGGACCTCGCTCCGCACCGGGCCGCACGGTACCGTGCGTCGCGCGGTTCGCCCGGTGGCGCCAGAGAGGGGACACGGATGCGGCTCGGGATGCTCGGCGCGTTCGCAGGCCCCCTCCTCCACGCGGCGGCGGCGGCGGCGGTGTGCAGCAGCGGCACCGAGCTGGTGCAGAGCTTCCCGAGCTCGGGCGGGGCGGTCTCCGAGTGGGAGCTGTGCTGGCGCGTCGCGCGCATGCCGAACGCGATCGGCGCGCTCGAGGCGTCCGAGACGCTG
>Ga0307410_10000395_pt1 | contig 17175 bp, 20 predicted proteins | sample 322Ometagenome_3_FD_203707 | JGI IMG/M metagenome (GOLD analysis project Ga0307410, IMG submission 203707) | Maize rhizosphere microbial communities from greenhouse at UC Davis, California, United States - 322HYB-O-3 | ecosystem: Host-associated > Plants > Roots > Rhizosphere > Soil | place... | reverse complement strand
CGCCGGGTCACAGTATGACCCGCGCCGTCCCGTACGGAACATTAAACGGTACACGCAGAAACAGTTGGACGCCCTCATCGCACGGCAAACCCAGTTCGTGGACCGTGCCACCCAGTTCGTGCCCGACGCGCAGCGCCGGCCCATCCCCGCGAGTGAGTTCAAACCGTTGCATGTTGCGCAGGTCAAACTCCGAGAAATACGTCAGGCGGAGTTGAACGCGAAAAGGGACACCCCCACCGCGTCGGGCACCGAAACGATTGGGCAGCGCCGGGACAAGATGCGGTCGGACAGGAAAATGGCCGGCAACCCGTCCGTCACCGACCCGTACGAACCCAAAGTTAACAGCAGTAAAGACATAGCCAACCGTAAAGCGGTCAAAAAACTGTTACGGGACGCCCAACAAAAGCTCAATCCTGGCTGGGAGAAAAAAGAATTTCAGCGGCAAATCGGGGAGTTCTCAAAAATGGTGGGCAGGATCGGGGACGCTGACCTCGCCGCAGCGGTCAAAAAACTGTCCCCCGCGCAATTCCGTACACTCTGGAACGATGAAGGGTTCGCCGCCGCCGTGTCCTCACAATACGAAATCGTCAGAACCGCCCTCATCAGTGAGGAAGACAAACCCTGGCACGTCCAAATCATTCATGACGCGTTCGCCGACGCCCGCAGAATGGTCGACTGGGCCGCAAAGTTGGACCCCGAAACCGGGACCAAAATAGTAGAAAAACCACGCAAGAAAAAGTAGGCGCCACACGCTTAGGGAGCATTATGCACAGCATCATTAGCATTATTCGGGGATGGTTGGGGATCATGGGGGCACCGAAACGGCAAAACTATGTAGCCGACTTTGAAACGACCACCAGGGCGGACGATTGCCGGGTGTGGGCGTACGGTCTCGCCAACATTGATACGGCCGAAACGTTGTGGGACGTGGAGATAGGAACAAGTATTCACAGGTTTTGTGACCGGATCAGTGAAGAAAACTCCGTATGCTACTTCCACAACCTCAAATTTGACAGTGCGTTCATCCTCGACTACCTGTTCCACCAGGGTTACACACACGCCGGCGAAAACCCGCGCAGGGGACAATTCACCAGTCTGATATCGAACATGGGCGCCTACTACAGCATTACGGTGCATTGGAAAAACGGGAAACGAACAGAGTTCCGTGACTCCCTCAAAAAACTCCCCTACTCCGTCTCCGTCATCGCCAAAGCGTTCAACCTGGACGAAGCAAAAGGGGAAATCGACTACCACGCCGAACGGCCCGTCGGGCACATCGCGACCGCCGACGAACGCGCCTACATCGCCGCCGACGTGTTGATTGTGGCCAGGGCACTCAAGAACCAGTTCGGGGAGGGTATGACCCGGCTGACCGTCGGTTCTGACGCTTTGGAAGAATTCAAGCAGGTCACCGGGAAACGCATGTTTGACAAACTGTTCCCCGTCCTCCCCGAAATCATGGACCAGGAAATCCGCGCCGCCTACCGTGGCGGGTTCACCTACTCCGACCCGAGATTCAGGGGAAAGGTTGTAGGACCCGGCATCGTGTACGACGTGAATTCCCTGTACCCGTCGGTCATGTACGACCGGATGCTACCTTACGGTGAACCGGTCTACTCCCCCGGCCTCCCGGTGGCGGACCGCGACTACCCACTGTTCATCGTATCCATCACGTTCACCGCGAAACTCAAACCAGGGCACGTCCCCTGCATCCAGGTCAAAGGGACGTCGTTGTTCCTGGCCACCGAGTACCAGATGCACATCAAAGAACCCGTCACCCTGTCATGCACCAACGTTGACCTGCAGCTGTGGATGGACCATTACGACCTCGAAATCCTCGCGTACAACGGGGGTTGGCGGTTCCACGGCGTCACCGGCCTGTTCACCGAATACATTGACAAGTGGATGCGCATCAAAACAGAGAACACCGGTGCCCTCCGCGCCCTGGCCAAACTGATGCTCAACTCCCTGTACGGGAAGTTCGCGACCAACCCCAACATCACCGGCAAATACCCCGCCTTCGATGACGAAAATAATGTGGTCAAACTCGTGTTGGGGCCGGAAGAAAAACGCGACCCCGTCTACACCGCAATGGGCGCGTTCATCACCGCCTACGCCCGCGACATAACCATCAGGGCAGCGCAGGACAATTATGATGTGTTCGCTTACGCCGACACCGACAGTCTCCATTTGCTCACACCCGACGATCCGCTAGGATTGGATATCGACGAACACAAACTGGGCACCTGGAAAAAGGAATACAAATTCGAGGCGGCCCTGTTTATCAGGGCCAAACAGTACATTGAACGGTTGTACCCGGTAATACCGTTCGTTCCGGAGCATGTAACCCACGTAGCGGGTTTGCCCGAAAAAATCGCAAAACAAGTCACCATCGACAACGTGTACGGCAAAGGGGAAGTAAGGTTCGCCGGGAAACTGCAACCCAAAACCGTCCCCGGTGGCGTGGTGTTGGATGATGTAGGATTCACCCTAAAAATGGAATAAAGGCTTTAGCCGTTGCAGGTGATATGGTATTCTATGAATACCTATTAAATAATCCTCAAGCCACAACTGATAAAGGAAGTGCCACATGGCTGTACAAAAAGGTGTGCAGGTTTCCGCCACCATCTCCAAAGAACTAGACCAGGCATTGGAAGACCACCGCTGGTCAGTCCGAATGACCAAAACCGAGTTGGTGCGTACCGCCGTTGAAGAATACGCGGCCAAGCACAACCTGCTCCCACAGAACCAGGGTGAAGCGCAGCCCGATACCGCGTGATCTGAGAGAACAGGTTGTCGTTGTCCACGGCCGGGACGCTCCCCTTGAATGGGGCCGGCGGTAGGGTTTGCCGTAGCAGGCTACATCACAATCACTCACAGGTCCGACAAAGGAAAACCCCCGCCACAGTGCGGGGGTTTTCTGATCCAAACTTGAATCCCCGAACAACATAAGTGCTACACAACCACTTGGGAGAATGAAAAATGGCTACGTTTGATGAATTGATGGAACAGTTCCGTAACCCGGGTGAAGCGGGGATACCGGACACTTTCGCGGACGAATTGGTGTCCACGTATCAGGCCGATTTGTCGGTGCGGGACGCTGCCGTGCAGGAAAGGGAGACGCGTTTGGCTGATAAGGATAAAGAAATCCTTGCAGCGCAGGCGGAGGCTATACGTCTTAAGGCCGTGAATTATGATTTACTTATGGCAGCACCAAAATCCGGTACGCCGGTTGACAATGATAATCCGGGTGGGGATGACAATTCTCCGCGCGGCGTCGATTCCCTTTTTGAATAGGAAAACATAATGCCCGTACTGGACGTCCGAACCCTCAAACCCACCAGCAACGAAATCCTGCTCGACCGTATCCGCGACGACGCGTCCCCCGCGTACCAGGCACGCATCCCTGAGGCGACGCAGGCCGGCGTGCAGGCGACGATGAAGGCGATCCAGACGTACCGGCCGCAGCAGAACGAGTTCATTGACGCCCTGGTCAACAAAATCGCGCTGACCATCATCCAGTCAACCTCGTGGACCAACCCCCTGTCTGAGTTCAAGCGTGGCCTGCTCACCGGCGGCGACACCATCGAAGAGATCATGGTGGGCCTCGTCAAAGCCAAGACGTACGACCCGAACCGTGACGAACTGGAACGGGAACTGTTCGGCACCGCCCCCATCGAAGTGCAGAACAGCTTCCACAAGGTCAACCGGCGCGACCGGTACAAGGTCACCATCAACCAGCCGCTCCTCATGTCGGCGTTCAACACCCCCATGGGCCTGTCCTCGTTCGCGGCGCAGATCATGGCCGCACCGGGCACGTCCGACCAGTGGGACGAGTTTCTGCTCATGTGCCAGCTTTTCGCCGAATACGAAGCCAACGGCGGCTACTTCAAGGTCAAGATCAGGGATATCACCAACCCCGACAGCCCGACCCTGGCTGAGGATACCAAGTCGGTCCTGACCCGTATCCGGTCAATGGCCGGCACACTGAAGTTCATCTCCACCCAGTACAACGCGGCCCGCATGCCCATCGCCGCGCAGTCGGACGAACTGATCCTGTTCGTCACCCCCGAATTCAACGCCGTCCTCGACGTTGAAGCACTCGCCGGCGCGTTCAACGTCGACAAAATGGCACTCTCGGGCCGTATCATTGAGATTCCGAAGGAACAGTTCGGGATCACTGGTGTTGAGGCGATCCTCACCACAAAGGATTTCTTTGTTGTCGGTGACCAGTTGTTCGAGACCGCCTCCCAGTGGAACCCGGCGTCCTTGCAGAACAACTATTGGCTTCACCGCTGGCAGGTCATCAGCGCTAGCCGGTTCGTGCCGGCCGTCGCGTTCACCATCAACGACGGAGACGAAATCGTCAAAATCATCACCCCGGTCACTTCTGTCGCGGCGATTACGATCATGGACGCCGACGGCAACACCGGTGTCACCAGCGTTGACCGTGGCGCCAAGTACTCGCTCGCGTCCGAAGCTGTGACCACGCCTTCGGACGGGATCAACGACTCCGTGCGCTGGACCCTGTACGGCAACACCAGCCCGCGTTCCTACGTGTCGCAGACCGGTGTTCTCACCGTCGGCGGCGACGAAGGCGCAGAAACCCTCAAGGTTGTGGCAACGTCGGTTTGGCTGGACGCTGACAACCTCATGAAGGACGGCGCCACCGCAGAAATCACGCTCACCGTCACCGGTGTTGCCGTGCTTGACGCGTGGCCGGCAGTGGACAACCAGGACAACGAGGGTGACGACCTGACCAACCAGGTCACCGGCATCACCGTGCAGGGTGTAGCCGTCTCGCCGGCGTTCGACCCGGCAGTGTTCACCTACACAGCCAACGTCGTTGACCCGGCCACCGTCGTCAAGTCCGACTTTGAAGTGTTTGGCCCCGACGCCGGCGACGTAACAATTACAAAGTCCGGTCTCGTGTTCACCATTTCCGTACCATCGGCCGCAGGCGATCCGGTATACACTGTAACTGTGAACTAATTCCGAACCCCCGATATTCGGAAAAAGTAAACAGGGCATGTGGCGCCCTTAGCAAAGAAACCCTCAGCATTCGTGCTGAGGGTTTCTTTGTTTGTCGGGTAGTCTTTAGTCAGACCATAAAGGGGAAACAGTGAATCAGTTTCATGAATTGCCACAGCCAAAGGATTTCGGGCACAGTTTCAATTATGCGGTGTGGGGTGCGAACACGACCGTCACATTGGCTAATGTGCCATGGAATAACGACTACCGCGACGTTGTAAGGTTCGACAACCAGGCCGGCCTGGACAATTACATTGACACCGCATCGGGTCCCGTCCTGTCCACGCCGAATGTCACGTACGCGGCGATGGGCCGGCCCATCCGTTTGCAGATCCCGTTCGAGCGGGCCAACACGTTCAACTATTTGCGCGCCCACAACCCGCCACAACCCCTCAGCAGCGGTGACGACACCGGCCGCGCCTACTACTATTTCGTTGTCGGCGTCAACTATGTCGCACCCGACACGACAGAACTGATGCTCCAGTTGGATGTGTTCCAGTCGTTTGTGTACGGTGCCAGTTTCGGGAACATCTATGTTGAGCGTGGCCACCTGGGCATCGCCAACACCGAATCTTTCACCAACTACGGCCGCGACTTCCTGACCACGCCCGAAGGGTTCGACCTGGGCAATGAGTACGAAATCCGCAAACAGTACGCCCTCAGTGTTGGCTCTGCCCGGTTTGAGGCGTTCGCCGGCATGCCCGACTACTCCGTACTGGTAGCCTCATCGACCGCGTTGGATGAGGACCCGGGCACGGTTGACGCGCCCAAACTGACCTCCGCCAAAGGGTCGCAGATGGAAAACCTACCCAACGGTGCCGAAATTTACCTGTTCAACAGTCTCGACCATTTCAAACTGTTCATGGAAGCCATGCAGGACAAACCGTGGGTCACGCAGGGCATCATGTCGATACAGGCCGTCCCGCGCATGACCCGCTACGGGGTCAACCTGTCATCCAAGGTCATTGCCGGGGTACCCGTTGATGAGGTGCAGGGCGGTCCACTCAACACCGTCAAAACGGCACTCAAAACCGGTTGGCGTAACGAACTCGACCTTGGTCGGTACTGGCGACTGTACAAGTTCGCCACCTACCCGTACTGCCTGATCGAAATGACGTCCTACACCGGCACCCCGCTCGTGCTGAAACCGGAATGCTGGCAGGACGGTGACGCCAACGTCGTTGAAGTGCCGCACTTCGCACCGCCCAACGCCCGGCTCGCGTTCTACCCCTACCGGTACAACGCGTCCGATTCGTACCCGGCGTTTGAGGACGGCAACGGGGTAATTAATGACGGCGGCGAGTTCCTGGACATGGTCACCGCGATCACCAACTTCCCCGCCTTCTCCGTGGTCAACAACGGGTACATGGCGTTTATGGCCGCCAACGTCAACGGCATCGCCTACCAGCACAGTTCGGCTGACTGGTCACAGCAAAGAGCTTTGACCGGCGCGGCCACATCGTATGACCAGGCATCGTCCGGGATCAGCACGTCGCAGGACATTACCGGGCAGGGCATCGGCGCGTCCAATGCGCAAACGAAACTGTCAATGGACACCATGAGGTCACAGGGTTTGCAGGCCGCCGGGAACGCCACCATCAACGGGTTCAAAACCCTTGACCCGGCCGGCATGGCCCAAGGTGTTGCCAACGCGGCCGTGTCGTATGCGATCAACACCAACCAGGCCAACCAGTCCAACGCGATCAGCACCGGCCTCTCCGCCGGGGTCAACCGCTCCCAAACCGCGAACATGGGGTACATCAGGGACACCAACCTCGACCTTGCCAAATTCAGCGCGAACGGGGACTACGCCAACGCCATTGCCGGGGTCAACGCCAAAGTGCAGGACGCCAAACTCACCCAACCCACCACATCGGGGCAGGTTGGTGGAGACGCGTTCCTGCTCGCCACCTACCGGTGGGGTGTTGAACTCAAAGTCAAAATGGTTCAACCGGCCGTGATGAACGCTATCGGCGAGTTCTGGTTACGGTACGGTTACGCCGTCAACCGTTTCTCGACCATGCCGGCCTCGCTCATGGTCATGGACAGGTTCACGTACTGGAAATGCAAAGAGGTTTATTTGACGGCCGCGAACTGTCCCGAAACGTTCAAACAAACACTCAGGGGAATCTTTGAAAAAGGTGTTACTGTTTGGAAGAATCCGGCAGACATAGGAAACATAGACACGGCAGAAAATGAGCCGTTGGCAGGGGTGACCATTTAGTAATGGCTAAAACAGATTTGGTGTTCAACGAATACTATGCGACGTATTTGAATGGTGGCCGGAAAAACAACCGGGCCATGAATCAGCAGGCCGCAACCGAACAAATGTACGTTCGGATTTTGACTGAATTGTGCGCGAACCGGTTCGAGTGGAAAGGCCTGCCCGACTCCGTTGACAAACGGTTCCTGGAGGTAAACCTGATCTGGCGCGGCCTGTCCGTTTTCTACAAGGATGAGGACTGCGGCGAGTTTTTCGCCGTGCAGGGCGCCGGCAGCGGCGCGACCAACTTCCTGGACAACCCCATCCGGTTCACCGTCATCGGACCCGACATGAAAACCAAAACGTTGTCGGCCATGCCGTCCTACGACCGGACCCCCGGCGGCGACGTCGGGGAACGGCGCGACCCTGAGTGTGTGCCGATCTACTGCAACTACATGCGGACCCCCGACCTTGACGTCATCTACCTGTACGCCGTCAAGTTGGCCAAACTCGACCGTTCCATTGAGATCACGGCCGACAACATGCGGAAAAACAAATACATCAATGCACCCGAAAACGAACGCCTCTCCTGGCTCAACATTCTCAAACAGATCGCGGAAGGGCAGGAAGCGATTTTCGGGACCACCGCCCTGGACATGGGGCAGTTGAACGTCATTGACCTGAGTGTTGACCCGCTCACCCTCCCCAACCTGCAAATCGCCAAATCAAAACTCTGGAATGAGTGCATGGGCCTGTTGGGCATCAACAACGCCAACCAAGACAAAAAAGAACGACTGGTCGCCGCTGAGGTTGGCGCCAACGACGAACAAGTCCAAGCCACCCGCAACATAGCGTTGAACGCCCGCCAGCAGGCCTGTGAGCAGATCAACAAACTGTTCGGCCTGTCAGTATCAGTCGACTTTGTTGAACCGCCGGCCCCGCCCGAGTCCGACCCGGCCGCCGGCGGGGATACCGTAACCGAACCGGATAAGGAAACAGTGTAATGGCGACGTTCACCCTGGAACTACATGAAGTGTTGGAACTCGACCCAACCATCGAAACCGGGATTTTGGCCGAGTATCCAATCTTTGATGAATCACATCGCCCGGTGTTGAACCGGAAATTTATTAACCATTTCTTTAATCAGGAAATCGGGCAGGAAAGCATTTCAATGTTTCGGTTGGCGTTGAAACGTAAGCTCGATGAAATCATGCCGCTCTACAATCAGCATTACGAAATCTCTGCGATCACGTTCAACCAACTCGAAACGGTGCGTATTTCCAACACCAACATCAGTAACGGGACCACCGTTTCGGCGGGTGAATCGGCGTCCAATTCGACGTCCGGTTCAAAGTCACGGGCCGTCGCATCCGAAATGCCACAGACGTTGCTTGCAGACAACGGTGATTATGCGACGTCGGCGCAGGACACCATCTCCGATACCACAACTGAGGGCGCCGGCAACGACTCGTCCACGGTCAACCAGGACGGCACTCAGGATTCGGAGACGGTAGGTTTTCAGGGAAATCCGGCGCTGATGCTTTTGCAGTACCGGCAATCATTAGTGAATGTCGATATGATGATCATTGACGAACTACAGAATTTGTTTATGCTGATCTGGTCCAACGGTGATTCTTTTACCGGGCAGGCCGGCCGGTTCGGCTATTTCGGCCGGTACCCCTACTAAAAGGAAAGGCCAACACGAAATGGCTTTCACCACCATCACACCCTTCCCCTCCATACTCACCCCCATGGCGAACGTCGGCCCCCTCACGTACGCCGACGGCACAACCTACCTCCGCGAACTCGCCTACATCAAAGACTGGCTCAACGGTGTACTCGTGCCCGGGTTCAACGCCGCCATTGACAACGCTATTGACGAATACCAGACCGGTGTGACCAACGCGGAGGAAACCGTCACGGCGGCGCAGGCCGCCTGGGCGGCGACGTGGGAGGCGTGGCAGGCGAACATCACCCTGGAACTCGCCGCGTTGAATGACGCCGCCCTGGGTGACCTGATCGTTGACGAACTGTCCAACACGTACGCCGCGTTGGCTGCACTCATCGACACGCTGACGGTGGCACCCGACGAACTGGACGCCGCCGCCACGGCGATTGTCAACGACGGCGCCAGTGCGCTCCGCGCCGCCCTCAACACCCTGTACGTCAATGAGGCTGACAACACCGCAGCACTCGCCCTCAAACTCGACGCATCCGCGCGGGGTGCTTCGGACGGTGTAGCATCCTTGGTGGCGGGCAAGGTACCGGTAGCGCAATTGCCCGCCACCACCCCCACCTACACCGGCACCTACGCCGCACGGCCCGCAGCGGCGACGTACCCGGCCGGTACCCTCTACTACGCGACCGACACCCTGGAACTGTACCGGACGACGGGGGCGGCGTGGGTGGTGTTCGGTGCGGCCGGCAACGAACTGGCGTTCACCCGCATCGACCCGTCCGTCCCCAAATTCGACACCGCGTCCACCACGTATGTTGACGTGCCGGGGTTGTCGATCAACGTCACCGCCGGGGAACGACCGTTTACGGTCCGTTTCCAGTGCGCCGGCGCCGCCGACGCACCGTCCCCCGTCAAATACGCCCTCTACGTCGGCGGTGTGCTACGTCACGAGTTCGACTTCCGTGTCAGTGGTATTGATGAGTGGGAGACGTTCACCGGCGAATACGCGATGCGTGGCCTCACCCCCGGCACATCGTATGTCGCCAAAATCATGGTCAAAGCGTGGACCGGTACGACCTGCCGTACGTCCGGCGCACCGTTCATTCAGGCGGTCGGGCTGTGACGCTCATCGCCACCCAGTTCTACGGGAAACTGTCCCCCGGCGAATACCATGTGGAACTCACCCCAAAGGTAAAACCGTCAACACCGAAACATGCTGTGGTGAATTTGCACGGCGCCGGCGGGACCGGTCTGACAGTGTTGGGTTGGTTGGGTGACGGTAAACCGGGAACCCCCACCTACGTTGCGCAGGCCGGGTACTCCGCGATAGCGGCCGACGCCGGCGGCACCCAGACCTGGGGCAACCAGGCAGCAATCGACGGGGCCGAACGGTCTTACGGGCGGTCGCAGGCGTTGCCGGGTGTGAAGGCCGGGAAAGTGTTCCTGATCGGCGCCAGCATGGGCGGGTTGTCGGCGCTGAACTGGGCCGCAGCGAACCCCAACCGGGTGGCTGGTGTCGCTCTCATCATCCCCGTTATCAACCCGAATGACGTGAAAGTCAACGACCGGGGAGGGTACGCATCACTCGTCAACACCGCGCACGGCGGCACGTATGATGAAGCAACCATGGGTTCCACCAAAAACCCGCGCACCATGGCCGCGGCCGGGAAGTTCGATGATATCCCCATCCTGATTTTCTACGGCCTGACAGATGATGTGTGTGTCCCGGCTGAGGCTGTGGGTTTCGCCGCCGACGCCGGCCCCAACACCACGCTGATACCCCTGGACAGCGGTCACGATTTCTTGTCCTACACATCAGTTGATAATCAGGAAATTATCGACTTTTTCGATAGCATTCCATAAACAAGTAATCAGGGAAAAGCCTCCGTCCGTAAAGGGCGGGGGCTTTTCCCGTATGATTAGGCTATGACCCTCGACTACGGCACAATTCGGTACCTCGAAACAATCGGGGGTTCTCTGCGCATCCATTACATTGACGGGAAAAAGGTTGACGCCTACCCTGACGGGCGCGGCCGGTACATGCCCCGCAAAACCACCACCGGCACACCGCCCGACCCCGACCCGTGGGAACCACCCCCGCCGCCGGAAGACCCGCCCCCGCCCGGCGCCTGGTATCACCCCCTGGAAGGTGCCCTGCTGACCAGTGGGTACGGGTGGCGTCAGGGTGGGTTCCACTACGGCATAGACCTGTCCACCACCACCGCCGCGACCGGCGCCCCCGTCCTCGCCGTCTGCGACACCGTCATCACGGTTGCGGTGGACGCGTATGAGGGCGGGAACGCCACGGCCGGGACGTACGTGAAAGGACATTCAACGGACAACGCGTACACGTTCACCTACAACCACGGCGCCGACGAATCCCTCATGGTGTCGGCCGGTTCGACGGTGCCGGCCGGTACTGTCCTGTTCACCGAAGGCGCTACCGGGAACGTCACCGGCACACACCTGCACTTTGAAATCATAGAAGGTGTCTGGAATGATCCGTGGGCGCCGCCGTACAACAACGGCGCCAACTTTATCGACCCGCTGCCCGTACTCAGGGCGAATGGAGTAGTAATCTAAAATGACTGCAATAGCTGAGGCCGCCACAATGCCGCACAAATCACGCCGCCAATTCAAGTGGTACAACTGGGATAAAATCAGTTCCTTTAACGGGACGTACAATTTTATGGTTGGTGCGCGTGGTGTGGGAAAAACGTATGGTTGGAAAAAGAAGGCCATAAAGAATTTCCTGCGTAAAGGCGAACAGTTCATGTACGTCCGCCGGTACAAAGAAGAATTGAAAGTCAGCAAGGACACGTTCTTCGCTGACCTGATCGCGAACAATGAGTTCCCGGACTGGGATTTTCGGGTGATGGGCGCCGCCGCGCACATGGCCCCCACATCCACCAGGGACGACAAGAAACGACCCTGGAAAGTCATAGGACATTTCATTGCCCTGTCCACCGCACAATCAATTAAGTCGGTGGCGTACCCTTTGGTGACGAATATCGGGTTTGATGAGTTCATCCTCGAAAAAGGCACCACCCACTACATTTCCAATGAAGTCCACGCGTTCAACAACCTGTATTCCACCGTGGACAGGAACCAGGACAAAACAAAAGTCTTTTTCATGGCAAACGCCGTGTCCATTACCAACCCTTACTTCCTTGAATACAACATCAAAATTGATAAGGACACCGAATTCATTGTCATCCGTGACGGGTTCATCGTCGTCCACGTCGTCAAAGCCGCAGAATTCACCGAACAGGTCTACGCCACCCGGTTCGGTAAATTCATTGCCGGCACCGAATACGGCGACTTCGCCGCCGGCAACGAATTCGCCGACAACAACGACAACCTGCTCAACGTCAAAGGCGCGTCCGCCCGGTACACGTACAGCATCGAATCCAAACAGGGTACCTTTTCGGTGTGGGTTGACTGGTTCGCCGGCAAATACTATGTGCAGGAAAAACGCCCCAAACAGGAAATACTTTTCACCATACTGCCTGAACGTATGTCGGAAGGGAAAACCTTGTTATCCTATTCAGACAAGGTAATGCAATCTTTACGCACCGCCTTCAGGAATGGGAACACCTATTTCGACACACCAAAATCACGAAACGCGTTCATCGAAATATTCAAACGCTAAACGCTGGGGAGCGAACACATGGGCCGATACGAAGCTAAAGACGGACGGGTCATACCGTCAGCGAAAATCCGCGCCTACCTGTACGGAATAGTCACCGCCGCGTCGCCCGTCGTCGTCGCACGCGGCCTCATCGACGCATCCGAAGTAGGACTATGGGTTGCCCTGGGCGGCGCCGTCCTGGGCGTCACCAACGCCGTAGCCCTCGCCAACACCGGAACCAAACCATGAACGGGCGCCTACGTATTTTCGCGTGGATTCATGAGCCGTGGGCTATCAACGCCGCCCAATCCCTCCAATACGCGGTGGGTGTGTTCGCCGGCGTCATGGCCGTCACCCGCACCGCAGCACCCCAGTTCATGACATCCAGTCTCGGCCCGACCCTCATCACCCTTGTCGGGGCCGTACTCGTGCTTGGCTGTTCGGTTGGCCTGTACGCCGTCATACGTGGATACTGGTGGCTGGAACGCATCGGACTGATTATTACCGGCGCCGGTTTCTTCGGCCTCCTCCCCGCAGCAATCTACTACTCCGCATCAGGCCGCAACACCGCCATATGGCTTGTCCTGGTGCTGGTGGTGTGGGCGTTGTGTGACGTGTTCAAACGCTACCGGCGCATCGACTGGGCCTACCTGGACCCGTCCAAATGATTACCCCGGAGCTTGCCACAGCAGTCATCGTGGCATTGGGTGGAGCTTCGATCATCCCCAAAATCATTGACGGGGTGCGCGCCTGGAAATCAGGCCGCGCCCGCGAAGAAAAACACGAAAACCGGTCCGCACTCGGCCGGCTCGTTGAGGCTGAAGAACGCGCCGACGACGAAATGAACTTCCGCCGCCGCGTCGAAGAATGGGCATCAGGACTCGTGTACATGCTCAAACAAATCGGCGTACCCGAAACCCAAATCCCACCCAAACCCCAACGAATAAAGGAAAACGCCTAATGGTTTACGGCACCCCACCACCCAAACCACCCGTCCGCACCGGCCTGGGCGAATACCTGCCCCCATTCCTGGAACCCGAAAACCTGCCCGACACTGTGGCGGCGAACCTGCCCGAACGGCTGAGCGAAACAGCGTTGGACACCGCGTACGCACACGCCGCGTCACTCGCCGGCAAACTGGACGCCGCCACCGCCGAACTTGAATACGCGGCACAAGGCGAAATCGACGGTCTGTTGGCGGCGCGGCTCGCCGCAGCAACACCCACACCAACCGCAGACATCCCCACCCTGTCAGTTGCCGGTCCGGGCGGATCATCAGGTATCGCGTCCCCCGTCGTTTACACTTTCGACACCACAGCCGTCCGGCGGGTGGGTTGTGTTGGTGTGACAGTGAACGCACTCAGCACCGACTACATCCAAAATCAAGTCAACGGCGAAACAGGTTCCGGTGCGCAGGCGTGGGCCGTCGAAACCGTGACGGACTCCCCCGACGTTGCTATCCCGTTCCGTTGCGCAGTAACCGGCGCTTCGCTGTTCTGGGTGTGGGTTGACGGGCGCCCCATCAGCCGTTCACCGTACAAGGCCACCACAAACACCAGCGCCAACAGCAAATCCTATTTCCGTATGGTGTTCCCCGACACCAAACGCCGGACCATCCGTGTTTACATGGGCGGCGCCGACTTTGGTGGGTTGCAGGTCGCCACCGGCAAAACCGCGACCGCAACCACAGCCGCCGAACCTTACCGCCTGGCAGTCGTGGGAGACTCGTGGACTGCTAACGCCGGCACGGCCACTTGGCCTAACACGTTCAGCGCCGTCCTGGGTCGCATGCTAGGGGCCGAAACGTTCCTTTGCGGGCGCGGCGGCACCGGCTATGTGGCCACATCAACACCGTTCGGGCACGCTACCCGGTTGGCTAACCTGACCACCGCCAACCCATCCCTCATCATTGTTGAGGGTTCCATCAACGACAACGCATCGTATGCGACGGTAGGCGCGGCGGCGACAGCGTATTACAACAGTGTTGCCACCAACCTGCCCTCCGCTAAACTGATCGTCGTCGGCCCGCAACCGGTCCCGGCAGACTACGCCACCAGCACCAACCTGCTGGCCAACCGTGACGCCGTCAAAGCCGCAGCACTCGCCGCACCCAACGTGCTCGGGTTCATTGACCCCATAGAGGGCGCGTGGCTGTCAGGTACCGGAAAAATCAACACCCCAACAGGCAGCGGAAACCGGGACTACTACGTCCACACCGATCAGCTACACCTCACACGCTCCGGAGGTCACTACTGGGCATCCCGCACTGTGCGGGAACTGCTACGACTAGCCGACGTCAACGGTTTGGACTACTAAACCATGACATACTGCTACCCGTTCCGACGGGGCATTGGCCGCAAGTCGCAACGGTTCGGCGCCAACCCCAACAACGGGGTCAACCCGGCCGGCGGGCACACCGGGGACGACTGGGCCGTTGATGAGGGCACCCCGATCCATGCCGCCGGGGACGGTGTGATTGAACTGTCAGGGTGGCCGACCGCTAATTACCTGGACAGTGCTTATTGGTTGACCAGTGCGGCCGGGGATGCGCTGGTGTTGAATTGTGGGGATGATGGGCCGTCATTCATTTACGGCCACAACAGCCACACACCGCTCCCCGTCGGCACGGTAGTTCGTAAAGGTGACGTGATCGGGTTGACCGGCAACAGTGGACTCTCCACCGGGCCGCACTGCCACGTAGAAGTGCTACCGCCCGGGTTCGTTGTCAACTCGCCCACCTACGGGCGGGTTGACCCTGAAACCTACTTTGACGAATACGTTGATGATTTGCCCGCCACAACAGAAACAGAGGATGATATGGCTATCACACAGGACGACGCTAACCTGATTGCGCAAACAATCCTTGGTGCGAAATGGCAGGGCGCCCCCAACGCCGTGCTCGGTGAACTGCTCAACGAATACCGGGCGCAACACCTCACCCTAGTCAAGGTCGTTGCCGAAGCTTTGGGTATTGATGAGTCCAAACTCGTAGATCAGCTACTCAACCAAGGTGAGGTCACTATTTCCAAACGCTAATGTCCGCCACGGTACGCCCCGGTTCGCAGCAATGCGGGCCGGGGTTTTGTGCGTCCATTCTGGACATTGTTTGTGTAGGATTTCGCTGTTTTTGTTGGACACATTTTGGTCTATGCGCGGGCGGGTGAATTACAAAAATTTGACCCTCTCGGGCGGGAGGGGTTGTGCGCGTTGTGCTCATGTTCGGGTTGTTGGGTTGACAATAGGTTGGGTGGTGTGGTTTATCGTGCGGGTGTGCGCTCCATTCACTGAGACGCTGAAAAAGATTTCATTTTTGGGGTTGCACATTTATTAGTGAAAGGGTATTGTTTTGTTTAGAAGGAAAGCCATTAACAACTAAGGGGAATAAAATGGAAATCTACGCAGCAACCACAAAGCTCGACCTCAACTTTCAGAACATCGACGGTAAATCGGCAGACATTGAAGTTCCCGCCGGCACCGACGTCACAGCAGTGACATTCGACGATGGAAAGACCTGGCAGATCAACACAATGGCCGGCACTGCTACCCGTAAAGTCACCGCCGCCGCACTCAACGCAACCGGCATCATTGCAGTGGTGAACTGAAATGCTTGAAATCCTGCTCATGTCAGCCGTACTCGCACCCATCACCACCGCCGGACTCTACGTCTTCCTCTCCGGCCCCGGCCCCGCCCGCAACACACCCCGACACCACCAGTACCGCTAAGAAAGGCGCCACAATGTCTACTCGTTACAACCACCCCGTATACGGCCCCGAACGCCCCGCCGCCGCTCAGGCAGCGATCAACGAACTAGCCGCCGCAGAGTCAGTTCTCACCGGATGGAGCGACTACGACACCGCTCCCATGCGTGCACGCTACAACAAAGCACGCGAGGACCGTGCCTGCTACAGCGAGTACGGAACAAGCTTCGACGACAACGCTAAGGCGATGTACAAATGAGCCTCACAGTAGCCGCCGCCGACCGTGCCTACCGCCGCGTACTCTCAATCAGTACACCCGAGCCGCTCCCCACCACAACGCCTGTCACAGGGCCAGGCAGGGCCGCAGCTAGGCGGGCCGCACTCATGGAGTTGCATGAATGCCGGGAACTCTTGAAATACCCCTCACCGTTGCTCGCATCGCCTAGGATGCGGAGACGGTATGATGAAGCTGTGAAGCTTGCAGCAGCGTATCGGGATGGAGAGTAGAGGTTATGAGTAACTGCACGTACACCGAAGTAAGCGAACACTCACAGACCGCCAACGAGACAACCGGCCCGCGACACTTCACCACCGTTATCAGTAGGCAGGACTACAACGAGCATGCAGGCATCTACTCTGGACGGTCATACATGGTCACCAGCTTGTATGTATCCAACGCATCCGGACACCGTGGCCAGTTTCTCAAATCATCCTCAGAACCGTGGAGTGTAGGGCCGTAAGACACCACACCAGCACCGCACCACGTAGGCAGGCACCATATGGTGACCTGCCTATACGTGTATGCATGACCAGGCATACACCATATGCATGTGTTAAACATCACATGCATATGGCCTTGACAAATCGGTGGTTTGTTGGTGGCTGCATGGCAGTTTATAACAATGTGGTAACAGGGCTTGACACGGTCCCCAC
>Ga0307410_10000394_pt1 | contig 17203 bp, 12 predicted proteins | sample 322Ometagenome_3_FD_203707 | JGI IMG/M metagenome (GOLD analysis project Ga0307410, IMG submission 203707) | Maize rhizosphere microbial communities from greenhouse at UC Davis, California, United States - 322HYB-O-3 | ecosystem: Host-associated > Plants > Roots > Rhizosphere > Soil | place... | reverse complement strand
GCCATGCTGAGTCCTTTAAACTGCGTCGATCGTGAAGGATGAACGGGAACGATGAAAGTTTCTGAGCCGGAGACTGTTGGAAACCACGCTCAGCGAGCTGGCAGCCATGGCCGCTGCGGCCATGGCCGGACTGAGCAGGAGCCCGAAACGGGGATACAACACACCTGCCGCCACCGGGATGCCGATCAGGTTGTAGATGAAGGCCCAGAAGAGATTCTGCCGGATGATCTTCATGGTTCGGCGCGACAGCGCGATCCCGTCCACCACCCCCATCAGATCGCTGCGCATGAGAGTGATGGTGGCGGCCTCCATGGCAACGTTGGTGCCGCCGCCCATGGCGATCCCAATATCCGCCTGCGCCAGAGCGGGAGCGTCATTCAGGCCGTCCCCTACCATCGCCACGGACTTCCCTTGCTCTTGCAGCCGTCGGATCTCCTCGAGCTTACCCGACGGCAGCACCTCGGAGATCACCCGGTCGACTCCGACTGATTGAGCCACGGCAGCCCCAGTCCGGTGATCGTCTCCTGTGAGCACTACCAGCTCGAGGTCGAGCTGCTTGAGGCGGCGAACTGCTTCGGCGCTGGTGGTCCGGACCGGATCCGAGATGGTGATAAAACCACAAGCTCGGCCATCGACCGCGACGTATACCCGGGTTTCTCCCAGCCTACTCGCATCGCCGACGACTGATGACGAGTCGATCCCCTCCTCCTGCAGCAACGCATGGTTCCCCACCACCACCTGATGACCTTCCACCAGCCCGGCGACGCCGCGGCCGGTGCGGCTCTCGAACGCAGTAACCGGAGCCAGTGACACCCCACGCTGCTTTGCCTCCGCCACCACCGCGTCTCCCAGAGGATGCTCACTGAGCCGTTCGACCGAGGCAGCCAACTGAAGGAGTCGCTCGGCATTGGCGCCGGGCACCGGAACGATCGAGCTGACAACCGGCCTGCCTTCCGTGATCGTCCCCGTCTTGTCGAGCACTACCACATCCACGTCACCGGTTCGCTCCAGCGCTTCGCCCCCGCGGATGAGCACGCCCAGCTCGGCTCCGCGTCCCGTCGCCACCATCACCGCCGTGGGAACCGCGAGCCCCATCGCGCAGGGGCACGCGATTATGAGGACGGTTACCGCCGCTACCATCGCGTGGAGGTACGAGGGTGGCGGCCCGACTGCGACCCAGACGGCGAATGTGATGAGGGCCAACAGCAAAACGATGGGAACGAAGATGCCGGAGAGCCGGTCGGCCAGCCGCTGGATCGCCGGCTTGGAACCCTGCGCTTGCCGCACCAGTCCTATGATCCGCGACAGAACGGTCTCGTCACCCACCCGGGTCACTCGAAACTGAAAGGCGCCGTTCCGGTTGAGCGTCGCTCCGATCACCGAGTCACCCACGCTCTTGCGTACGGCATCGGGTTCCCCGGTCAGCATCGATTCGTCGACGTGGCTGCTGCCCTCCAGGACTGTGCCGTCAGCCGGGATGGTTTCACCGGGCCGGACCACGACCCGGTCACCTACCCGCAGGTCGTCGAGTGAGACGTTCACTTCTTGGCCTCGGCGGAGAACGCGCGCCGTGGCCGGGCGCAGCGAGGCGAGTCGGCGAAGTGCCTCCCACGTGCGACTCTTGGCTCGCGCCTCGAGCAGGTTTCCCAGCAACACCAGTGTGATGATCCAGATCACGGCCTCGTAGTACACCTGCGGCGTGATCCCACGGGCGAAAAACCAGTCGTCCGCCACCGTCATCGCGAGGCTGAACAGGAACGCGGCGCCGGTGCCGAGCGCAATCAGCGTGTTCATGTCGGCGATCCGATGCCGGGTAGCGGCCCAGGCCCGGGTGTAGAAGTGTCGACCAGCCCAGCCGACCACCGGGACTGTCAGGGCGAGCAGCAGAAAACGCCAGGCGTCGCCGGAAACTTCAGCCGTCCAGGGTGCCGCACGTTCGAGCAGCGCCGAGAGCGGCATCATCACTCGCATCAGTGGGTCGGAGCCGGCGCCGGGATCAGTGTTGGCCAGGGGAAGGCTGAACAGCATGGCGAGGACGGCCGCTGCCAGGCCCACCCGGAACTTGCGCTGGAGCTCCCGGATCTCCACGACCCGTTTCTCGTCCTGTTGGTCGATCAGCTCCGCGGTCGCCTCGGACCTGGACGGCAGATCCGCTCCGTACCCAGTCCCGCGAATCGTCTCGACCAGCTGTTCCAGGGTGATCGCCGAGGGATCGTAGTCCACCGTCGCCGAGTTGGTCATGAGATTCACGTTCGCGGCGCTCACACCAGGAGCCCGTTCCAGCACCTGCCGCACGCGGCTGCTGCAGCCGGCGCAGTGCATGCCCGAAACGGGGATCGTGCAGGTCTCTGTGGTAGCCGTAGTCATGGTGAGGCGCTGGGCGAGCGGGTGAGGATCAAGCAGTAAAGTACGTAGGGGGTGGGGGTATGTCAAGCGAGCGAGTGTCATGCGCATACGTTCGAGCGACCTGCAACAAGAGTGGGCAGGACGCCATCCGGCGGCGCGGCTGGAGCAGAGGAGAGCTTGACGCTCGCAGGTAAGTGCCCGGGTGCAGCCAACTTGCCCGCAGGATGCAGAGGGCATACGACGTGCCACTTAGTCGGCACTTATGACCGAGACGCCGGGTCCGCCTCCAGCAAATGATCCGCTCTCCTCCGGTGGGAGCGAGCCGCTCGTACCCATTCTCCGGGTGGACGACGACCAGCTCGACGCCGTTGCACTTGCTACCTGGCACGGGGCGCTGTCCAACACACTCGCGGTCGAAGTCCCCCACGATTTGATGGCGCTGTGGCTCTATCCCTCTCCCGGCGGTGTGGTGTTGCTGGGTCCGACTGAGCTGGCTCAAGACGACCTCCCCATTCCGCTGCCGAACCCCCATCTGAAACCGGAGCAGTTGACGAGCCTGGAGCAGATCGTCTCCGGTGCCGGATATGGGTCGGTAACGTGCCTGCCGGTTGGGTTCGGCAAACGCGACGTGGCTCTGCTGCTCGTGGCCGACCTCCGGGCCGGGCAGTATGGAGCCGTCGAACGGGTCGTACTTCAGTGCGTCGCCCAGCGAATCGCACCCATGCTGGGCCGGATTGCCCGGCAGTGGAAGCCGGTCGAGGGCTCTTCTTCCCGTCACCAAGAACGGATCGCCGGCCTGCTCGAGACTCTGGCTCAGGCCAATCGGGAGACGGCCACTCCGCAGCGCTTCCTTGGCGCTATCTCCCCGGGTTTGGCGCTGATTCTACCCCATGAGCACATCGAGCTGCTGGTGTCGGATCCGGCAGGGAAGCGCTACTTCCGTCTGGGCGAGCACCCGGGCGGCCCCATGTGGCGGGACCCCTCCCTCATCATCGAGCGAGATCATCTCGACATTGCCGACATCTTCGGAGCTGAGGAACGACTGCTACTGGGCGACACCTACGAGGATCCGCGATGGCCCCGAGGCTTTCTCACTGCCGGTGAGCCCGCCGGTGCCGACATCCGAGCCGTGGTCGGTGCCCGGCTCGATCTTCGGGGTAACATCCCGGCGTACTTACTTGTGGGCAGCATCGGGCCCGAGCTGTACCGGGAGGAAGATGCGGAGCTGCTGCGACTATTTGCCGGACTGGTCACTCCTCAGATTGCCGGCTTTCTTCTGGTGGACGAGCCGGCGACGGCACCCTCGCCGGCCAGGCCGGTCGAGAGTAATCCGCACGCGGAGTTGTTCTTTCGCATTGCGGGGCTGTTGGCGACCACACCCGAAGCTGCGGTGGCCATCCAGCTGATTGCGTCGGAGGCCCGGGCCGCCTTGCCCTATGACACGCTCACCTTTGCCTTGCGGATGACGCAGACCGATCGCGTGGTATTACTGGAGGCCGGCGAGCAGCGGCCCCTGGCTCAGCTTCCGTTGGTCTCCGTAGCTGGAACCGCTCTGGGCCGGACTCTACGGGGAGATTTGCCCTGCGCCTACGCCCAGAATGGCAGTGAGACCCAGATGATTGTTCCGCTTCGGGTGGCCGGGCGAATCCATGGCGCACTCATCTTCGGCTCCGAATCGCCCGGCGCGCTGACCGAGCATCACGTGGTGCCGGCGCAGCATCTGGCCAATATCGTTGCGGCCCATCTCGAGCTGTTTCGCCGAGGCGCCATGCTGCCGCACCCAACGGTGTCGCGCTGGCGTTCCGACCGAAAGACGGTGATCTGAGCCGACCGATCAGAAGCCCCGGGCTGTGCCTTCCGCGTGGTGTGAAGTGGCCAGCACCGGCGCCCGCGTCCCCATGAGCCTCCGCAGGAGATACGCAGCCAGGAGCACCAGCCCGAACATGCAGACAATCACCGGACCAGTCGGTAGATCGTAGTGGAATGAAATCCAGAGGCCGAGCGCGGACGCGACCGCACCGGCCAGCCAGGACAGGAGGGCAAGGGTGCCCTGCTTTCGAGTAAACTGAAACGCAACCGCTGCCGGCACTACGAGGAACGAGAACACCAGCAGCACGCCGGCGATCGGCACCGAAAAAGTGATGACGATCCCGAACGACAGATAGAACAGAAAGTCCCACCACCGAATCCGCCAACTTCGGCCCAGTGCGGTCTCCGGGCTGAAGGAGATGGTGAGAAATCGATTCCGCAGCGCCCAGTGAAAAACCCCAATCACGGCGTAGACACCGGCCAGCCGGATGATGGTGGGCCAGGTGACCCATAACAGGCTCCCCACCAGGATGTCCTTGATCGCCTCGCCGCCACGGGGGGTCCGGTCTGCCACCAGGATCGCTGCCGCCGAAGCCATCACGTAGACAATGCCGATGATCGCTTCTTGCGGCACTGCCCCCTTCTCGGATGTGCGCGTCAGGGCGAACATCGCGGCGCCCAGGCTGGTGAACCCCAGTGCGTAGGCAAACGCGCTGGTCGAGTCCGGCTGGCTCCCAGCCAGAATGGCCACGGCGGAGCCCAGGGCCGCCATCTGCGCCAGTGAGAGATCGACGAAGATGACTTCGCGGGCGATGACGTGGAGCCCGAGATAGGAATGAATGGCAACGATGACGAGACACGCCACCAGCGGGGGAAGGAAGAGGCCCAGGTCCATTACCTGGCTCCAGTCGTGAGCGCCACGTCCTTGAAGCCGACGGCTAGATTGGTGACCCAGGTGTTCATGAGATCGAAGTAGGTGTTGACCCCGGGCGCTCCCTGGGTGTTCTCCGGCACAATCACCGCCCGGGCACCGGTTCGTGCCGCCACCTGCTGGATTTGCTTGCGATCGAAGTAGTTGGATGCGAAGAGCACTGGAATCTTGCGGTCGCGCATGAGTTGAATCACCTCCTGCACGTGCCCCGGTGTCGGTGGAATCCCGGGTTTCGCCTCGATGTAAGTGACGCAGTCCACATCGTACCGCCGGCTGAAGTACGCCCACTCCTTGTGGTAGCAAGCCATCTGCTTGCCCCGGAAAACCTCGGCCTGCTTGAGCCAGCCGGCGAGCCGGGTACTCAGCGGCTTGCCCTGATACTTCTGCTGCCCGAGGAAGTCGAACAGCTTGTTGGACCGCAGCAGATCGAACGCGGTAGCGGGCGTCAGGATGCCAACCAGGGTGGGGCCCATGGTCGCTTCCAAGATACGTTTCTCGAAATCCCGTTCCCGCTCGGCATAGAACGACGAGTTGTCCGGCGAGACCCGCTGGAGGCCCCCCAGGATGTTTCGGGCGATGATGATCCCGTTGACCGGATCGGTGTGGATGTGCGGATTGCCGTCAACGTGGATGTCGCCCTGGGCCCGACTCAGAGACGTGGGGACTTCCAGGAGATCGATCCCCCGATAGGCGGCGACATACCCTGGTGCGCCGTCGAGGATGTTGCGGTTGCCGGCCCGGTCAAGCAGCGCCGGTACCCACAGCTCGAGGTCCATCCCCGTGGTGACAAACAGATCGGCGTTCCGGAGAATCGCCACGAAGCTCGGCTTGGGCTGCACGAAGTGCGGATCCTCGTCGCCCTGGGCTATCGATGTGACCGTGCCCCGGTCGCCCACGATCTCGCGGGCGATAGCGCCGTAGGTGGTGAGGCTGGTGACGATCTTCGGGGGGGCCGCCCGGTGCGGCGGTGGGGCAGTCGGCCCCGTGAAGAGAGCCCCCAGCATGAACAGTGAAGTGAATGTCATAGTGTAGTCCCTCAATTGACCTTAAGTATTCGGGCGATTCTTCTTGCACTCAGCTTCGTCCGCCCGTCCGCCCGTCCGCCCGTCCGCCCGTCCGCCGTCAATACGTCTCATGCTTATGCGGTCCCATGGCCCAGACCGCTTGCAGCGAAAGCAGGTTGCGGCTCCCCTCCAGATCGGTGTGGCGGTGCTCGCCTTCCAGCCGGATGTAGACGAACTCGCTCTGCCACCACGTGAGGTTCGGGGTGATGCGCCACTCGGTGTCGTCCGGGCCGCGGGGGGCCTCCACCCAATCGTATCGAGCGCCGAAGACCCAGCGGCGGCTGGTGCGCGCCTGGAGGTCCAGAAATGCGCCGTACCGATTCGTGGTAGTGCCCAGTTCCTCGGCGTGCAACCGGTAGCCTTCGGCCCGGAAGGTGATGTCGCGCCGGGTGCCCGCTTCTGGTGGACGATAGGTCAGCCGGAAATCGAGGCCTGCCAGACGACTCTTGAGATCGGCGGCGTCGTTGTTGCCGCCGAGAGCGGTGACGCCGAGCTGGGCGTAGGTGCTGCGGCTGAGCTGGCGAAAGTTCTGCAGCCGGCCCAGGAGCGTGGGTTGCCGGCTGTCGGCAAAGAGCGGGTCGCTCTCTGCCACCGTGCCCTGGAGCCAGACCTCGTGGGTCGTGCCGGCGAGGGAGAAGGGCAGCACGGTGTAGAGGGAGACCCCGATGCCGGCGAGGCCCTCCTCCGAGAAGAAGCGCTGGTACACCAGCGGGTATTCGGTCTCGGGTAGCGCGTGGGCATGCCACCGGTTGAGGTCGCCCACCTGCTGGCGGAACTTGCCGAGATCCAAGCGGAGCCTGCCGGGCAGGCCGGTCCAGTAGAGGTATCCCTCTTCGATTTCCACTCCTTCTTCCGAAGCAGCCAGGAAGATCTTGGTATTGGAATAGGGATCGAGCGCGGACTGAAAAGCGAACTCGAACTCCCGCGCGACAAAGTTGTCCTCCTGCCGGCCCTCGCGAGCTACCAGCCGGACGTCGCCTGTCGCGCTGATCTCCGGGTTGAGCAGGTTGGCGCCTCGCGGAGCTGCAGGCGGCGGCGCCGCTTCCGGCTGTCTGGTTTGGGTGGAATCACCCTCGGGGCCTGGCGTCTGTCCCGCCGCCCTTGCAGCCGCAGCGCGTATGGCCGCGAGATCGTCGGCGGAGTCGGGGGACTCGGCCGGAGCAGGCGACGGCGTTTTCTCCGGCGCGCAGCGAGTCTTCCGCAGCGCTGCCAGCCGCCGCTCGAGCGCGCCGACCCTCGCGGCCAGACTATCGGTGACCCGGTCGCCGGATGGCTGGGGGAGGGTGGGTCCGGCCTCGCCCGGGCAGAGTCCGGCCTGCAAGGAATCGATACGCGCAGACAGGGCCGACAGCGCTCGATTGATCGAGTCGACTCGGGCGCTGACTTGTGCCTGGGCTGCTGAAGCGGCTCCCAGCCAGCAAGCGGCCAGGAGAATGGCCGTGCGAGCACGGAAGTGCATGGGTCCTCCGATTGTAAGAGTTACGCGTCCAGTGGACGCGCGGTCTCAGACAGATCGGGTGACGGGCGGCGCTCGGGATCGCGCCGGGCTGGCCGACGCGGAAGGGGCGAGGTGGTTTTCGTGCGAGAGATGGACTCGCCGCTCATCGCCGATGGCGATGGCGATCGTACCGACTGCTCTGCTGCTGTGGGGAGCGAAAGCAGCCGCCTGACAGAAGGCGCAGGTGGCTTCGTCGTGAACTGGAGAGGGAAGCGATTCGCGGGGCGAGCTGACGATGCTGCGCTGAGAGAATCCAGATGGGTGGTGAGCGGGACTCGCCGTACCCAGCACCAGCTGCGCACCGGCGACCAAGACCGGCAGCAACCCGGCCATCCGACCTACCCAGCGAAGACCCATGGTCTAAGGGTAGTGGCTTGTTCCTCCGATTCAAGCGGTCCGGCGGAGCGGGCCGTCGGCAGGCAGCAGAAACCAGAGCGCGGTTCCCTTCCCGTAGACCGAATCGGCTCCGATGGTGCCGCCGTGCATCTCCACGAACTTTTTGCAGAGGGCCAATCCCAGACCGGTGCCCTGAGCCCGTCGGCTGGAGGAGCTGTCCACCTGGCTGAACTCCTGAAAAAGCTTCGGCATGTCCTCCCGCTTGATGCCCATGCCCTCATCGGTCACCGAGATCCAGACCACGTCGTGAGGGACGAGTCTGCCCCGGTCACCGGCGCGATCAGAAGGCTGGCGCAGCGGCGCCCGGGTGCGCACCGCAGCAAGACAGATCTTGCCGCCCTCGGCGGTGAACTTGGACGCGTTGGAGAGGAGGTTGTACAGAATCTGCCGGATTCTCACCCCGTCAGCCACGATGGTGAGCGGCGCCGAGTCGAGCTGGAGAATGCATTCCTGCTGCTTGGCGGTGCGCAGGCTGGCGGTGTCGGTTACGGCGCCGGTGATTGCTTCCCTGATGTCGGTCAGGGCCAGTGAGAGGGACATCCGGCCGGCCTCGACCTTGGAGAGATCGAGCACGCTGTTGATCAGCGACAGCAGATGCTTGCCGTTCCGCAGCACGGCCTCGGTGAACTCCCGCTGCGTCGCCGTTATATCGCCGGCGCCGCCCTCCAGCATCAGGTCGGAGAACCCGATGATCGCGTTCAGCGGAGTCCTGAGCTCGTGCGACATGTTGGTCAGAAACTCGCTCTTCAGCTGGGTTGCCCGCTGCAGCAGCTGATTCTTGCTCCGGAGCGCGGCTTCGTTGCGCCGGCTCTCGGAGAGCACCGATGCCCGGTCCAGACCCACCACCACCTGATCGCCCAGAATCTGGAGCAGCTGGACATCGTGCTGGCTGAATGGCTGACCGTCCCGGCGGTTGTAGACGCTCACCGTTCCGACCACGAATCCCGCGGAGCGGAGCGGGACGATGGCGGACGTCTTGAGCGGGACCGGAATGCTGGGCGGCCGGTAACTCCGCGGGTCGGCATCCATGTCGTCCGACACCAGCGCCGAATCCTGAGTCACCACCCAACCCAGCAGCGAGCCTTCGACCGGGATGAGCATGCCGGTGGCGAGCTCGAGTGGGCCGGTCGCCGCCTTCACCTTCAGGAAGCGACCCTCCTCCACCATCAGCGTGACTGCGCCGCTTTCCGCCTCGAGCAGCTCGGCTGCGGCCTGGGCGACTTCCCGCACCAGACCATCGAGCTCGGCGCCGGCCAGGAGGGTGCCGGCCAGGTGTCGCAGCCGTTCGAGCTCGCGATTCCGCCGGTCCGCCTGGGTCAGCGCATTGCGGAGCGAGGTTTTCTGTGCCTCGGAGAGCTCGCCCATGTGACGGAAGGTGACCAGCGTCAGCAGCGTCGCGATCGAGGTCAGCAGCAGGCCCACTGCATCGTCGCGGCGGATCAGCCAGACGCCGAGCCAGGTAATGATGATCGCAACGCCGATGATTGAGCCGGTATAGGAGAGCCGGCGCCAGTGGCGTTCGAATCGATCCCAGAAGGTCGGAGGAGAAGCGTCTTCGCGAGCGCTCATCTCTCGTCCGGGCCCAGCAGCTCGGAAAAGGCGGTCTGGCCGGTCCGAAGCATTCGCCGGAGATAGGGCCGGCAGAGTCCGCACTGGGCACCGCAGCCGGTCTCTTTCATCAGCTCCTCCAAACTCCAGTTGCCCGCTCGAGCCCGCGGCAGCAGTTCGGCGAACGGGGTGCTGCGGCAGATACAGCCGGAGACAAGCACGGGCCTCGTCTCACCGGCCATCGAGCCCGGCTACGGTCATCCGTCCCTCCGACCGTCCGCCCGTCATCACGGATTGGTGGGGCGAATGTCCAGCTCGCTCACCAGCGCCCGCTCCGGGAGGTTGATCGCGTGCACAATGGTCTCCGCCACATCCGCGGGCTTGAGGATACGCTGGGGGTCTGACTTCAACATCGATTGGTCCCGGATGAGGCCGGTGTCCACGGAACCAGGGCAGATGGCAATGACCCGAATGTTGTCTTTCCGGGTTTCCAGCATCAGGGAGCGGCTGAATCCGAGGACCGCGTGCTTCGATGCCGTATAGGCGGTGCCGCCGACAAAACCATTTCGTCCTGCGAGGCTCGCCACGTTGACGATCGCGCCGTGCTTGCGCTGCCGCATGGCGGGGAGCACTGCCCGGGTCATCAGGAACAAACTCCGGACGTTGGTTCCCATGGTGGCGTCCCATTCGTCCAAGGTCAGCTGTTCGAACGGCTTGGCGATAAGCACGCCGGCGTTGTTGACCAGCACGTCCGCCGGACCCAGGGCCCGGTTCAACTCGTCCACGGCTCGTTGCGCCTGATCTGGATGGCCGACGTCCGCGGCCGCACCTGCAGCTTCTATGCCCTCTCGGGACAGCTCGTTGGCGAGGTCCTCCACCACCGACTCAGTGCGGGCAACCAGCCCCACAGCGTAGCCGGCGCGACCGAGCGCCAGGGCCGTGGCGCGCCCGATACCCTGGGTTGCTCCCGTGATGTAGGCGACTTTCTCGGGGGAAGGCATAGGGGAGAATACTAGGCGGTAAGGCGGTAAGGCGGTAAGGCGAGTCGGAGAGTCGGAGAGTCGGAGAGTCGGAGAGTCGGAGAGGCGGAGAGTCGGAGGCTCGGAGGGGAAGGCGGTAACCGGCGCGTCATTCCCATCGCAGCGCTGAAGCCGACACTTCTCTTCAGCTCGGCTCGTAAATCCAGCAACGGGTCCTCTCCACTTTCCCCGACAATGTCTATTCGGTTACACCTATGACACATCCGTGTTCGGTCCCGCTCTGCCTCCTCGGTCTTCTCGTCGCCTGTAGCGGAACTCCGAAAGAGACTGCCGCGCCGGCACCGGTTTCTCCCCAGCACACCACAGCCGCCGCACCGGGCAACGCTCCGGCACAACTCGATGCCTTGGCCGATGAATACTGGGCCACGTTCGTCCAGACCTTTCCCCTGACGGGGCTCTTCCTCGGCGCCGCCGAAAGTCCGGCCGATCGGATGGGCGACAACTCGCTCTCGGCGGTGCGCGCCTGGGAGCAGAAGGAGGACCGCTGGATCGGTCAGTTGCGGCGGGTTGAGGCCGCCGCGCTCCGAGGAACACCGCAGGACGCCAGCTACGGGGTGTTGCTCGAGACGCTGGAAGCCTCTCGCCAGAATCGGGTGTGTCGTCCCGAACTGCTGCCGCTCAACCAGCAGGGGGGGTGGCAAGTCTTCCTGCCGGTTCTCGCTCAACTGCAGCCGTTGGGAAGCCCTGACCTCCGGAGCGCGGCGCTGGCGCGCTGGCACGGCGTTGCCGGCTACGTGGACACCGAGATCGCCAATCTGAAGGAGGGGCTGCGCCTGGGTTACACCCAACCCAAAGGAAACGCTCAGGCCGTAGTCGCGCAGCTCGACGACCTGCTCGAGCTACCGGCCGAGCGCTCGCCCTTTGCCGGGCTCGCCGGGCGAGACTCGGCGCCGGGATTTCGGGACTCGATCATCGCCATCGTCGGCCGGGAGATCATTCCGGCGGCGACGCGCTATCGGGACTTCCTGGTCTCGGAGTACATCCCCCGCGCCCGCAGCACCACCGAGCTCACGACACTGCCGAACGGCGCCGAGTGCTATCGGGCCCGGGTCCGCCAGTTCACCACGGTGGACCGCGACGCCAGGGTGATTCACCAGCTCGGGCTCCAGCAGATGGCGGCGCTCGAAGCGGAGGCTCGGCCCATCGCGCAGCGCATCCTGGGGAGCTCGGACCTTCCCGCCGTTTACGAAAGGCTTCGGACCGACACCACCTACACCTTCCGCAACCGGGAGGAGATCATCCGGTCGGCGGAAGCCGCCATCGGCCGGGCCAAGGTGGCAATGCCCCGGTGGTTCGGCCGGCTGCCCCGGGGCGATGTCATCGTCGATCCCTGTCTCCCATTCGAGGAGAAGAGCGGGTGCCCCAACTCGTATGTGCCCGGCACGCCCGATGGCAAGCGGCCGGGGCGCTGGCGAATCAACGCGAGCGATGCGCCACCCAAGCCCCGAGCGACGCTGGAGGGCATCGCTTTCCACGAGACCGTCCCGGGGCATCACCTCCAGATCGCCATTGCGCAGGAGCGGACCGGCGCGCACCCGATCACTCGCTACCTCTTCTTCTCCGGTTACACGGAGGGCTGGGGACTCTACGCCGAGCGACTGGCCCAGGAGATGGGGCTGTACTCCAGTGAGCTCGACTGGTTCGGTGATCTCGGGCAGCAGGCGCTGCGTGCCGCCCGCCTGGTGGTGGACCCCGGGCTCGCGGTGCTGGGCTGGCCCCGCCAGCGGGCGATCGACTACATGATGGCCCACGTGCCGATCTCCCGGGCCGGAGCAGAGTCGGAGGTGGACCGCTACATCGCCAATCCGGGGCAGGCGACGGCGTACATGATCGGGCGGCTCGAGATCGAGCGGCTCAGGGACCAGGCGAAGAGTCGGCTGGGTGCTCAGTTCGATATCCGTGAGTTCCACGACAGAGTGCTGGAAAACGGGAGCGTGCCGCTGTCGTTTCTGCGGGCGCATCTCGAGGAATGGAAGCGGTAAGGCGGTCGGGTAGTAGGTCAGGCGGTGGGTCTATGACCTCAAGAACGGCCCGGGTTGGCTCCGGGCCGTTCCAGTCGAGGAATCCAGCAGAGCAGCAGATCAGTTCAACGGGCAGCCCAGGTTGTTGTCCGCATCAAGCGCGTTCTTCAGTGCCAGCATGGTCGAACGAGAGCCCGTGGCGAGCGCCGCGTTCACGTCCGCGATGATGGAAGCGGCCGTGCGCGGGTAGTCCACCCCGGGGTGCGATGCGTTCAGCAGCGCGGCCACCGCATGGTGCAGCAGCGCGCGGGCGGCATCGGCCACAGTCGGCCCTGCCGGGAAGCTCAACGCGGCCAGCAGCGTGGCATTGTCGACGCCGTATGCGTCGGGCACGTCGAAGACGGATTCCAGCGTCTGGCTGGGCGAGAACCCGGTGGCGGCCCACCGGCTCTGATGGTTCTTCCAGAAGCCGGGTGTGCACCCCTCCTCCCCCAGCTCCTCCTGCCGAGTGCAGACCTTGATGTTGTCGAGGGCACCGGAGCCGGTCACGTTGTCGACGGCCGAAGTCCCCAGTTGAAACTCCACGCTGCCGGTGATGACCGGCTTGGATGACGGGGTGACGACCTGGACCTGTGCCTCACCCTGGGGGGTGGTCGCGGCCACCTGGGTGCCGTTTACCCGCATCACGATCGGCTGCTCCCCACTGTTGTCGTCCACCGCCGTGAACCGATCGATAAACGAGTTGGGCGCAAAGCCGGTCAGGGTGATGAGGCCGCCCCAGCGATAGTCGCCCCAGGGGTTGAAGCCGCGGTTGTCCTCGATCACGAGCACTCGTCCCAGGCCTTCGCACTCGTCACAGATTCCGGGCGTCTTCCAGAGCAGATCCAGGTCCTTCCAGTCACCCGGACCGTAGATCCCGTCGCCCTTGGTGGGATCGAGGTTGGTGTTGAAGGCGCGGAGCCGGTTGTTGGGGTTGGGATTGCCGTTGGGCTGGAGGAAGGAGGCCACCCCGAAGTTGACCGTCATGCCGGAGAGCGCGACCGAGGTCACGATGTCGCCGTTACTGAACTCGTTGAAGGTGATCGTTTGACAGGCGTTCACCTCGGTGAACGATGGCGGGTTGTCCTCTGCCGGCGGGCTGACCATAGCGCCATCGGCGCAGGCCGACACGAGTAGCGCGCTCATGATGGACACGTAACGATGTGTGGACGGGGGTACTCGCATAGCGACTCCGAGGCAAAGACGTGGACCCGCGGCAGGAATTCGAGAGGCACAACATACCTGTGAGTACGGGAGTCGGCAAATCATCTACAAAGCTGAGCGGTGCTGCTACAAAGCTGAGCGGTTGCTGTCCTCCGCTCTCACCTCATACCTCTCTCCTCTTGCCCCTCACTCTTACCTCTCACCTCTTACTTTTAGGGCATGTCTCTCCCCCTCCAACACCCTGTCATCCGCGGCAACGGGCGCGGTCGGATGCCGGCTCCCGACGTCGGCTGGCGGGAGCGGCTCCAGGCGCTCCGGCACCTGCCCAAGCTGCTCCGCATGGTGTGGGACACCGAGCCGCGCTACGTCGTAGGCATCCTGATGCTTCGGGTGGCCCGCTCGGCGGTGCCGCTGGCGGTGCTCTGGATCGGCAAGCTCATCGTGGACGAGGTGGTGCGGGCCATTGCCACCCACGCGCAAGGCGGCCCGATTCCCTGGAACCGGCTCGCGCTGTTGGTCGGGATCGAGCTGGGGATCGCGCTGGTGGGCGAGGGGCTGAGCCGAGTGTCGGCCCTGCTGGAGAGTCTCCTGGGCGACCTCTTCGCCAACCGAACCAGCGTGCAGCTCATGCAGCACGCCGCGACCCTCGACCTGGAGCAGTTCGAGAATGCCGAGATCTATGACAAGCTGGAGCGGGCCCGGCGGCAGACGGTAGGCCGGATCGGATTGTTCACCATGCTCCTGGCGACGCTGCAGGACTTGATCACTCTGGTGTCGCTCAGTGTGGCGCTGGCGGTGTACGTGCCCTGGCTCCTGGTGCTGCTGGCAGTCGCAGTGCTGCCCTCGCTTCTGGGTGAGACCCACTTCGCGTCGCTGGGCTACTCGCTCCTCTTCTCCTGGACTCCGGAACGGCGCCAGCTGGACTACCTGCGGTATATCGGGGCCAGCGACATCTCCGCCAAGGAGCTGAAGCTGTTCGGGCTGTCGGACTTTCTGGTGGGCCGGTACGACCGGTTGTCGCAGGAGTTCTACGAAGCCAACAAGTCGCTGGCGGTCAGGCGGAGCGTCATCTCCACCCTGCTGGCCGCAGTGGGAACGCTGGGGTACTACAGCGCCTACGCGGTCATCATTTATCTCACGGTGATCGGCTATCGCTCGGCGGCGGGCGTGTTCACCATCGGCGTGCTGACCTTCCTGGCCGGCTCGTTCCGGCAGAGCCGGGACCTGATCCAGCGGGTGCTGCTGTCGCTGAGTCAGGTGTTCGAGCAGAGCCTCTACCTGGATGACCTGTTCAGCTTTCTCGAGATCGAGCCCAGCATCCGGCTCAAACCGGGCGCCAAGCCGGTACCGGTACCGATCCGCACCGGATTCACCTTTGAGGGCGTGGGCTTCAAATATCCTGGCTCGGAGCAGTGGGCAGTGCGGCAACTCGACTTCGCGCTCGCGCCGGGCGAGCGGATCGCGCTGGTCGGCGAGAACGGGGCCGGGAAGACCACGCTGGTCAAGCTGCTGGCTCGGCTCTACGACCCGACCGAGGGCCGGATCCTGCTCGACGGGGTCGATCTCCGGGAGTACGACATCGACAGTCTGCGGCGGAACATCGGGGTCATCTTTCAGGACTTCGTCCGTTACGACTTTTTATTGAAGGAGAACATCGCGGTCGGCAACATCGAGCGGGTGACGGACGAGCCGGCGATCAAGACGGCGGCGGAGCGGAGCCTGGCGGATTCGGTGGTCCAGCGCCTCACCGGCGGGTTCGAGCAGATGCTGGGCAAGCGGTTCGAGGGCGGGGTGGATCTCTCCGGCGGTGAGTGGCAGAAGGTGGCGCTGGCCCGGGCCTATATGCGGGAGGCGCAGCTCCTGATTCTGGACGAGCCCACCGCGGCGCTGGATGCCCGCGCCGAGTACGAGGTGTTTCTCCGTTTCAGCGAGCTTACTAGAGGAAGGATGGCGGTGCTGATATCACACCGATTCTCGACCGTGCGAATGGCCGATCGGATCCTGGTGCTCAAGGGCGGAGAATTAGTGGAACAGGGAACCCATGAGGCGCTCGTAGCGCTAGGCGGGTTGTATTCAGAGTTGTTTCAGCTCCAGGCGGCTGGATATCGGTAGATCCCAAAGCACAGCGGTGATACACAACACCGGAAAAGCAAAAGCGGACCCGCTGAGCGGATCCGCTTTCTGCCCTGCCGATGAGGGGCTTAGTGAGCCGGTTGCATCTGCGAGAAGAACTGCTCGCCGGCCTCTTTCAGCTCCTCCGGTGTCATGTCCCGGACGTGCTGGGCCAGCCACCACTTGTGGCCGAAGGGATCCTCGAAGCACCCGGCCCGGTCGCCCCAGAACTGGTCTGCCAGCGGCATGATCTCCTTGCCGCCAGCGCTAATTGCCCGCTTCCACGCCGCATCCACGTTCTCCAGGTAGACGAACAAACCCACGGGCGTGCCGCCCAGCGTCTTCGGGCCCTTGCCGCCCTGCTCCGGCATCTCGTCACCGAGCATGATGACCGAGTCCCCGATCTGGATCTCGGCGTGCATGATGCTCCCGTCCGGACCGGCAAACCGCCCTCGCTCCTCGGCCCCCAACGCCTTCTTGTAGAAGTCGATAGCCTTCGCCGCCCCGGCCACCATGAGGCTGGGTGTCACGGTGTGATATCCCTTGGGGATCGCCTGCGTGGTCTTGGCCATAAATCGCCTCCTGCTGAATGAGTGATTGCGGCCAGTATAGAAACGGAAACCGGGGGTGGCAACCCCTTTTTGTCGCGATTGGGAACGTCAAATGTCACAATTGCGTGTCTTCTCAGAGTGAACAAAGCAACTGCGCACCGTAAAAGCAAAGCAACTGCGCACCACGGAGGCACGGAGGACACGGAGTCAACCCGGAGACAACAAGATGGCTAGGGCTTTTCTCTCTCCGGTCTGGTGGCAGGTTGTTTCGTTACGTGGGTTTGGCCACAGTTGAAAGGCAAAACCCGCGGGAGAATGATGATGCTTTGCTGCCAGTGGACGCTCATCTTGGGGTTTTGCGGCTGGGCGTGTGGCGCTAATTGAGCATCCCATTAACACGGTTAGTGCTCGAACCATCGGGGCCGCCATTGAGGTACATCGCCACCTGGGTCCCGGCCTGTTGGAATCGAGTTATCAGAGCTGCCTGTCCCGCGAGTTGGAACTCCGAGGAATCCGACATCGCTGTCATGTGGAGCTGCCACTGCAATACAAAGGAGTGAGGCTCACAAAAGCCTATGTCATCGATCTTTTGATTCATAGTTCCCTAGTTGTAGAAATCAAATCTGTTGACAAGTTGCTCCCGATTCACGCTTCCCAACTCCTCACGTACATGCGACTGCTCAAAGTGTCATCGGGTCTTCTGATCAACTTCAATGTGACCACCCTAGTCCATGGCATCAAACG
>Ga0307410_10000393_pt1 | contig 17209 bp, 20 predicted proteins | sample 322Ometagenome_3_FD_203707 | JGI IMG/M metagenome (GOLD analysis project Ga0307410, IMG submission 203707) | Maize rhizosphere microbial communities from greenhouse at UC Davis, California, United States - 322HYB-O-3 | ecosystem: Host-associated > Plants > Roots > Rhizosphere > Soil | place... | reverse complement strand
CATCACGCCACGGACCAGGACATAGGCGACCGCGGCCATCGCGACGACCAGCAGGATGGTGAGGACGGTGTTCATGCGGCCGCTCTACGCCGGGCTCAGCCGAAATCCTAGGGGCAGCTTCCCTTCCCGGAGGTCGGCGGCAAGGGCACGACCGTCGACGCCGCTTTCGCGGATGGCCTGCAGGGTTGGCGCCTGGTCACGCTTGGCCAGACGCCGCCCGTCGTCGTGGGTGACCAGCGGGTGGTGCCGGTAGGCCGGCTCGGGCAGGCCGAGCAGCGTTTGCAGAAGGCGCTGCGTCGGGGTGGACGGGCGCAGATCGGCGCCGCGAACGACCAAAGTCACGCCCGCCGCGGCATCGTCGACTACGCAGGCGAGGTGATAGGAGGAAGGCGCGTCCTTGCGGGCGAGGATGGCGTCACCGAAATCGCCCGGCTTGCTTTCGAATGCCTTCCCATCTTCCTCGCGCCAGCCGGGCAGGCCGGCCCGGTCCAGCGCCGCCTTGGAGTCCAGCCGCCAGCAATGTGGCGTGCTGGCTCGTCGATCCGGATCGTCGGGCAGGGGGCGGCAGGTTCCGGGGTAGAGGCTGCCGGCATCGCCGTGCGGCGCGGTGAGCGACTGAACGATCTCGGCACGGGTGCAGAAGCAGGCATAGACCAGTCGCTCCGCCTTCAGCCGGTCGAGCGCCTGCTGGTAGAGCCAGGTCCGCTCCGACTGGACGATCGGCTCGCCATCCCACTCGGTGCCGAGCCATTTGAGATCTTCGTAAATACCGTCGACGAATTCCGGCCGGCAGCGCCCCGGATCGAGGTCCTCGATCCGCAGGAGGAAGCGCCCGCCGCTCTCCCGAGCGAGCGCATGGCCCATCACAGCCGAATAGGCATGGCCCAGGTGCAGCCGCCCAGACGGCGAGGGAGCGAAACGTGTGACCTTCAGGACTCACTCCATGATAAAGGCGTGTCCGGCGACTCTTGACGGTGATTCGCCATCTGTGGTGTCATGCCACCGTCACCTCGGGTTGGCATCCGGGGGCGCAGACGGAAAGACGGGCTTTTTCGGCCGCCGGTCTCCCGCCAAGGTTCCGTCAGGCCTGGCAAGCCGGCGGGGTGGTGCGACTAGGCCGGAGGCGCGGCGTTCGAGAGCTGGACGAACGCTGGAGACTTATTGCGCCGTGTATCATTCCGACCTCATTCGCCATCCGGACAGCTGCCCCGCGCTGGTGCTCAATGCCGACTACACGCCGCTGAGCTATTATCCCTTGTCGCTGTGGCCTTGGCAGACAGCGATCAAGGCGATGTTCCTGGAGCGGGTCGACGTCGTCGCCCACTACGACAGGGAGGTTCACAGCCCGTCGGCGTCACTCAAGCTGCCGTCGGTTATCGCGTTGCGCCAATATGTTCGGCCCAACGAGTATCCGGCTTTTACCCGGTTCAACCTGTTCCTTCGCGACCGTTTCCGCTGTGTTTATTGCGGGTCACACCGGGAGCTGACGTTCGACCATGTCGTGCCGCGGGCGCAAGGCGGGCGGACGAGCTGGGAGAATGTCGCTACCGCCTGCGCCCCCTGCAACCTCAGGAAGGGCGGCCGGACGCCGCGTCAGGCGGGCATGCACATCGAACGCGAGCCAATCCGCCCGACCAGCTGGCAACTTCAGGACCGTGGCAAAAGCTTTCCGCCCAACTACCTCCATCAGAGCTGGCGGGACTATCTCTACTGGGATGTCGAACTGGAGCCCTAAGGAGCCTGTTAACCAATTCTGTTTAGGGTTTCAGAATGCAGGTCGAACCCGCCCCACCCTCAAACCATGGCAGCGGCAGCGCGCGATTGCTCATCGTCGAGCCGAACCGCGGCGCCCTTCAGGTTATGGCCAAGCGGCTCGGCGAAGCGGGCTACCGGATCATCGCCTGCAACAATGGCGGCAGCGCGACCGCCGAAATGCTTCGCGCACCGGTTGACCTTGTGCTGGCCGAGCTCAGGATGGACGGCGTCAGTGGGGTCGAGCTTACCCGCCGGATCCGCGACGACACCAAGCTGAAAGACACGCCGGTGATCCTGATCACCGGGAAAAGCGACAGCAGTGGCGCGGTCGACGGATTTGCCGCAGGCGCCGACGATGTCGTCGCCAAGCCTTTCCATTTCGAAGTACTCGCCGCCCGCATCGCCCGCCGCATTGCCCGCGCCCGCTCGGTCAAGGAATTGCGAGCCGACAACGCCACCCTCGATGCCAGGGTCATCACTCGGTCGATCGAATTGGGCGAGATCCGGGCCGCACTTGAGCAGAGCGAAGCAGAGCGGTTGAGGCTTCAGCAGCTCGTCAGCCGCGGTTAGCGAGAAATTCCTCGATTTTCGGGCGCAGGTCGTCGCGGTCGAGCGCGATTGCCAAGTTGGCCAGGACGAACCCAGCCTTGTCGCCGCAGTCATGACGGACTGCGTCGACCTTGAGGGCATGGAAAGGCTGCCGTCCGACCAGCCTGGCCATTCCGTCGGTCAGCTGGATCTCGCCACCCGCGCCTCGCTCGCCCTTTTCCAAGACCTCCATCACTTCGGGCTGGAGGATGTAGCGTCCGACAATGGCCAGCCGGGACGGCGCTTCGGCAGGCTTAGGCTTTTCGACCACACCTCTCACTTCGGTCAGCGCGCCGTCGATGTTGCCGGGTGTGATGATTCCGTAGCTGCCGGTCTTTTCCGCCGGTACCTCCTGCGAGCAAATGATGTTGCCGCCGACCTTTCGATAGACGTCCATCATCTGCTTCAAAGCGCCAGGTTTTCCGACCATCAAATCATCGGGCAACAGCACCGCGAACGGCTCGTCGCCGACGATATGCCGGGCACACCAGACGGCATGACCCAGTCCCAGGGGTTGCTGCTGGCGAACCGTGACAATTTCGCCAGTCGATGCCCGCGACGGCGCAAGGGGCTCAAGGCTTTTACCAGCCATTTCCATCACCGCTTCGAGCTCGAAATTGGTGTCGAAATAGTCGACTAGGCTCGATTTTCCGCGGCCGGTGATGAAGATCATCTGCTCGATGCCGGCCTCACGAGCCTCGTCGACCACATATTGGATCAGCGGGCGGTCGACGACTGTCAACATTTCCTTGGGCATCGTCTTGGTCGCGGGAAGGAGGCGCGTGCCGAGGCCGGCGACCGGAAAGATCGCTTTGCGAACCGGCTTCATCGGTCTTGCGGTTCCTGCTCGATGGCCGGTTCGGTAGCGGGTGGCGGCACAGCCTCACCGTCCGGCGGAGGCAGGTCGAACCGGTCTGCCTGGCGTACGTCTCCACGTTTGCTTAGCTCGTCGACCCGCCGCGGGTCGGCGTGCGGTGGCCTTTCAAGCAACTCCTCGGCGGTCAGCGACCGGCTGGCCAGGGCGGGCTTTTGCGGAAGGCTCTTGCCGGCCTGCGGCTGCAAGTCTGCGACGCGGCCGCACGAAACGATCGCGAGAGTCGAAAGGGCAATTGCGAGCTGCTTCCTCATTTTCCCTCCCGAGCCGCAATCTGCGCACGCGCCGCGGCTATCGCCGCTCGTACCCGTTCCGGGGCGGTCCCGCCAGCCGAACGCCGCGAGGAAACCGACGCCTCGACCGATAGGCGTGGCAGCACGCGTTCGTCGATCCTCGGATCGATGGCCTTCAGCTGCTCGATAGAAAGCTGGTCTACGGCCTTCCCGGCACCCTCGGCCGCAGCAACCGCTTGTCCGGCGACGTGATGCGCCTCGCGGAAGGGAACATCAGCTTCGCTGACGAGCCAGTCCGCAAGATCGGTCGCGGTGGCATGGCCGGCCGCGGCCACCGCGCGCATTCGATCGGGGACGAACTTTAGGTCGGCCATCATCCCGGCCATTGCCGCCAGGCTCAGGGCCAGCAGATCATGCGCATCGAACAGCGGCGGCTTGTCGTCCTGAAGGTCCTTGGCATAGGCGAGCGGCAGGCCCTTCAGCAGGACGAGCAGCCCAACCAGGTCGCCGATGATCCTCGCCGAATGGCCGCGGACCAGCTCGGCCGCGTCTGGGTTGCGCTTGTTGGGCATGATCGACGAGCCGGTCGACCAGGCGTCGGGCAATCTCACGAAGCCGAACGGCTGCGACGCCCACAAGATGATCTCCTCCGCCAGCCGCGACAGGTGCACCGAGCAAAGCGCGGCCGCGTGGAGGTAGTCGACGACGAAGTCCCGATCGCTGACGGCATCGAGGCTGTTCGCGGCCGGCCCGTCGAAACCGAGTGCCGCCGCAGTCTGATCGCGGTCGATGGGAAATCCGGTACCGGCCAGCGCCGCGCTGCCCAGCGGGCATATATTCATGCGTGCCCGCGCGTCGGCGAAGCGGCTGCGGTCGCGGACCAGCATTTCACGATAGGCCATCAGGTGATGGCCGAGCGTTACCGGCTGGCCCGACTGAAGGTGGGTGAAGCCGGGCATGACGTTATCGGCATGCTCCTCCGCCCGGTGAATCAGAACTGATTCCAGCGCATCGATGCCGGCGAGCGCCTCATCGATCGACCGGCGTACGAACAGCCGGAAATCGGTCGCTACCTGGTCGTTGCGGGAGCGGGCGGTGTGGAGGCGTCCGGCGGCATCGCCGATCAGCTGCTTCAGCCGATGCTCGACATGCATGTGGATGTCTTCAAGCGCGGGATCTTCCTGCAGCTTCCCCGCCTCGATCTCGGCGGCCACTTGTAGCAGCCCCTCGTCGATCGCCTTCGCATCCTCGCTCGACAAAATGCCTTGCTGCCCCAGCATCGCAGCATGCGCACGGCTGGCGTTGATGTCTTCGCGCCACAATCGCTTGTCCACGGAGATCGAGGCATTTATCTCGCGCATCACCGAGGCCGGGCCGCCCGCAAAGCGCCCGCCCCACATTTCGTTGGAGTTGTCCGTGCGGCTGATCGTTTCTCTCCTTCTCCTGGCCACGGCGCCAATCGTCGCCGGCTGCGATAGGCAAAAGGCCGAAGCGCCTCAAGCGCCCGTGACGCAGCAGGAATCCAAGGGAGTCGATCGCAGCCACAAGGGCGAGGCGGCGCCCACGCTCAAATTCAAGAATCCCGACGGAGGCGAGTTCGATCTTGGCAAGTTCAACGGCACGCCCGTGCTGGTCAACCTATGGGCCAGCTGGTGCGCACCGTGCATCAAGGAACTTCCGACGCTGCAGCAGCTGGAGCAGGTGCAGGCCGGCGAGGGGCAGCTCGGCGTGATCGCGGTCAGCCAGGACCAGGGACCGCAGGAATCGGTCGAGGCCTTCCTCGCCGAACGCGACCTGGGCCGCTTTGCCGCCTTCCACGATCCCGATATGAACCTCACTTCGGCGCTCAAGATTCAGATCATGCCAACGACGATCCTCTATGACGCTCAAGGCCGGGAGGTGTGGCGCTATGTCGGCGACCTGGATTGGACCGGCGAAGAGGCCGCTAAGCTGCTTGCCGAGCTGGATCCCTCGAAAAAAACTTGAGCAGGCGGCCGTCAATTGCTGCAAGTCCGAGCGCAATCAGGCCCAGGCCCGCGAAATCGCGGGGCTCGATGACTTCATTCAGGACGAGCGAGCCGAGGAAGATTGCCACGGGCGGGACGAGCAAGGTGACGAGCAGCGCATTGGTCGCGCCGGCCCGGTCGATGAGCCGGAAATAAAGTATGTAGGCAAAGGCGCTGCAGACGACGGCCAATGCCGCGATCGCGCCAATCGCCTTCAGCGAGGGCAAAGCGTCGAGCCACGGCTGGTCTATAAGCAGTGCAATCGGCAACATGACGATGGCTCCGGCCGTTAGCTGTCCGGTGGTGACCGACATCGGCGAAACTCCCATGGCCCGGAAACGGCGAGCCCACACCCCGGCAAAAGCGTAGCAGAGCGCGGCCGTGACGCAGGCGAGCTGGGCAAGCACATTGTTGCCGATCGAGCCGAGCAAGGCTGGCCCGATCATCACGGTAACGCCTGCAAAGCCGAGGGATACGCCGGCCAGCTTGCGACCGCTCAACTTCTCGTCGCCGGTCAGCAGATGGGCCACGACCACGCCCCAGATGGGCGTCGTCGCATTGAGAATGGCGGCTAGGCCGCTGGCGATATGGGTCTGACCCCATCCGAACAGGACGAAGGGAATCGCGTTGTTGAACAGCGCCAGCACGAGGATCGCTCCCCAAACGGCTCGAGGAAGTCCGGCGGACTCGCCCCGCCACCACAGGAACAACCACATGGCCGCGGCGGCAATCGTCAGGCGCAGCCAGACGTAGGTCAGAGGTTCAACTTCGTTGACGGCGACGCTGATGAACAGGAAGGCCGCGCCCCAGATCACCGCCAGCGCGATGAGTGTCAGCCAGTCCGAGCGGTTCATCATCGTACGGATCATGGGGGCCTCTTGCGAAGCAGCGGGCTCCGCTGCTTCCCGCCGCTTGCCCTCAAACAGATCCTCGCTGAGCGTCGCCATAAGGAAGACTCCTTCTTCCTTATCGCAAGTAGAGTAGCCCCCTCTGTGCGCCCAACCAAAGTCGCCCTGCGACTAATAAGCCACGCTTATGCGGGTCGGGGAGGGGTTCGAGCAATCGGCGGCGGGGCGCTAATCCCGCAAAAGCTCGTTGATCGACGTTTTCGAGCGCGTCCGCTCGTCGACCCGCTTGACGATCACCGCGCACGCTAAGCCGGGTCCGCCCTTGTCGCTCGGAAGCGATCCCGGCACGACGACCGAATAGGGCGGTACGCGCCCATAAATCACCTCGCCAGTCGCTCGATCGACAATCTTCGTCGAAGCGCCGAGGAAAACGCCCATCGACAGGACCGCGCCTTCCTCCACCACCACACCCTCGGCAACTTCCGACCGAGCGCCGATGAAGCAATTATCCTCGATGATCACCGGGCCAGCCTGGAGCGGCTCAAGCACCCCGCCGATTCCGGCACCACCCGAGATATGGACATTGCGTCCGATCTGGGCGCAGCTGCCGACGGTCGCCCAGGTGTCGACCATGGTCCCTTCGCCGACGCGGGCGCCGATGTTGACGAAGCTCGGCATCAGCACCGCGCCGGGAGCAACGTAGGCGCCGCGCCGGACGATCGCTCCGGGGACCGCGCGGAAGGCCGCCTGGGCGAAGGTCTCGGGCCCCCAGCCGAGGAATTTGGACGGCACCTTGTCCCACCAGGGGGCGCCGCCGGGGCCGCCGGGAATAGCCTCCATCGGATTGAGCCGGAATGACAGCAGGACAGCCTTCTTGAGCCACTGATTGACCTGCCATTCGCCGCCGACCTTCTCGGCAACCCGCTCCTCGCCGCTGTCGAGCTTGAGGATCGCCGCCTCTACCGCCTCCCGAAGCGAACCGTCCGTGGGATCGATCGTGTCGCGATTGTCCCAGGCGGCCTCGATGATCGTCTTGAGGTCGGTGGTCATTCAGTATCTCCAGTCAATTCCTCGAGCCATTCGCCGACATCGGCGATGGTGAGGTCGATATAATCGGGATGATGGCCGTGATTGCCGCGTTCGGAGCCATTGTCGACCCAGATCGTGGTCATGCCGAGCTCTTTGGCCGGCGCGAGGTTCTGGGCCATGTCCTCGACCATTGCCGCCCGCCGCGGATCGATGCCGCAGCGATCGAGCATCAGCTCATAGCCGTGGCGGTCCGGCTTGGGCCTTAGCTCGGCGGCGTGGATGTCGTGCAGCTCGGCGAAATGCTCCCCGACCCCCAGTGCTCCCAGCACGCGCCGGGCATAGGGCTCATCGGCGTTGGTGAAAATGAGCTTGCGGCCGGGCAGGCGGGCGAGCCCGATCGCCAGTCGCGCGTCGGGGGAAAGCCGATCCAGCGGGATGTCGTGAACATCTTCCAGGAAATGGTGTGGGTCGACACGATGGTTCTTCATCAGCCCGGCAAGAGTGGTTCCATGGGCATGGAAATGGGCCTTCTGGATCCGCTTGGCCTCCACCGGATCCACGCCCAGCAGCCGTTCGATATAGGCGCCCATCCGCTCGTCGATCAGCTCGAACAGGCCGGTTGACGCCGGGTATAGGCAATTATCCAGATCGAACACCCAGTCCGTGACATGGCCGAGCAGGGGTTGGAAGCTGGGGTTCATCAGGCAGGTGCCTCTAGCCTCGACAATCGCTTCAGCAAAATGAAAGCTTTCATTAACCATAAGCGTCTAGGGAAAAGCTGTTATGTTCCAACGGCTTGGCGGGATACGAAACATGCAGAACCGGTATCTGGCATCGACAGCTTGCGCGCTGATGCTTGCCCTTGGCGCCTGTGGTGGAGGTGGTGGAGACGTTGACTCAACTCCTCCCCCGGTGTCGCTCAATCCGACTCCGACCCCCACGCCGACTCCGACGCCCACGCCCACGCCGACGCCGACGCCGACGCCGACGCCTACAACGAACTTCAACACGTCGGAATATCAGCGGTCGAACGGACCGGTCAGCTCGGGCGCGATCACCGCCTGGCAACAGGGTGCGACCGGCAGGGGCGTCAAGATCGCGGTCGTGGACAGCGGCATCAACCCGAACCTGGCGGAGTTCGCCGGCCGGATCGACCCGGCGAGCAGCGACGTCGCTGGCAGTCGCGGCGTTAGCGACGAGGATGGGCATGGCACCGCGGTTACCGCGACCGCGGCCGCGGCGCGCAACGACGCACAGAATGTCGGAATCGCGTTCGATGCCACCATCCTGTCGTTTCGTGCTGACGCTCCGGGCACTTGCGCGAGCGAAGACGGCTGCAATTTCTTCGACGGCGCGATCGCCCAGGGCATTGACGCCGCGCGGGTGGCCGGGGCCAAAGTCATCAACCTGTCCCTGGGCGGCTCGCAGCCGGGCAGCACGCTGATGTCGGCGATGCAGCGGGCGGTGAATGCCGGAATCGTCCTGGTGATTTCGGCCGGAAACGACGGCGAAGATCCGTTGAAAGGTGGCAGTGCCGATCCGTTCGCACTGGTCCCGGCGCAGAATTTCCCAGGCCGGGTGATCATTGCCGGATCGGTCGGCGCGGACAATGGCGCGAGCGGAACCAACCTTGATGTATTGTCGGACTTCTCGAACCAGGCCGGGCAGGGCCAGAACTGGTACCTCGCCGCGCTCGGCTATCGGGTCCGCACGGTCGATCACACAGGAACCGGCTATCTTTATTCGGGCACCAGCTTTTCCGCTCCGGTGATCAGCGGTGCGGTTGCGCTGGTCGCCCAGGCCTTCCCCAACCTGACCGCCGCCCAAATCGTCGACCTGTTGTTCCGCACTGCGGACGACCTCGGCGCGGCCGGAGACGACGCAATCTACGGTCAGGGCCGATTGAACATCGATCGCGCATTCCAGCCGGTTGGCCAGACCAGCCTGGCCGGGAGCGAGACCAACGTCACCGAAGAGGTTGTCACCGGCGACATGCCGGAGGCCGCCGGCGACGGCAGCCAGGAAGGCCAGATGGGCGCGATCATCCTCGACGGCTACAACCGCGCATTCGCCATGGACCTGGCCAAGGGGCTTCGCCAGGCCGAGGCGAGGCGACCCCTCGAGCGGTCGCTGACCGGCCATGTCAAGGGCTCGGCGGCGCAGGCTGGCCCGGTGTCGATTGCAATGAACGTTGCCCAGCGGCCCGGAATGCCCGGCCTGATCGAAGTCACGCGCTTCGGGATCGGCCCGGAAGATGCCCGTCGTTCGCGGCTTGTCGCCGGATCAGCGATCGCCCGGGTCGACCGGAAAACCAAGGCTAGCTTCGGCTTCGCGCTGGGCGCGAAGGCCATCGAGCGGCAGCTGACCAATGCACAAGCCGGCGCCTTCCTGATCGCCCGCGACATCAGCGGCGATCCCGGCTTCCAGGCCCGCCGCGGAACAAGCGTCGCGGTTCGCCGGGACCTGGGCTTTGCCGGGCTGACGCTAGCTCATGAGCAGGGCAAGACCTGGCGTGAGGCGCGGACGAATGCCGACGAAGAACTCTATCGCTGGACAAGCGTAAGCCTCGACAGCCGGTTCGGCGACAAAATGTGGGGCTCGGTCGGACTCAGCCGGCTGGATGAGGATGACACGCTGCTCGGCGGACGGCTCGGCTCGCTCTACGGCAGCCGCGGATCGTCTAGCCTGTTCATCGACCTTGAAACGAGGCGGAGCCTGGGCGGCGGCTGGTCGGCGACGTTGATGGGACGGCGCGGCTGGACCAATTTCGCCAGCGGTCAGTTCCAGACCGGCGCATACTCCTTCGACCTGGCCAAATATGGTCTGTTCAAGGACCGCGACCGCGTCGGGCTGCGCATCGCTCAGCCGCTGCGGGTCGAAAGCGGCGGCATGTCGCTGCTGCTCCCGACCGGGTACGACTATGCGACCGAAAGCGCGACGAGCAGCGTCGAGTTTCTAACCTTTCGGCCGTCGGGCCGCGAGGTCGATGCCGAGCTGAGCTACTCGACCGACCTTGGCGGAGGCTGGTTCGGCGCCAACTTGTTCGCCAGGCGTCAGCCGGGCCACATCGCCTCGGCTGACCCCGACGTCGGCGCGGCGATCCGCTACAGCCTCGGCTTCTAGCGCCTCCGGCCGACGCCCGGAATCAGCATCCCGACGTCGCGGCGGTAGCGCTCGTAATTTTCGCCAAAGTAGCCGACCAGGTCGCGCTCCTCGTAGCGAATGGCGATCAGCATATAGACCGACATGCCGACGGCGAGCAGCAAATGGCCATAGCTCATCTGCGGGGTGGCCCAGAAGGCGAGGAAGAAGCCGGCGTAGAGCGGATGCCGCACCCACTTATAGAAGAAGGGTTGGCGGAACTCGTGCGGTGCAGCTTCGCGTCCCTGCAAGTTGAGCCACGACTGCTGCAGCCCGAACAGCTCGAAATGGTTGATGAGGAAGGTGCTTAGGAGCACGATTCCCCAACCGGCTGCGAACAGAGCCCACATCAGGGTCGATGCCCAAGGGACGGTTACGTGCCACACGACCCCTGAAATCGGCCGCCAGAAGCTGAACAGGATGATCAGCACGGCGCTGGCGAAGAGGACATAGACGCTTCGCTCAATCGGGCGCGGCACCGTCCGCGTCCAGGCTCGCTTGAAACCCTGGCGCGCCATGACGCTGTGCTGAACCCCGAACAGGGCGATCAGCGCGATGTCGGTAATCAGCGCGGTGGCGACCGCCGTGTCCGGCCCCTTGTCCACCGTGGCCGGCAGGCCTGCAAGGTTGCCGACGAAGCCGACAAGGTAAAGGAAGGTCGCGAGAAAGATCGCATATGAGACGAGCGAAAAGCCCATGAACAACGCGCGCATGGCTGGCCCCCTTGCTGCGGTGCGAGAGCGCGGCCTATATCATGATCAGCGGCGAACGTCGCGATATTTGACCGGCACCATGCATCCGCGCTCGTCGCGCCTCAGCACGGCCGCGAAGGTCTCGGCGGGTGGCAGTTCATTCAGCTTCCGGGGAACAACAGGCTTGTCCTGCCACTTGCCGCCACGATGCGCGAAATAGCGATCGGCGTCGGGGCAGTCGCTACCGGCTACCGGGCTTTGGCGCTGGCCCGGAGGCGCGGGGGCGGTCGCTGGCTGGGCCAGGGCCGCCGCACTGAATGCAACGGCTACCGGAAAGAGAAGGCGCATAACATTCTCCCTTCCCGCGCAGCCTAGCAGATTTTTGGCTAGACGGTGAAGCTCTCGCCGCAGCCGCAGGCGCCCTTGGCGTTGGGATTTTCGAACACGAACCCGGCGGCGAAATCGTCTTCCTTCCAGTCCATCGTGCTGCCGATCAGATAGAGGATCGAGGCGCCATCGACGTAAAAAATGCCGCCGGGAGTCTCGATCTTCTCGTCGAACGCATTTTCCAAGGAAACGTAATCGACCGAGTAAGCGAGACCGGAGCAGCCGCGGCGGGGGGTCGAAAGTTTGACGCCGATCGCATCATCGGGCGCGTTGCCCATCAGCTCGGCGATGCGTGCTTCAGCCGCCGGAGTCAGGGTGATCGCGGCGGGCCGTGCGCGGACTTTCGATTCCTTGTTCATTACAACATTCCCAATTCTAGCCGGGCCTCGTCGCTCATCTTGCTCGGGTCCCACGGCGGGTCCCACACCAGCTTTACCTCGGCATCGCGGATGCCCGGGACGGATAGGACGCGAAGCTCGACCTCGCCCGGCATGGACTCGGCCACCGGACAGTGCGGCGTGGTCAGGGTCATGGTGACGACCGCGTCGCCATCCTCGCTGATCGCGACGTCATAGATCAGGCCAAGCTCGTAGATGTCGACCGGGATCTCGGGGTCGTAAATCGACTTCAGCGCCTCGATCACCGCTTCCTGCAGCTCCCCGCCCGCGCCGCCCTTTTCGGGTTCCGGCTTCTCCTGGCGCAGGAAGCCGGCGAGATAGTCGCGCTTTCGTTCGAACTCGGGCGTGACGCGAGCACGCGGCGGGGTGCCGACGCCGTCCACCTCCTCCACCTCGAGCTTCTTTTCCTCGCCCATCATCCGAAAATTCGCCTCACCTTAGCCAAACCATCGACCAGTGCCTCAATGTCGCTCGCATCGCTGTGCGCCGCGAAGCTGGCGCGGGCCGTGGCCGGGACGCCGAGATAGTCCATCAACGGCTGTGCACAATGGTGGCCGGCGCGAACCGCCACTCCCGCGTCGTCCAGGATCGTGCCGATGTCGTGTGGATGGACGCCGTCCATGGCGAAACTAACGATGCCGGCGCTTTCTTCCGGTCCGAACAGGGTGACGCCCGGAACCGTCCGCAATGCGGTGCGGGCCTCACTGACAAGCGCACTTTCGTGCGCATGCAGAGTGTCGAGACCGATGGTGCGGGTCCAGTCGATCGCGGCATGGAAACCGATCGCCCCGACGACATGCGGGGTTCCCGCCTCAAACCGCGAGGGGGCGGGGAGGTAGGTGGTCTTCTCGAACGTCACTCGGTCGATCATCGCTCCGCCGCCGTGCCAGGGCGGCATCGCATCGAGGATTTCCTGGCGTGCCCACAGCGCGCCGATCCCGGTTGGGCCGTAAATCTTGTGCGCCGAGAAAACATAGAAGTCGGCGCCGATCGCGGCGACATCGACCGGGATGCGCGGCGCCGCCTGGCAACCATCGAGCAGCAGCTTCGCGCCGACCTTGTGCGCGATGTCCGCCGCGCGCTTCGCATCGAGGATCGAGCCGAGAACGTTCGAGACATGAGCGAAGGCGACGATCGCATGTTCCTCGCTCGCCATCTTCTCTGCAGCATCGAGGTCGATCCGCCCGTCCGCGGTCAGCGGGACGACGTCCAGCTCGTAACCCGCCAACTGCCACGGCACGATATTGCTGTGGTGCTCGAGCTGGCTGAGCAGGACGCGCTTGCGATCCCCGTTGCGATAGCGTTGCGCAACGAGGTTGATCGCCTCGGTCGCGCCGCGGGTGAAGACGACCTCATGCTCCTCGCCGCCGATCAGCGAGGCGGTGGCGGCGCGCGCGGCTTCGAAGCTGGCGGTCATCGCCGCCGAGCGCTCGTAGACGCCGCGGTGGACGGTCGCATAATCATGGCCGTAGGCGCGGGTGATCGCCTCGATCACCGCCTGCGGCTTTTGTGCCGTCGCGGCGCTGTCGAGATAATGCCAGCCGGGCGGGATTGCCGGAAACTGGTCGCGCAGCGCGAGGGCGGAATTTAGGGGCGCCTGAAGGTTCATGCTGCCACCTTCCGCAGCGCTTTGCGCGCCAGCTCGGCGATGCCCCGGTCGTCGCCGTCGATCTCGTCCCACAGGCCGGCGATGAAGCCTTCGAGCAGCAGCGCCCGCGCGGTAACCGGGTCGAGCCCGCGGGCCGCGGCGTAATAAAGCTGGTTCTTGTCCAGCTCGCCGACCGTTGCTCCATGGGCGCATTTCACATCGTCGGCGAAAATCTCCAGCTCGGGCTTGGCATTGGCGGTCGCGCCGCGGTCGAGCAGCATCGCCTTGACCGATTGCTCGGCATCGGTCTGCTGGCCTTCGCGCGCCACTTCGATCTTGCCGAGGAAGCTGCCGGTCGCTTTGTCGCCAAGTACGCTGCGGATCGTCTGGCGCGATGTCGCGCCGGGCGCGATGTGGCGCGCGGTGGTGACGATTTCCAGCGTCGAGTCCCCGCCGCCGATATTGGCGCCGAACAGCGCGAAATCCGCGCCTTCATGTAGCGTCACGTCGAGTTCGATGCGGCCGTAACGTGCAGCATTGTTGAGCGCAAAAATGCGCGCGGCCGCGCCCGCTTCCAGCACCATTTCGACCCGGCGGATGTCAATCTCATGCCCGCTTGGCAGCCATATTTGCTGCAGTCTTTGCTGCGCAGCAATTTCGACCCGTTGAGGTTGCGCAAGCTCGTCCCACACCGACGCCAGTGCATCGATGTCGGCGTAGCGATACGCTTCCAGCTTGCGGGTCGGGAGGGCCGTCACGCCGCTGCCTCCTGATAGCCTTCGCGCTCGAGTTCGTGCGCCAGCTCGGGTCCGCCGGAACGCACGATGCGTCCACGCGACAGGACATGCACTTGGTCCGGCACGACATAGTCGAGCAGCCGCTGATAATGGGTGATCAACAACACCGATTTGTCCGGCGCGCGCATGATCGAATTGATGCCCGCGCCGACGGCCTTCAGCGCGTCAATGTCGAGGCCGCTGTCGGTCTCGTCGAGGATCGCTATGCGGGGGTCCATGATCCCCATCTGGACCATCTCGGCGCGCTTCTTCTCGCCGCCCGAAAAGCCGACGTTGACCGGGCGCTTGAGCATCTCCGCATCCATCCCGAGCAGCGCGGCCTGCGCTTTCGCCAGGCGGATGAATTCGGCGCCGCTGAGCTCCGCTTCGCCGCGCGAACGCCGCTGTGAATTGAGGCTTTCGCGGAGGAACTGGAGGTAGGAGACGCCGGGGATTTCGACCGGATACTGGAAGCCCAAAAACATGCCCGCCGCGGCGCGCTCATGCGGTTCCATGGCGAGGAGGTCGAGTGCCCCCTCTTCGTCATTCCCGCGAAAGCGGGAACCCAGTTTTTCTGTTTGCGCTGGGTCCCCGCTTTCGCGGGGATGACGGGTGGGGGAGAACGTCACCGAACCCTCGGTCACCTCATAGCCCGGCCGCCCGCCGAGCACATAAGCTAGCGTTGACTTGCCCGCGCCGTTCGGCCCCATGATCGCATGGATCTCGCCCGACGGGACAGTCAGCGTCAGCCCGTTGAGGATCGGCTTGTCGGCGACCGTGGCGTGGAGGTTTTCAATTCGGAGCATCAAGGGTCTTTCCACGAGCAGTTTCAATCGCTGCATGAGCGACGCCGGCATGGGTCTCGTCGAATTCCATTTGAGTGGGAAACATGACGGGAACGCTCTTCAGCTGAAGGGCTTCATCTCGAAGTTGTCGACAGCTAGCTAAAGCCTGCTGGACAATGTTTTCCGTCGACCCAACTCCTGCAGCAAGCTCACGGGCACTTGTATCAACGCAGTTAGCATACGCCAGCGTAGCCCTCTTGATGTCTGGAAATGGCGGTAAGTCGTTGCCGGACGCACCGGAGCAATTCGCGAGAATCAGACCGCAAAGTACAATCAGACTCATTCTCATCCCACGCTCCCCTCAAGGCTGATCCCCAGCAGCTTCTGCGCCTCGACCGCGAACCCGGAACCGTCACCCTGAACTTGTTTCAGGGTCCATTTCTCCGCTCGCGGCGAGGTTTCCAGAATGGATGCTGAAACAAGTTCAGCATGACGGAAAGTGATCATCCGACCGATCCTTCCAACGAAATGCCGAGCAGCTTCTGCGCTTCCACCGCAAACTCCATCGGCAACTGCTTCAGCACCTCGCGGGCGAAGCCGTTGACGATCAGCGCGACCGCGCTTTCTGCGTCGAGGCCGCGGGCCATGGCGTAGAACAGCTGGTCCTCGCTGATCTTGGATGTGGTCGCTTCATGCTCGATCGTCGCCGTCGGGTTCCTGACCTCGATGTAGGGGACGGTGTGGGCGCCACATTCGCTGCCCAGCAGCAGCGAATCGCACTGGGTGAAATTGCGGACATTCTCCGCGCCCGGCAAGACTCGCACCAGCCCGCGGTAGGTGTTGTTGGATTTGCCGGCGCTGATGCCCTTGCTTACGATGGTCGAACGCGTGCCCGGGCCGATGTGCACCATCTTGGTGCCGGTGTCGGCCTGCTGGCGATTGTTGGTCAGCGCGACCGAGTAGAATTCGCCGACGCTATCCTCGCCCTTCAAAATGCAGCTCGGATATTTCCAGGTGATCGCGCTGCCGGTCTCGACCTGGGTCCAGCTGACCTTCGACCGCGCGCCGGCGCATAGTGCCCGCTTGGTAACGAAGTTGAAGATGCCGCCCTTGCCCTCGGCATCGCCCGGATACCAGTTCTGGACCGTCGAGTATTTCACTTCGGCATCATCGTGCGCGTAGATTTCGACTACTGCGGCGTGGAGCTGGTTCTCGTCGCGCATCGGCGCGGTGCAGCCTTCGAGGTAGCTGACATAGGCGCCCTTCTCGGCGACGATCAGGGTGCGCTCGAACTGGCCGGTATTTTCGGCATTGATGCGGAAATAGGTGCTGAGCTCCATCGGGCAGCGCACGCCTTCCGGAACCAGCACGAAAGTGCCGTCGGAGAAGACCGCGCTGTTCAAACAGGCGAAATAATTGTCGCGCTGCGGGACGACGCTGCCGAGATATTTGCGGACCAGCTCGGGATATTCCCGGATCGCCTCGCTGATCGACAGGAAGATGACCCCGGCGGCCTTCAATTCCTCGCGGAAGGTGGTCGCGACCGAGACGCTGTCGAACACCGCGTCGACCGCCACTTTCCGCGCGCCCTCGACCCCGGCGAGCACCTTCTGCTCCTCGATCGGGATGCCGAGCTTCTCATAGACCCGCAGGATTTCCGGATCGACCTCGTCGAGGCTGCCGAGCTTGGGTTTGGCCTTGGGCGCAGCGTAATAATAGGCATCCTGGTAATCGATCTCGGGGATGTCGAGCTTGGCCCAGCCGACCTCCTCCATCTCCAGCCAGGCGCGATAGGCCTTCAGCCGCCACTCGAGCATCCACTCTGGCTCGCCCTTCTTGGCGGAGATGAAGCGGACCGTGTCCTCATTGAGGCCCTTGGGCGCGAACTCCTGCTCGATGTCCGAAGAGAAGCCCCATTCATAATCCTGCGCGATCTTCTCGCGGATTTCCTGGTTCTTGACGGCTTCATTCACGATGCGAGCTCCTGGAGAGAGACCGCGCCCAGCGCGCCCCGGACCTTGTCGCCGACGATCCCCATGTGCGGCTTGACCCGGCAATGGGCGTCCAGCTGGCAGCCGTGGTTCAGGCCGTCGGCGCACATCGTCATGG
>Ga0307410_10000391_pt1 | contig 17239 bp, 12 predicted proteins | sample 322Ometagenome_3_FD_203707 | JGI IMG/M metagenome (GOLD analysis project Ga0307410, IMG submission 203707) | Maize rhizosphere microbial communities from greenhouse at UC Davis, California, United States - 322HYB-O-3 | ecosystem: Host-associated > Plants > Roots > Rhizosphere > Soil | place... | reverse complement strand
CGCGCGGAGCCGGCTCACGCTCCTGAGCTGTCACGACGGCTCGCCCACGCCGCTCACCGAGAAGATCCTCGCCCGCCCGCGGCTCCTCGAGCGCATTCGGGCCGCCATCCCCGACCTGCACTCGGCCCACCTCACCTGTTTCAACGCGACGCCGCTCGAACGGGCGCTCGCGGTGCGGCTGGACCTGCCGCTCTACGCCTGCGACCCCGCCCTCCTCCACCTCGGCACGAAGAGCGGGAGCCGGGAGGTGTTTCGCCGGGCCGGCGTCTCGATGCCAGCCGGGCACGAGCACCTGCGCGACGCCAGCGACCTCGCGCAGGCCCTCGCGGAGCTGAAGCGCCGCCAACCGGCGCTGCGCCGCGCGGTCATCAAGCTGAACGAGGGGTTCTCGGGAGAAGGGAACGCGCTGTTCTCGTTCGACGGCGCGCCGTCCAACGGCGCACTCGCCGCGTGGACGCGCAGCCAGCTCCCGGCGACGACCCGCTTCGAGGGGCCGGGCGAGTGTTGGGAGCGCTACGAGGCGAAGCTCGCGGCGATGGGTGGCATCGTGGAGTGCTTCGTGGAGGGCGCCGAGAAGCGCTCCCCGTCCGTGCAGTGCCGCATCGACCCGCTCGGCGACATCAGCGTCGTGTCCACGCACGACCAGCTCCTGGGCGGCCCGTCGGGGCAGGTCTTCCTCGGGTGCACCTTCCCGGCCGACAGTGCCTACTGCCGCGACCTCCACGACGCCGGCCGGCGAGTCGCCGAGGTGCTGCGCGCCGACGGAGTGCTCGGCCGCTTCGCGACCGATTTCGTCTCCGTGAAGCGCGACGGCCGGTGGGAGCACGAGGCGATCGAGATCAACCTGCGCAAGGGCGGCACGACGCACCCGTACCTGATGCTGCAGTTCCTCACCGACGGCGCGTACGACCCGGGCGCCGGCGTGTACCGCACCCGCACCGGCCAGCCCCGCTACTACTACGCCTCGGACAACCTCGCCGACCCGGCGTACAAGGGGCTGACGCCCGACGACCTGATCGACATCGCCGTGACGCACGATTTGCACTTCGACGGCGCCTCGCAGCAGGGCGTCGTGTTCCACCTCATCGGCGCGCTCTCTGAGTTCGGCAAGCTCGGCACGGTCTGCATTGGCGACAGCCCGGCGGCGGCCGAGCGGTTCTATCGGGACGCGGTGGCGGTGCTGAACCGGGAGACGCGCCGCAGATAGGCCACAATGCGGGCCGCGGATGAACGCGGATGAACGGCGCGGATGTACGTGGATCTGCCCCTCGTAACGACAAAGCTCCTCGTCAGCGGCCCTGAAGAGAAGCCTTGACCCGCGCCGGGAGCGATCCGCGTGCATCCGCTGGTTTCCGCGTCTGTCCGTGGCCCGCGTTCATCCGCGGCCACGCGTCGTATCAATTTGTGACCTGTCGGATGGAGAATCCGTCGTTAGGAGCGCACTGCCGAGGAGGGTGGGGCGCCGCTCAACCGCCCCCCCCGAGACCGCGGTGCAGCCCATCAGTCCAGCCCCTGACGATCCACGCCGCCGCGCCTCCACGGGCGCGGCGGTGCGCTATACCTGGTACGGCGCCCTCTTCGGCCTGTGCTTCCCCCTCGGCTCGCTCCTGTTCCTCTGGCTCGTCGGCCGGTGGGAGCTGGGCGGCGGCCTCGTACGCGCTCTGGCCGGCGTGCACCGCGACGACCCCCTGCTCGCCGTGATCGACACGGCGCCGCTCTTCCTCGGGTGGTTCGCGCGGATGGCGGGCGTCAGGCAGGACCGGCTGTCGCGACTCAACGACGCGCTGACGAGCGAAGTGGCGAATCGGACGGAGTCGCTCGGGCGCGCGCTCGACGACGCGCGGGCAACGCTCGCGGAGCGCGAGCGCGTGCAGGCGGCACTCCGGGAGAGCGAGGAGCGGTACGCGTCCGTGTTCACGGTGCTCGACGAGGGCGTCGCCGTCCTCGCGGGCGACGGGACGATCCTCGGGTGCAACCCGAGCGCCGAGCGGCTGCTCTGGCTGCGCGAGGCCGACGTCGTCGGCCGCCACCTGCTCGACCTGCCGTGGCAGACGATCCGGGAGGACGGGACCGACCTGCCCCGCGAGGACCACCCGGCGCTCGTCGCGCTGCGGACCGCTGCGCCGCAGCGCGACGTCGTGGTCGGCGCCTCGGGCCGGAGCGGTGTAGTCGTGTGGCTGGCCGTCAATGCCTTCCCCGTCGTGCGCGAGGGGGAGTCGCGCCCTCACGCGGTCGTCTCCTCGTTCCGCGACATCACGGCGCAGCGCGCCGCCGAGCAGGCCCGCGACGCCCAGGCGCTGCAGCTCGCGGCACAGACGCAGAAGCTCGAGGCGCAGCACGAGGCCCTCGTCGTCCAGAACGACCGACTGGAGCGGCAGGCCGACGAGCTGCGGCAGGCGCAGGGGCTCCTCACGGCGGTGGTGTCCAGCAGCAGCGACGGCATCGTGGCGTTCGACAACGAGTACCGGTTCACGCTGTGGAATCCGGCCATGGCCCGCATGTCGGGCATGCCCGCCGACCGCGTGCTCGGCGAGAGCGCGTTCGACCTGTTCCCGTCGCTCGCCGAGCACGGCGTCGACGCGGCCTACGTCGCGGCCCTGGACGGCAAGGTGACCCTGGTGCGCGACCAACCCTACACGCTGCCCGGTACGGAGCGGCAGGGCTGGTTCGACGCGACCTACGGACCGCTCCTCGGCCACGGCGGCCGCGTGGTCGGCGGGCTCGCGGTCGCCCGCGACGTGACCGAGCGGAAGCGCATGGAGGCGGCGTTGCGCGCGGCGGCGGTCTCCGACGAGCTGACCGGCCTCCACAACCGGCGGGGCTTCCGGACCATGGCGCTGCAGCAGCTCGCGCTCGCCCGCCGCGCGCGGCGGCCCGTGTCGCTGCTCTACCTCGACATGACCGACTTCAAGGTGATCAACGACGCGTACGGCCACGCCGAGGGCGACCGGGCGCTGCGCGAGGTCGCCATGCTCCTGCGCAGGACGGTGCGCGAGACGGACGTCCTGGCGCGGCTCGGGGGCGACGAGTTCGTGGTGCTGGCGGACGGCGCGTCCGCGGAGGTCGTGCAAGCGACGCTGTGCGCGCGCATCCAATCGCGACTGGCGGCGTACAACGATCGGGCGGCCGCCTCGGGCTGTCCCTACACCTTGGCGGTGACGATCGGCGTGGCCGAGGCGGGCGTCGGGACCGACGGCTACGACCTCGACCAACTGCTGGTCCGGGCCGACGCCCGCCTGTACGAGGCCAAAGCCGCTCTCCCGCCTGCATCGGTCGAAGGCGCCTGACGCTTGGGATGAATGCGGAAACCGGCGGATAGACGCGGATCTCTCCCCGCGCGCAGTGGCCGTTCTACTTGCCGAAGAACTGGATGAGGTTTCCCGAGTTGTCTTTGATGATGACGTTCGCCCGCTGGCGCTCTCGGGCGGGGAATGGGCCGTAGGCAATCTCGACGTTTCGTGCTCTGAGCGTCGCGACGGTCCGCTCGAAGTCCTCTACGATCACGCCGGCCTTGAACACGCCGTGCACGAACAGGTCGCCCGTCACCGCCGGAGCAGCCTTGCTCAACGGCAACGCCTCGTCGTGCTGGATCAACTCGACGATGAGCCCCCGGCCCTCGAGCACCGTGACGGCGACCTTGTCTTTCTTCGGCACCTCCATCACGACCTTCAGGCCCAGCTTCTCCGAGTACCACTTGGCGCTCGCCTGGATGTCGGCCACGGACAGAGCGAAGAACGCTCCGGCGGCAGCCTGGAAGGGCGGTTCAGCTCCCGGTGCGGTGACTTGCGCCCGGACCACCATCGGGAGCGCGAGCCCCAGCAGCACACAGATCGTCTTCATGAATCCTCCCGGCGGTCTGCTCACATCCGCTCACATCCGCAGCCAGTAGCTGAACTTCACGAGCAGCGTGTTCGTCGGCGCGGCGCCGAAGAGCTGCCGGGCGTCGCGGCGGAGCTCGAACGGCCGGCGCTCGTCCACGTCCCGCCCCTGCGTCCAGACGAGGAAGAGCGTCGAGCCGGGTCGGTACTCCCACCGCACCACGGCGTTGGACTGGAACTCACGCACCGAGAAGTCCGGGTTCTCGAAGGCGTAGTCGGCGGAGCCGTCCCGGTCCCGATCCACCTCGTAACCGTCGCCGCCGTCCACCGCGCGCAGCTCGCCCGGCGCGAACGGGCGGAATCGGTCGGCGAGCCGGCGGGCGCGCGGGGCCGTGACCTCCTTGAGCCCGCGGTAGGCGCCGCCGCTGAGGAAGGGCTGCGCGTAGAGCTGCACCGTCAGGTCGGGGGTGAAGGTGTAGCTCGCGCGCAGCGTGAGCGCGGCCGTGGTCTGACGCAGCTCGCCGACGAGGTAGTGCGTGCCGTCGTCCGCGCTCGGCTTGTCTACGAACTGCCACGGGCTGACGAAGCGTGACATCCACGGGCCGAGCGTGAGCTCCACGCCGCCGGAGGGGCGGACGGTGACTGCCGGCGAGATCCAGAGCCAGCTCCCCGAGCCCTCCGCTTCGTGCGCCACGTCGACTTGCACGTCCGCGCTCACCATGCGCCGCCGATCGCTGATCACCTGCGCCCAGGCGCCGGCGCCGCGGGGGGCGGCGAGCGCCGGTCCGCCTCGCAGCATTTGCGTGTTGAGTCCGCCCGCGGAGCCTCGCAACTCGCCGTAGACCTGCCAGTTGTTCTGCAGGTGGACGCGCCCCCACAGGTTGCCGCCGGTGAAGCGGCGCTCGCCGCCGTAGGTCCACTGCGACCACGCGTTGTGGTAGAGCGCCCAGCTCCGCACGCGGCGACTCGGCGTGAACCCCTCGTAGCCGACCCACCCGGAGCCCGAGACCGCGTCGGCGCTCTGGTGGAACCCGAGGTCGTTGGCCTCGAAGCCGGGCGTGAGCGTGGCGGCGCCGGCGCCCCACCGCCAGGCGCCGCCGCCGAGCTTCTGCGCGCGCACGAAGGCGGAGAGGCCGGAGAGCGACGTGCGCGTGGTGTCGTACGCGATGTGCGGCGCGTCGGGGCGCTGGAAGCGGTGCACGGCGTTCCGCTGCGTGCGGGCGATCGCCGCGGCGCTCCCGGTCACGTAGCTCCCGCGCACGGCGGCGTCGATCTGATAGTCGTTGCCGCCCAGCCGGTGGCGCGCGTCCGCGCCGCCTACGTACGCGCCATCGCGCAGCAGCGGGGCCGTGCCCTCGTCGAGGCGGCGCGTGGTGGCGGTGAACGCCCCGCCCAGCGCGCTCGCGCCGCCGCGAAAGTCGCGGACGGCGCGCGCCATCGCGTAATTGGTGAGTGGCTCGACGGTCATCGCTCCGCGCGCGCCGTCCTCGTTCACGAACGACGCGCGCTCCCGCCCGGTGACCGCGTCGAACAGGCCGAGCGACCAGCCGCCGGGCGTCTTCCCGGAGAGCTTCGCCGCGCCGAGTAGCGTGGTGGCGGGCGGCGTGTCATCGAAGCGTGCGTCGTCGGGGACGAGGACCTGCGGCGCGCGGCCGATGCGGCGCGAGTAGAACACGTGCTGCTCGCCGAAGATCCACGGGCTCCCGCCGAGCGGGGTGCGGAAGATGTCGCCGCCCTCGACGAAGAAGGGACGCTGCTCGGCCACGAACGCCTCGGCGCCGGTGAGGTTGACGAGCGACGGGTCGGCCTCCACCTGGCCGAAGTCGGGGTGGAGCGTCGCGGTGAGGGTGAGGTTCGAGGTGACGCCGTACTGCACGTCGGCGCCGAGCGCGCCGAACGGATCGCTGCGCCGGTGGAGCGGGTCTCCCGCCTCGGCGGGCGCGCGCGTGAGGCTGCCGACGGCGTACGGCACGACCTCCAGGCGCCGCGGCGGGGTGATCCCGCGGAGGCCGGCGAGCTCGCCGAAGAGTGACACGAAGCCGTTGGCGTCGGGCGGGACCGGCGCCCATACCGCGCGCTCGTTGCGTCGCGCCACGTCGCGAATGAACTGGATGCCCCAGCGCGGCGCCTCGCCGTCGGCGGGCGCGCGGAATCGGAGCTGCGTGAACGGGATGCGGAACTCCGCGGTCCACCCGAGCGAGTCGCGCGCCGCCGCCGCGTCCCACACGGCGTTCCACCCGCGGTCCTCGTTCCACTCGGTGTCGCCGGACAGCATGGCGTCCTGCTTCACGCCGAGCGGGTTGATGGCGAAGCGGAACGCCGTGCGCCGGTCGAAGTAGCTGTCGATGAGCACGTGAGCCCAGTCGCTCACCGCGTCGTAGTCGCGCCGGCCGAGCGTGGCGGTGACGCTCTCGGGGCGCGCCTCGTACAGGCGCATGGCGACGTACACGGCCTCGCCGTCGTAGAGCACGCGCGCCTCGCTCCGCTCGGAGGCGGCCCGCCCGGGACTCGGGCGTTGCTGCACGAATCCCGTGGCGAGCGGCGCGGCGCGCCACGCCACTTCGTCGAGCCGCCCGTCGACCGCGATCCGCTCGCGCGTCCGCGACGCGTTGAGCGCCTGACCGCGCCCGGCACCGCCGGCGTCGCCGCCCTCGGCAGGCGCGGCGGCGGCGGGCGCGAGGGCCACCTCCTGCGCACGGGCGTGCGCCGGCAGCGCGCCCACGGCGCCGAGTGCCATGCTGACGCTCCACGGGAAGCTCCACGGGAAGCTCCACACGACGCGCCACCGGGTGAGCCGTGTGCCGCGGGACCGCCGGCCGACGCAGTACGACAAGTACGACACGCCGCCACTCCTGTGCGCGTGAACGGGACGAGGTTCCCCTTTCTGCGCGCCAAGCTAGCGGTGCCCCGTCGCGCGCAGGTGGAGGGCGCGACAGGGGCGTGTGAGCGAACTGTCAGGAGGAAGGCCGGGACGCTACGGGATGGAGCAGCCTGAGCGTTGAGCGTGCAGCGCTGAGCGGTGAGCGTGGAGCATCGCGCGCCGGCGGTGGGCTCACTCGGCTGCGCAGTGCGGGCTACGATGCTCGTCGCGCTGAGTGGCGTGTGGGCGGGGTCCTCGTGCGTGGCGCACGAGGCGGTGGGTGCGCGAACCGACTCAGGACGCCGGCACACGTGGCCGGCGGGAGGAACGGAGCTGTGAAGCGGCGGGGAGCCCGACCATCAACGCTCAACGCTGCACGCTCAACGCTCACCGCTCAGGTGGCAGGCGCACCGGAGCGTCCGCCGTTCAGCGCTGCAGTCGATACCCCGCCTTGCGCACGGTGAGGATGTGCTGTGGCTCGGCTGGGTCGTCCTCGAGCTTGCGGCGCAGCTCGGCGACGTGCGTATCGACCGTGCGGCTCACCACGGCGGCGCGGTAGCCCCACACCTCCTTCAGCAGCTCCAGTCGCGTGGCCACCGTGCCGCCACGCCGAAGGAGCGCGACGAGCAGGTCGAACTCGAGCGGCGCGAGACAGACCGGCTCGCCGCGGCGCGTGACCGTGCGCGTCGCCGTGTCCACCGCGATATCGCCGAAGCACTGCTGGTCGCCGTTGGCGTCCGTAGCCCCGCCGGCGCCGTTGGCGCGGCGCAGGAGGGCCTCGACGCGCGCGAGCAGCTCGAGCACGCCGAACGGCTTGGTCACGTAGTCGTCGGCGCCGAGGCGAAAGCCGCGGACCTTGTCGGACTCCTCGCCGCGCGCGGTGAGGATCAGCACGGGCGTCGTCCGCCGCTCGTCGCGCAACGCGCGGAGCACGCGGTAGCCGTCCATGCCGGGGAGCATGAGGTCGAGCACGATCAGGTCGGGCGCGGCGGTGCGCGCGGCGGCGAGCCCCGCGGGGCCGTCGGCGGCGACGAGCACCTCGTAGCCCTCGATCTCGAGGTTGTTGCGGAGCCCGAACGCGAGGTCCGCGTTGTCCTCGACCACCAGCACGCGGGTCATACGGGCATCATACGGGTGTCATACGGGTGTCGGCTCGGCGGGCGAGCTGGCCGGGGGCGGCGCGGGCGGCGCACCGGGTGCCTGCGCCGCGGGCGGCGGCGATGTGCTCGGCGACCGGTCGCTGCGCGGCAGCTCGATGACGAATCGCGCCCCGCCGGACGGCGCGTCCTCCACGCTCACGGATCCGCCCTGCTGCGTGATGAGGTCGCGCACCACCGCGAGGCCGATCCCGCTTCCGGCCACCGCCGACTGCGCGTCGCGCTCGAGGCGGTAGAAGGGCTCCCAGACGCGGTCCCGCTCCCGCGACGTGATCCCGGGCCCCTCGTCGTCCACCCACACGCGGACCCGGTGCTCACCCGCCGGAGCGACGCCGATCGCGACCGTCTGGCCGGCCGGCCCGTACTTCACGGCGTTATCGAGCAGGTTGAGCAGCGTCTGCCTGAACGCGGCGCGGTCCACCAGCGCCACGGCGCCCTCGGCGAGCTCGGTATTGACCGTTACGCGCCGCGCCCGCGCCAGTGGGGCGAACGCCTCCACCACCTCGTCCACCTGGCTGGCGAGGTCGGTGGGCTCCGGGGCGAGCCGCGTGACGCGGCGCTCGCTCCGCGAGAACTGGAGCACGTTCTCCACCAGGTGCGTGAGCCGCCGCGCCTCCTGGTCGATGATCTCGAGCGAGCGCTGGCGCTCGGCGTCGCTGCGCACGCGCCCGAGGAGCAGCGTCTCGGCGAACATGCGCACCTGCGCCAGCGGCGTGCGCAGCTCGTGCGAGATGTTGGAGATGAAGTCCGCCCGCAGTTGGTTCAGCTCGTACTCGCGGCGGAGCTGCATGATGGCGACGAAGGCCATCGTCCCCACCAGCGCGAGCAGGCCGAGCAGGAGCGGCAGGCGCGAGCGCGGCAGCCCGCCGATCACCAGGCGGTCGGCCATCTCGGGGCGCAAGGCCAAGCGCACCACCATGCCGCCGAACTTCTTGTGCGAGATGTCCTCCCCGATGAAGGCCGACCGGTACTGCGGCTCCGAACGGAACATCTCCTGGCCGGCGGTATCGGTCACCACCACGGAGAGGAGCGAGTCGTTCGGCGTCTCGCCCACGAGCGTGGGGGGGAGGAGCGGGTAGTAGCGCATCACGCCGCGGAACGCTGGGGCCGCGAACTCGCGGAACGGCGCCGCGAAGCCGAACGCCGTCATCGGCTTCCCCGAGTCGTCGAAGTGAACCAGGTACGCGGCCAGCCACCGCTCACCGCCGGGCGTTCCGATGATGTCCCCGTACTCCCAGGTCTTCTTGAAGTACGTGCTGGCGTGCACGGGGACGGTGTCGCGCAGCCACCGCTTGACCGCCGCCGGCGCGCAGCCGCGGCTCCGCGGCATCGTCCCGTCGCGCAACTCGATCTTGAAGAGGAAGCGCGAGCTGTCGGACGCCGCCGGGCAGGCGGGGCGCGCGAGCTCCGCCGCGATCCCGCCGGGGCCGAGGTCGGTCGGCCGGTTGAGCAAGGAGGAGACGCGCCAGAAGATCCCCTCCTTGGCGTGGATCGCGAACTGGAGGGCGGCCAGCGACGCGTAGTCACGCAGCGCCCGCTCGGCCGTCCGGCGGTGCGAGCGCGCCGCGTCCTGGGCTTGGTACGCCAGAACGGCGGTCAGCACGAAGCTGAACGAGAGAAGTGCGACGAGCAGCAGGATGCGCCGCTCGCGCACGCGAGGCCAAGGGGGCTGCGGCATGCTCGAACTGGTGGAGGGCAGCGCAACGTCGCGTCGCCGAGACGAATCTACGTCACCGCAGCCGGACGCGCCTCAGGGGGGAGCGAGCTTAACGGCTTCTTGACAATGAGGCCGGGACGGGCGCTCGCCTCGACGCCGTCGCCGGCCGAAAGCGTCCCCTCGCCGCGCCGCCGTGACCTTTCACCGGAAAACCCTTCAGGCGCTGTGGACCGCGGGCGTAGTGTGGCCGGGTATTGAACCGGCTCTCGGCCCTCGGCCCTCGGCGACTGCGGGAACTGCAGGAGGACGTCCCTCGCGCCGAGGGGTTCCGGCCCTTCACCGCCCCAGCCGAGAGCACCCGCCCGCCTGCGGCGGGCACCCGGCCGAGAGCCGAGCAGCGCTGTCAAGGGAGGTTCGGATGCGAATGCCTGGTTTGCTGAGCGTCTGGCTCGTCAGCGTCACCCTCGTCGCCTGCTCCGGTGGCAAGGGCGGGCCCACCGAATCGACGCAGCGGACGGGGCCCACCGTCGTGGCGTCGGCGGAAGCCCGCTTCACCCCGTCGGCGATCACCGTGCCTGCGGGCGGCTCGGTCACATGGCGGTTCGAGGCCACGCCACACAACGTGACGTTCCGGCAGGCGGTCGGTGCCCCAGCCGACATCGGCGGTGCCAACGCCAACACGAGCGTGTCGCGCTCCTTCCGCACGGGGGGCACGTTCCTCTACGACTGCACGCTCCATCCCGGCATGTCGGGCGCGATCACCGTCGGGCAGGGCTCGAACCCGCCCCCGGGCGAGCCCCCGCCGGGCTATCCGTACGAGCCGTAACGGCTGCAATCAGCGATCAGCGATCAGCGATCAGACCTGCCCCGGCGTCCGGGCATCCACCCACGCCGGACAGACGAGGGGCCGGCCTCCCTTAGGGGAAGCCGGCCCCGGGCCGTTCACCCTGATCGCTGATCGCTCTTACAGCACCCCGTCGAGGAAGGCGCGGACGCGGGCGCGGTAGCTGCGGCCCGAAGTGAGTCGCGTGCCGTCCACGAGGATCGCCACCCAGTCGCCCTGGAACCAGGGCTGGAACTCGCGGACGCGCTCGACGTTCACGAGCGTCGAGCGGTGGATCCGCAGGAACTTCGACGCCGGCAGCCGCTGCTCGACGCGGGCGAGCGTGTCGCGCTGGGCGAAGGTCGACTTGCCGACGTGGAAGCGCACGTGGTCGTCGGCGGCCTCCACCCAGTCGATGTCGTCGACGCGAAGGAAGATGACGCGCCCGCCCTCGCGGACCGCCAGGCGCTCGCGCCCCCAGCGCTCGGCGTGCAGCCGCTCGACGAGGCGCTCGAGGGCGGCGGCCCGCCCGCCGGCCACGCCGGCGCCGACGAGCCCGATCGCGCGGTCGATCGCCTGCGTGAAGCGCTCGCGGTTCACGGGCTTCATCAGGTAGTCGATGGCGTGTGCCTCGAAGGCCGCGAGCGCGTACTCGTCGTAGGCCGTCACGAAGACGACCAGGGGCATCCGCGCCGGCCCGACCTCGCGCACCACGCCCAAACCGTCGAGCTCGGGCATCTGGATGTCGAGCAGGACGAGCTCCGGCTCGTCGCGCCGAATCTGCGCGACGGCGGCCCGCCCGTCCCCGCACTCGCCGACCACCTCGACGTCGCCGCGGGCCTCGAGGAGGGCGCGCAGGTGCGACCGGGCCAGCGGCTCGTCGTCGACGACGAGCACCCGGATGGCGCGACCCGCCAGGGGCGCGGTGCCCGCCGGGGTCGGAGACGTCGCGGAGCTCACGATGCCAGCCTCCCGCCGGCGGCGCCCGCCGGCCGCGCCACCACGGTGGTGTGCGGCGCCGTCTGCACGCGGAAGGGAATGTCGATGCTCACCGCGAAGCCGCCGTCCGGTCGCCCGCCGACCTCGAAGCGGTGGGCCCCACCGTACAGGGAGCGGAGGCGCGCCCGCGCGTTGCCGAGGCCGATCCCTTCGCGCGGCGGGGAGGCCGCCGCGCAGCCGACGCCGTCGTCGCTCACGCGCAGCTCCAGCCGGCCGTCCGCCTGCCGTGCCGCGATCACTACCCGGCCCGGCGCGGCGCGGGGCGCGATGCCGTGCCGGATGGCGTTCTCCACGAGCGGCTGCAGGATCAGGGTCGGCACCAGCGCGCGCCGCGCCGCGGGGTCGATGTCGAACGCTACGGTGAGCCGATCTTTGAATCGAACTCTCTGGATCCCGATGTAGTGTTCCAGCACCTCGAGCTCGCGCTCGAGCGGTACCTCGGGCTCGGGCGCCGTACGCAGCGACAGCCGGAGTAGCTCGCTCAGCGCCGACACCACGCGCTCGGCGGCCCGTGCGTCCGTGTTGATGAGCGCCGTGATCGTGTTGAGCGTGTTGAACAGAAAGTGGGGGTGGAGCTGCAGCTTGAGGCTCTCGAGCTGCGCCTGGGCGAGCTTGGCCTCGAGGTCGGCGCGTTCGTGCGACGCCCGCGAGTAGTCCTGGGCGAGCCGCTCCTGCCAGAGCGTCGCGTACGTGGCCACCGCGCCGGCGACCGCGAGGAGGAGGAGCTTGGCCCCTTCGTCGAGCAGCGACACGCTCGGCATCGCGCTGGCCGCGACGGGACTCACCACCACCGGCATCCGTCCCGACGCCACGAACCAGGCGACGAGCGCCCCGTACTCGAGCACCGCCAGCCCGGCGGCCGCGGCGGCGTGGCGCGTGGACGAGGCGATCGGCCGAGCCGCGAGAATGATGAAGTAGGCGAAGAACATCGGCGACTTCGCCGCCAGCGCGCCCGACTGCGCGAGCCCGTACGCGCCGATGATCGTGGTGACGGCGGTGATGTCGACCACCGGGTTCGCGATCATCAGCCACTGCGGGAGCCGGCTCGCGCGGCGGAACAGCACGTACTGCGCGAGCGCCCAGCAGAGCGTGGGCAGCAGCACGAGCACGTTCACGCGGTTGAGCGCGGGCGTGAGCGCCGGCGCGTAGGCCAGCGCCGAGCCGGCGAGCAGGAGCAGGACGACCAGCCGGACGCCGTTCAGCAGCCGCTCGGCACGGTCGCGACGGGCGTCCAACAGGTCGAGCACTGGCGCGGTGGCGCCAGCGGCGCGCTCCGCCGGCACGCTCGAGGGTGGCGCGGCGGACCGCTCGACGGGGGTGGCGCGGCCGCTGGTGTCGGTGGTGCTGCCGGTCCTCATGTTGATGGAATGTTGCCCCTCGGGGTGGGGGGCGCCAGAGCGGCGGCGCCCGCTTGGATGTGGCGCCTCGTCTCTGCCGCCGTGCGGGGCAGACGGATCGTAGACGCGGGCGGAGTCGGGGACAATCGATTTCGGGTGAGCGACGGCACCGGCGCGGCGAACGGCAGATCGAGCCGGGTGAGCGGCACAGGGGGAAGTGGGCCAGTTCCCAGGTATCATCCCGCACGAGCGCTGTGGCGCAGCGCCAGTGTCGGCTGTCATCCCGCAGGCGCGGCGCTCCGGCGCGAGTGAGGTGTCATCCCGCAGGAGCACCGCCCGGGTGCCCGCCGAAGGCGGGCGATGGGGCGAGTGTCGGGATCGGCCAGCCCGGCGCCGGAGCCGGCCACGCGGGAGGGACAGTCGATCCCGACACTCGCGCGCTCCGCGCGCTCCTGCGGGAGGACAGCCGCCACTCGCGCCTGCGGCGCTCCGGCGGGATGACAGCCGACGCTCCCCTGACGCGGCGTGCGGGGTCGTGCGGGATGACCCAAACCAACCCACGACCGCACAGCGGTTAGGACGAAAGCGGGGAGGGCACTTCGACTCGGGTCCGGAAGTTGATCTGCGTGCTCGACACCATGCGGGCGGTGTGTCGTCGCTCTTCCGGCGCGCTACCTGCCCACGTCGACGTTCCTTCCAAGAACCACCTCGATGCCTTCCGCTGAATCCATTCAGAACGCCTCGCTCCCCGCGGCCGCTGCCGGCACGATCACCTTCGGCCACTTCACCGTGAACCGCATGGGCTACGGCGCCATGCGCATCACCGGCCCCGGCATCTGGGGCCCGCCCGCCGACCGCGAGAACGCCAAGCGCGTCCTGCGCCGCGCGCTCGACCTCGGCGTCGACTTCATCGACACCGCCGACTCGTACGGGCCGAACGTGAGCGAGGAGCTCATCGCCGAGGCGCTCTACCCGTACCCCGAGGGGCTCGTCATCGCCACCAAGGGCGGCCTGCTGCGCGACGGGCCGGACAGTTGGCCGGGCGACGGCCGCCCCGAGCACCTCAAGCGCGCCTGCGAGGGGAGCCTCGAGCGACTCCGCGTCGAGCGCATCGACCTCTATCAGTTCCACTGGCCCGACGAGCGCGTGCCGGTGGAGGACTCGGTCGGCGCGCTCGTCGAGCTGCAGCAAGAGGGGAAGATCCGCGACATCGGCGTGTCGAACTTCGGTGTCGAGAGGCTCGCGCGCGCGCGCCGCATCGCGACGGTCGTCTCCGTGCAGAACCGCTACAACCTCGCCGAGCGTGACTCGGACGACGTGCTCGCCGTCTGCGAGCGTGACGGCCTCGCCTTCATCCCCTGGTATCCGCTCGCCGCGAGCAAGCTCTCCGGCAGCCGCGGCGGCAGCGGCCGGCGCAAGCGCGCCACCGACGCGATCGCCCGCGTGGCGGAGCGACTCGGCGCCACGCCGAGCCAGGTGGCGCTCGCCTGGCTCCTCGCCCGCTCGCCGGCGATGCTCCCCATCCCCGGCACGTCGTCCGTCCAGCACCTCGAGGAAAACGTTTCCGCTGCCGCACTCCGACTTTCGGATAGCGACCTCGCGGAACTGCAGGGACGCTAGAGTGCGCCTGCGACCTGAGCGTTGAGCGTGCAGCGGTGAGCGTGCAGCGGTGAGCGTGCAGCGGTGAGCGTCGAGCGGTCGGCAGCCTGTCGCAGTGAGTCCCCGAGCGCCTGGCACGCAGAGGCGGACACGGACGTTGAGCGACGGCAGGTCGCCTGCGGCGCCCGCCGCAGGCCCCAGGCCCGCTCAGTGTGACTCCGCGCAATGCCTGCCCCGGGCGCGGCCGCCTGTGCAACGCACGGAGTAGTGTCGCTCAACGCTGCACGCTCGACGCTCACCGCTCAACGCTCAGGTCGCGCCGGGCTTTCAGCGTCCCGCGCTCTCCGACTATCCACCTCCTGGATGATATCGAGGTTCTGAGATGGCAAAGCTTGTCCCCACCACCGCCCCACCCGCCCCCTCTCTCCTCCAGCCCGGCACCCGCGCCCCGAACTTCACCCTGCGCTCCACGCCCGACGCTACGGTGTCGCTGTCCGACTTCCGCGGCCGGCCGGTGATCCTCGCCTTCTACCCGGCCGACTGGAGCCCCGTGTGCGGCGACCAGATGGCGCTCTACAACGAGGTGCTCGACGAGTTCAAGGAGCTCGGCGCCGAGCTGCTCGGCATCTCGGTGGACGGCGTCTGGTGCCACAAGGCGTTCGCCGAGGCGCGCAAGCTGCGCTTCCCGCTGCTCGCCGACTTCGAGCCGAAGGGCGCCGTGTCGCGCGCGTACGGAGCGTACAGCGCCGACTACGGCACGAGCGAGCGGGCGCTGTTCGTGATCGACGCCGAGGGCGTGATCCGCTGGAGCTATCTCTCGCCGGCCGACGTGAACCCCGGCGCCGACGGCATCCTCACGGCCATCGAGGACCTCGTCTCAGGCGCCGGCGCGGGCGCGGCGGGCGGTGCCTCCCCGTGAGCCGGTCCGAGGGCGGCGGGACGCTCACCCCCCCGGTGAGCGAGCGCGACCACGCCAAGGGGCCGGCCGAGGCGCCGGTCACGCTCGTCGAGTACGGCGACTTCGAGTGCCCGTACTGCGGCATGGCCTCCCCGATCGTGAAGGCGGCGCAGCGCAAGCTTGGGCCGCGGCTCCGCTTCGTCTACCGCCACTTCCCGCTCGCCGAGGCGCACCCGCACGCGCGGCACGCCGCCGCGGCGGCGGAGGCCGCGGCCGCGCAGGGCGGGGAGGCGGCGTTCTGGGCGATGCACGACGCGCTGTTCGAGAACCAGCACGCGCTCGACGACGCGTCGTTGACCCGCCTGGCCGCCGGGCTCGGGCTCGACGGCGACCGCCTGGCCACGGACCTCGCGGCCGGGACCTACGCCGGGCGCGTGCGCCAGGACTTCCGGAGCGGCGTGCGCTCGGGGGTGAACGGCACGCCGACGTTCTTCATCAATGGCGCGCGGTACGACCGGGCGTGGGCGGACGAGGGGCAGTTCATCCGCGCGCTGCGCGAGGCCGCGGAGGGGGCGGGGGCAAGGGCAGGGGAGTGAGACCGGGATAGAAGTTCCCTCACCCTGGCCCTTCAAAGGGCGCTTTCGATCGACGCCGTCCCACCACACACGGGGTCGGGCCCGAGCACCCATTGCAGGGTCAGGGTGAGGGTCAGGGTCAGAGTCAGAATAACGGTCAGTGACGCCCCTCACCCGTTGCGCCGGCCGCCGGGCGAGCGTCTGTCACGGGGCGACACCGCACAGCTCGGTTCCGGCCCCACGCTGTTCACCCCAGACAGACCCTCCTCCGGAGAGATCCGTGACTGCTCATCCCTTCCGCGTCCGCTCGCGGCTGGCGCGTGCGTTCGCCGTCGCGCTCCCCTTCGCTGCCGCGGCGTGCGGCGATTCCCCTACCGGCACGGGCGGCGACCTCAACGCCACCTCGCTGGCCTCGGCCTCCTCGAGCGTGGACGCCGCGCTCGACGAGCCCGTGCTCCTCTTCCTGCTCCAGAGCGCCGGCAGCGGCATCTCGTTCGACGACCCGACGTTCGTGCCCTCGCGCATGAACGCGGCGGCGTCGCTCCTCCGCACCCGCGGCGGCTCCGTGGGGCAGGCGACGCTCGCCACCTCGGCGCTGGCGTCCGGCGTGCGCGCGCAGATCTCGCGCGTGGCGGTGACGAGCGGCAACGCGCTCTACGAGGGCTCGATGTACGGTACGACGTACGTCGCCACGCCCGACTCGGTGTACCGCGACGAGGCCGCCACCGGCGCGCCAGCCAACGGCTTCGCCGTCGTCCTGGTCAACGAGGCGAGTGCCACGGTCGGGACCATCGAAGTCCGCGACAGCTCCACGACGTCGGTCGCCAAGCAGGGTGTGGTCATCCGCGACGCCGCCGGCGCGACGGTCGCGCAGTACAGCGAGTCGCTGAGTGGCAGTGTCTCCGAGACCGGCCCCTCGTCGATCACGGCGCAGTCGCAGGGCACCATCGGCCGCGAGTCGAAGGTGGCGTTCTCGCGCAGCTTGTCGTTGACCGAGACTGAGCCGGACGTCGGCAGCCTGGTGCTGTCCAGCCAATACACCCTGCCCGGCGGCGCCCGCACCGGCCTCGAGGTGCGGTTCGTCACGCCGGCACAGGGCGCCGTGTCGTCGGTGACGCTCGGCTACGGCCGCAGCACCTTCCGGCTCGAGATCCCCTCGGTGGCCGACGCGACGGAGCCGAACGGGTGGGGAATGAGCGACACCACCCGCGTCATCGCCGACGGCCGGCTGATGGCGTACCTGATCGCGAGCGTGTCGCAGGACGGCACGCAGGCCGAGTCCCGCGTCGTCGCGCCGGACGGTGGGCCCCTGTCGCAGGACGATCTGCTCGTGATGCAGCGGGCCCAGGAGTTCGCCGCGAAGCTGCTGCAGGTGGACTTCGTCGTCGGCGCGGTGGAGAACTGGGTGTCGAGCGTGATCGCCTACGTCCAGATGATTCCGTAACGACTTGGCGTAGCGACGCGGTAGTCGCAGCGCCGCAGTAAGCGAAGGGCCGGCGCGGGAGGGTACCCTCCC
>Ga0307410_10000390_pt1 | contig 17305 bp, 16 predicted proteins | sample 322Ometagenome_3_FD_203707 | JGI IMG/M metagenome (GOLD analysis project Ga0307410, IMG submission 203707) | Maize rhizosphere microbial communities from greenhouse at UC Davis, California, United States - 322HYB-O-3 | ecosystem: Host-associated > Plants > Roots > Rhizosphere > Soil | place... | reverse complement strand
CACCGGCGAGGCGCCCAGCAGTGCAATCCGGGAGGCCTGGCACGGCCGCCCGAACACTGCACGGGCGCCGCGGGTCACATCAGCGGTGGTGGCCATGTCTACCAGCATGGGATGCCGATCCTCACCGCACAACTGGTTGACCCTGAGCATGGCACGCTCGGCGTCCGGGCCGGTTATCACGGCGTCCCGCGGCCACTTCAGCCGGACAACTCCGTCGGCTCCGAGCGTCAAGTCCGCGCCAGTGCCCACCTCGGGATTTCCGGACATATCCAGCCTTCCTTCCGCCAGGGCCGGCACACACGGAATGCATGCGACTGATGTCACCCTACAATGTACTCAACCGGGGACCGAAGGGGGCAGTGTGGTAATTCAGGCGGCGGAGAAATCACTCGTACCACGCACAGCCATCGTGGCGGACCCAGATAGCACCCGACTGTCGGCTACGGCCGCTGCCCTGGCAGCCGCCGGGTTCCGCGTCTCCACGGCCTCCAGCCCCGACGGCCTGGCTGCGCTGCTGGAAGAGCACCATCCCAGCATCGTCGTCGCGGATCATTCGTTGGCAGGATTACCGGTGGATGCGCCGCTGCTCCTTCTGATCGACCTAGCAGACGAATCCGAGGCTGAAATCGTCCGGACGCTGGGCATGGCGGACTACATCGCTAAGCCCGCCGCCCCGGCAGAACTGGTCCACCGGGCGGACGTCCTGATCAGCCGGGCTGCGCAGCGCTCCGAAGCCCGGCAAAGCGCTGAGCGGCTGCGCGAAAAGCTCCGCGGGGTGTCCGCCGCCGTGCGCGGGACCCACGACCCGCACCAGATTTCGGAATACCTGGTGACCGGGTTCGGGGAGACCTTCGGCGCCGACCGCGTCCTGTTCACCACCTTCGACGACGACCGCGTTCCCCGCATCGCTGCCGAGTGGCACCGCCCCGGCCTTGCCCCCTTGCCGAAGGATCTGGGCATCCAGGAATCCGCGGCACACCGCGTTGCGGACCGGCTGTGGTCGGACGCCGAAGTGCTCGCCGTCGACGACCACCGTTTCCACGAGTGGGGCCCTGAGGACCAGGAGCTGGCGGCGTGGTCCGCACATATGCGTCCGTGGGCCTCCGCCTTCGTGCCCGTGGGTGAGGGAAAGGCAACGCTCGGTGTTATCTGGATTGCGCAACTGGAGGAACCCCGGGTCTGGACGCGCACCGAAATCTCTCTCATTCAGCACGTCGCCGGCAATGTTGCCTACGGGCTCATCCAGAGCCACTTAATGAGCGCCCAGCAGCAGGTGGTCAAGCAGCTGCGGCAGCTCGACCAGGCGAAAACCGACTTCCTGGCCACCGTGAACCATGAGCTGCGGACCCCGCTGACGTCGATCTCCGCCTACCTGGACATGATCCAGGACGGTGTGGGCGGGCCGGTGCCCGCCGAGGTGGACCGGATGCTGGACATTATCGTCAGGAACTCCGAGCGCCTCCGCCGGCTGATCGAGGATATGCTCACCGTTTCGCGCCAGGATTACGACGGCGCCACCCTCCATCCGGGGCCCGTCCAGCTGGGGCACACGCTCCAGATCGTGACCGTGGCGCTCCGTCCGCTCGCGGAACTGGGGGATGTGACAATCTCGCTGGATCCCTGTGACTGCGACGCCGAAATAATCGCCGACGAAGTTCAGCTGGAGCAGGTGTTTACGAATCTTGTTTCAAATGCCATCAAATTTACGCCGCGCGGAGGCCGGATTGTTGTCAGCTGCCGCTTTGAGCCAATGACTGACGGGGAGCCCGGCGTAAATGTGCATGTACGCGACACGGGCGTAGGAATCCCGGAGGAAGAAATCCCGCATCTATTTACCCGGTTTTTCCGGGCGTCCAACGCAACGTCCACCGCCGTCCCCGGCAGCGGCCTGGGACTCGCCATTGCCTACGACATCATCAAAGCGCACCGGGGATTCCTGGCCGTCAGTTCGGAACTGGGCGCAGGAACCACCATCACCGTGCAGCTGCCCGTTTCCGGCCCTTAAAATAAGACTGCCCCCGGATGCGAAATCCGGGGGCAGCATGAGCGCGACCAGCTTAGTCCGGCCACCAGCCGATGTGTGCCTGCGTGGTGGGCGCCTTACTTGAAGTGCTGCCGGTAGTATCCGACTTGGGAGCGGCCGTGGCGGGCGCAGCAAAACCTGCGACAGCCAGGACGCCGGTGAGCAAGAATGTTGCGGCAATCTTCTTCATCCGCGGTCCTTTCAATCAATTAGGCGCAAAAACTCATTACGAGCGTCAGTATACGGTCCCAAGATCAATTGATTGCCAGTAACAGCGGGAAACTTAACCGCAAGTGCGACGTGCTGATCCTTTCCGGGGGATAATTGAGAAATGCCGAATCCACGGAAATTGTTGCCGCATGTGGTCGCGGAGCTGCAGGCCCGCGCCAGCTGGAAAGGCCGCGAGTACTCAAGGGCCCGAGACGAGGCACGCAGAGCAGCGGAGCTGGCTCTTCTTGAGGGGGATCAGACCGCTTGGTGGAATATGACGCTTTTCCAAGCCGAATGCCTCAAGGACATGGGGAAGATCCAGGAATGCATGGAGCTGATCACGTACTTGGCCGGCCACCCGCTCTCCACCGCGGAACCTGCCCTTGGTGCACGGGCCTTCATACTCCTGGCGCTGTCGCAGCAGGGGCTGGGGCGACTCCCCGACGCCGTTTCCGCGGCCACCTCTGCCGCCCAACTTGTCGCCGGTAATCCCGAATACGTTTACCTCCACATCCAGGCGCAGCGGGCGCTCATCGCCGCCCTTGCCGAAAGCCGCCGGCTCGACGAAGCGTGGGAGCAGTGCCTCCTGCTGGAGGGCCTCCTGACCGAGCTCGTGGACGAGGACACTGCCGGCAAGGCTTACTGGGTGATAGGAAACGTAGCGTTCCTTACCGGCAGGGTGATGGACGGCGGCCGGTACCACGATATGGCGGCAGAGAGTCTTTCACCGTCGAAGGACGTGGATCTCTGGGCCAGGTTCAACCGCGCGTCGGCGGTGATGCGCCTGGAGGCTGAGCTCACCGAACCTGCCACGCTTCGCTGCATTGAGCGGGCCGAACTCGCCACCGAAGTAGTAGGAGGCAGCGACCGCGACCTCCTGGAGATGTCCTTTGTCCGCGCGCACTGGCATTTCCTGACAGGCGATATGGCCATCGCAATCGACATGCTTAGGCCGCTCTGCACCGAAGCCGGAATCCTGGCCACCCAGACGGCGGGTGAGGCCTCATTCCTGCTGGGGAAATCCCTCCTTGCCAACGGTGAGCGCGACGAAGGGCTGCAGAGACTGGAGGACGCAGCCGCCCTCTTTGACAATGCGGCCGCCTCCGAACGGAGCGCCCAGGTCCGCGCGTTTACGGCCGGTGTAAGCTAGCGCACTCCGGAAGCGGATGGACAGTGTATTTTTAGTCCCAAGCCTCGCCGGAGGTCAGTGGTGCGAGAGAGGCCAAACGGCTCCTTTCATATGTTCGGGGGATGAATGCCTAAGCCGCTTGAATTGATACAACAGCAAATCGTCCGGATCGTGCTCCCCCGGGACGAGCACCTCGATGAGCACTCGGCCCGTCTGCTGGCCGCCAGCCTTCAAACCCCGCAACCCGGCTCCGTCCTGGCCGTGCTGATGGATGTCACGGACGTTGCGTCCGTCAGCAGGGCCGCGAGGGCGGTCTTCAGCGACGTGGGCTCAGTGGCCGCCTGGGCACTGCTGGGCCGGACCCCCGTGGACCGGATCCTGGCGCATTTCATCCTCGGCGGCGACTTCAAGTCCGGGCCGGCCAGGTACTTTACGTCCGAGCCTGAGGCCCTCGAGTGGCTGAAGGAAACCGCCCATGTTCACTGACGGCGATCCGCGTCTTGGCAAGCTGCTGGACGGAATTGTCCGCCTTGCCGCAGGAGAGCTCCACTCCAGGATCGAAGTGTCCCCCGCCAGGGACGAGCTGGATGCCGTCATCATGGGTACCAACCTTCTCGCCGAAGATCTCCAGATCATGTACCAGGAACTGGAACAACGGGTGGAACTGCGCACCCGGCTGCTCAACGAAGCGCATCTGGAAATGCAGAGAATGGCGCTGACGGACTCGCTGACCGGCCTGGCGAACCGCACAGCCCTGGTCAGCGCCCTCAACGATGCCCTCGCGGAGGCCGAGCGTGGCGACCTGCCGCCCGCCGTCCTCCTGCTGGACCTTGATGCCTTCAAGGGCATCAACGACTCCCTGGGCCACGCCGCCGGGGACCAGGTACTGGCCGCCGTCGGCGAGCGCATCCGAGGTTCCGTCCGGGACACGGACACGGTGGCCCGCCTGGGCGGCGATGAATTCGCCGTTCTGATGCCGTCCACCACCCTCGCCCGCGCCGCGAGCGTGGGCAACCGCATCCTCGCCGCCCTGGACAGCCAAGTGGAGCTTGAGAATGACGCCGTCCAGTGCGGCGCCAGCATGGGACTGTGCATCGGCGGCGCCGGACAGAGCGCGGAACAGCTGCTCATGGAAGCCGACGTGGCCATGTACGCCTCCAAGGCCGCCGGGCGCAACAGGCTCAAGGTTTTCGAACCCGCCATGCTTCACGCCCGCCAGTTGCGGAGCCAGCTCCTGGAGGACCTGCGGGCGGCCATCTCCGGCTCCCAGCTGGTGCTCTACTACCAGCCCGTGGTTGAGCTGGCTTCAGGGAGGATCGAGGGCGCGGAGGCGCTGGTCCGCTGGCAGCACCCCTCCCGCGGCATGGTGATGCCGGATGAATTCATTCCCCTCGCGGAAGACGCCGGCCTCATCTCCGAGCTGGGCGGATGGGTCCTCCGCACCGCCGTCGAACAGCTCCGCGAGTGGCGGGTGGAAGCCCGCGCCGGGGACGACTTCTCCATGCGGATCAATATCGCCGCCGCGGACCTTCAGCGCCTCGAGTTCATCGAAGAGGTCCGGGACGCCCTCACCGGGGCGGGACTCAGCCCGGAACTGCTCGTCCTCGAACTGACCGAAGGTGCGATCGTCAGCGGCAACGAACTGGACAGGTACTCCCTGAACAGCCTTCGGAAGCTGGGCGTCGGGCTTGAAATCGACGACTTCGGCACGGGCTACTCCTCCATCAGCTACCTGCGCAGGCTTCCGGTGGACAAGGTCAAAGTGGACCGGTCCCTCCTGAAGGACCTGGGAACCGATCCCGCCCAGCCGGACCTGATAGCCGCGATCCTCCAGCTGATCCGGGCGTGCGGCCTCGAAGCGGTCTGGGAAGGGGTGGAGACGGCCGAACAGGCGCAGCACCTGGCCAGCATCGGTTGCGTCAGCGCCCAGGGCTACTACTTCGGGCGGCCGCTCCCTGCTGACGAGTTCGCCGCGGTGCTCGACGCACAGCGGGCGTCACACCAGGGCGGCTAGTCCCACTCCCCCCGGTCCTGGAGAACTGTCTTGAGGAGGTCCGCCCGGTCCGTGACGATACCGTCAACGCCAAGGTCCAGAAGCCGGTGCATCTCCGCGGGGTCGTTGATGGTCCACACATGGACCTGGAGTCCGTGCCGGTGGGCGCGGCGGACAAAGCCCGGCGTCACCACCCGGACGGAGCCGTAGCTGACCGGGACCTGGAGCGCGTGGACGCCCCGCAGCGCCCACCGGATGGCCGGGGCCGGAAGCACCGGCCCGAGCACCGTGAAAAGCGCGTTGGACACAATTCCGGCCGACGCTGCGACCGGCCGGCTCAACCGTTTGACCACGGCGCGGCGCCGGCGGTCCGAGAAGCTCGCAATCAGCACCTGGTCGTGGACACCATGCTGCTCAATCGCGGCTGCCAGGCTGCGCACGGAATTCCAGTCCTTGATGTCCAGGTTCAGCCGCACCTTCGGGAAGGTGCGCACCAGCTCCTCGAAGAGCGGGATGGGTTCCACCCCGCCGATCCGGGCCTGCGCCACTGTTCCTGCAGGAAGCCTGGCAATGCGCCCCTGCCCGTCCGTCACGCGGTCCAGCGAGGGGTCATGGAACACCAGGAGCACGCCGTCGGCGGTGGTGTGGACGTCCATTTCCAGATAGCGGTAGCCGAGTTCGACGGCGGCGCGGAACGCTGCCATCGAGTTCTCGAGTCCGTCCGGGGAAAATCCGCGGTGCGCCATCGCAATACGCGCGGAGGCGCTTCCGGCGGAGAAGAAAGGTTGGGACTCGGTCATTCCAGGCGGCTGCCTAGGCGTGCTTCACGCCAAGTTCGGCCAGTTTGGCTTCCAGGATCTGGGCCACGCCGTCGTCGTCGAAGTGCGGCGCCTGCTGCCCGGCGGCACGGATGGCCTCCGGGTGGCCGCTGGCCATGGCATAGCCGTTGCCGGCCCAGCGCAGCATCTCGATGTCGTTGGGCATGTCCCCGAAGGCCACCACGTCAGCCGCGTCAATCCCCAGGGTGGCGGCGTATTCGGCCAGGGTCACGGCCTTGTTGACGCCCGGCAGGGCGAGCTCCAGCATGGCCACGGTGGGGGCCGAGTGGGTGGCTGACGCGAGGTGGGCCACTGCGGGTGACACTTCGGCCAGGAAGTCGTCGGCGGTGCCTTCCCGGACGATTGCCAGGAATTTCACCACCGCGTCTTCAGCGGTGAGGGTACTGGCGAGCGGGGCGGGGGTGAACTCGGACAGGAGTTCGCTGGAGTCATTTTCGATGAAGCCCGGTTCCAGGTGGAAGCCCGTGAGAGTCTCCGCGGCGAACAGGGCGGACGGCCGCAGCTGCTTGATGATGCGGCGGGTCTCGAAGACCGCTTCCAGGGCAAGGGCGCGGGCGGAAACCAGGCGGGCCTCCTCGAGGTCCCACACCACGGCGCCGTTGGAGCAGATCACGGTTCCGGCGTGTCCCAGCTGGTCCTCCAGCGGGTGCAGCCAGCGCGGCGGGCGTCCGGTCACGAACACCAGTTCGACGCCGGCGTCACGGCAGGCGTGGAAGGCGCGGATTGTCCGGTCACTGATCTTTCCGTCATGTCCGAGGATCGTTCCGTCAATGTCACTTGCTACCAGCCGCATACTGCCAGTCTACGTCGGCCCGGCGGCGGGCCCCTTCGCTGTCAGGCTCAGCGGTCTCCGCGGTTCAGCGCTCGAAGATGCCCGTCAGCGTCCCGCGGCCCAGCACGTGCGGGGCCAGTTTGGATTCCAGCTTGCCCGGACTGACCCCCGCATCGAGCCCAAGGTGCTCCACGTCGAGGGCGTAGACCGTGATGACGTAGCGGTGCGGTCCGTGCCCCGGCGGAGGCGCGGCTCCCAGGTAGCCGTGGAAACCGCCGTCGTTGTTCAGCTGCAGTGCACCGGCCGGAAGGAGCCGGCCGCCCTCGGCACCTGCGCCGGCCGGAAGCGACGTGACAGCCGCGGGAAGGTCCAGGACGGCCCAGTGCCAGAAGCCGCCGCGGCCCGGGGCATCGGGGTCGAACAGCGTGACCGCGTAGCCCTTGGTCCCGGCCGGAGCGCCGCTCCAGCTCAGCTGCGGTGATTCGTCCTGGCCGCCGGCGCGCATCTTGCCGCTGCGCTGGGCGGGCGGCAGTGTTTGTCCGTCCCGGAAGGACTCGCTGGTGACGTGCAGGGTCGGGGAATCGTGGCGGGGCATCTGCTGGCCTTTCAGTTACTGGCGGAGTCGGCGTTCCTGAAGTCGTCCCCGGCGAGCGCCGCGTCGCGCTCCAGGCTTTCGAGTTCGAAGTGGTTCAGCTCTGCCCTCGTGGGCGGGTTGGCTCCCGGCCGTGACACGGTGACGGCGGCCGCCCACGCTGCATGGGCCAGCAGTTCGCGGAGGGATTCGGCGGGCAGTTCACGCAGCTCCTTCCGGTTCTGAGCACCGTCCAGGCGGCGGTCCACCAGCCCGGAAAGCAGCGCGGCCATGAAGGAATCCCCTGCGCCCACCGTGTCCGCCACCTCCACCTTGGGGGCGGCGAACTCAGCTTCACCTGCGGCGGTGATGCCCCAGGGACCGGCCGCACCGCGGGTCACCACCACCAGGGCCGGCCCTTCCGGGCCGCCGAGGGAGAGCCACCGCCGGGCCGAGTCGAGGACGTCCACACCGGGATAGAGCCATTCGAGGTCCTCATCGGATGCCTTCACCACGTCCGCGAGGGTAACGAACTTTTCCACCTGCCGGCGGGCATAGTCGACGTCCGTGATGATGCTGGGACGGCAGTTGGGGTCGAAGCTGATGGTGGCAGAGGGGTGCGCGTGCTCGACGGCGGCAAGCACCTCCGCGGCGCCCGGCGCCAGCATGGTGGCAATGGAACCGGTGTGAACCAGGGTGGTGCCCTGCAGCATGAACGGCAGCCGGTCCGCGAGGCCGGGAAGCTCCCAGGCGAGGTCGAACGTGTAGGTGGCGGCGCCGTCGTCGTCGATCAAAGCGGTGGCCACGCTGGTTGGCAGGGCATCCGGGCCCTGCGGCACCATCACCGAACTGGATTTCAGGTGCGCGGCCACGGACTCGCCATAGGCGTCACGCCCGAACCGGCCGATGAACTGCACGGGGTGGTCCAGCCGTGCCAGCCCCACTGCCACGTTGAGCGGGCTGCCGCCCACGTGGGCCTCGATTCCCGTGGAGCGTTGGACAACGTCGACCAGGCCTTCGCCAATAACTGTGAGCATGGTCATACTCTGCCAGAGAACGGGCCGGGCGCGCTCCTGATTACGCACCCGTGATCACGTGGAAGGGATTACGCGGCGGGCGCCTTGTCCAATGCGACTCCGGCCGCCTCGGCATTCTCGAACTTCGCATCCAGGTGGACCACGTCCCGCCCCGCGCGCTGCAACAGGCTGGCTGCAACGCTGGCGCGGTAGCCGGTCCCGCAGTGGACCCACAGCTTTCCGGCCGGAACTTCGCCCATGCGCGTCAGGAGCTGGTGGACAGGGACGTTGACGGCACCGGCCACGTGGGACGCGGCAAACTCGTCCGCGCGCCGTACATCAAGAACCGTGTCACCGTCAGCGCGGCCCGCCAGCAGGCCGTCCCAGCCGACGCGCGGGTAGGAGGCGACGGCGGCATCCGGCGCCAATGCATGGGGTTCGGTTCCGACGGCGGCATCCGGCGAATCGATGCCGATGCGGGAGAGGTCGCGGATGGCTTTCTCAACGTCCTCTTGCGATCCCACGAGGGTCAGCTTGTCATCCCAGGGCAGGACCCAGCCCAGGTACGTGGTGAAGTTGGAGCCGCTGCCGTATTCGAAGCTGACACTGCCTTTGAGGTGGTTGCTGGCAAACGCCACGCGGCGGCGGAGGTCCACCACCCATTCCCCCTCTTCCAGGCGGCGCGTGAGCTCGGCGGGGTCCACCGACTCCGGGACGGTGAGGTCCGCGGGTCCCGGGCCCTTGGTGTTCATGGCTCCCATATGCGCGTAGTACGCCGGATACGCGGAGAGGTTGGCGATGAGCTCCTGGACGAAGTGGTCCTCGTCCGGATCGGTCAGGGCGTGGTTGGCGGTGAGCTGCTCACCGACCGTGGAGGAACCGGCGCCGGTGGCCGGGCCGGAGGAACAGAACGACCCGAAGCCGTGGGTGGGGAAGAGCGCTGCATCGTTCCGTGCCTCGGCGACGAGCCGGCGTACGGAAGCGTACTGGTCACGGGTCAGGCCCACTGTGTCCGAGGCGGCCACCAGGTCAGTCCGGCCCACGGAACCGTAAAGCAGGCTCCCGCCTGAGAAGACTGCCTGCTTGTCGCCGTCGTCCACAATGAAGGACAGGTGAGTATGGGTGTGGCCCGGAGTGGCCACGGCCCTCACGGTCAGGGATCCTACCCGGACCGCCTGCCCGTCGGTGATGGGCTCACGCTCGAACTGGACCGGGTCCGCGGCGTTGACCAAGTACGTGGCGCCGTGGGTTTTGGCCAGCTCCAGGCCGCCGGTGACGTAGTCGTTGTGAACGTGGGTTTCAGCGACGTGGGTGATGGTGACGCCCGCTTCACGGGCGGCAGCTTCCACGCGGTCCGTGTCCCGCTGCGGATCGATGACCAGCCCCACCGTGCCGTCGTGCACCAGGTAGCTCCGGTCCCCCAGCTGCGGGGTATCGATGACAACAACGTCCATGGTTTTCTCCTCGACGGCGGTACGGCCCTTAACAAAGACCATACCCATAGGGGTATGGCGCAGCAAGGGGTTCGCGGGCCGTCAGGCCTGATTCTCGTGTTCGTAGACGTCCGGGATGCCGTCGTGGTCCGAGTCAACCTTCTCCCGTTCCTCCGCCACGCGGTACTGGTGGTTCCTGGTCCGCAGCACCACGGTGGCCAGGATCGCGGCGATAAACGATGCTGCCAGAATGCCCACTTTGGCGTGGTCGTCATGCAGGCTGCCGTGGCCGAAGCTGAGTTCCGCGACCAGCAGGGACACGGTGAAGCCGATGCCGGCCAGAAGCGAGACGCCAAAGACGTCGATCCACTTGAAGGATGAGTCCAGCCGCGCCCTGGTGGCCTTGGTGAGGATCCAGGTTGTGCCCATGATGCCGATGGGCTTGCCCAGGACGAGGGCCATGATGATGCCGATGGCCACGGGGTCGGCAAGGGCGGATCCCAGGCCTTCCCAGCCGCCCACGGCCACGCCGGCGGAGAAGAAGGCGAAGATGGGAACGGCCACGCCCGCGGAGATGGGACGGAAACGGTGTTCGAAGATTTCCGCGAGGCCGGGGCCGGCTTCGGGGCCTCCGCTGGCCTTGGAGCGGAGGACCGGCACGGCGAACCCCAACAGGACGCCGGCCACCGTGGCGTGGATGCCGGAGGCGTGGACCAGTGCCCAGGTGGCTATTCCGAGCGGCAGGAGGATGGCCCAGGCGGCCATGAAGTGGGCGCCGAAGAAGCGGCGGTACTTCTGGGCAAGGAAGGCGTAGAGCGCCAGCGGGAGGAGGGCAAGCAGCAACGGCGCAGCCTGGATGTCGCTCGAATAGAAGAAGGCGATGATGCTGATGGCGATGAGGTCGTCCACCACTGCCAGGGTGAGCAGGAAAATACGCAGGGCGCTGGGCAGGTGTGAGCCGATAATGGCCAGGACCGCCACGGCGAACGCGATGTCCGTTGCGGTGGGAATGGCCCACCCGCGCAGGGTTTCCGGGCTGTAGATGTTGACTGCCGCGTAGATCAGGGCCGGGATAATGACGCCGCCGGCTGCGGCCGCCACGGGCACAATCGATTTGTTGAGCTGGCGGAGATCGCCCGCCACGAACTCACGCTTGAGTTCGAGGCCCACCAGGAAGAAGAAAATGGCCAGCAGTCCGTCGGCGGCCCAGGCGCCGAGGCTCAGTTCGAGGTGCCAGGGCTCGTAGCCGATCCGGAAGTCCCGCAGCGCGAAGTAGCTGTCGGACACCGGCGAGTTGGCCCAGATCAAGGCGATGACGGCCGCGGCCACCAGCAAAGCGCCGCCTACCGTCTCCTTGCGCAGGATCTCGCCGATGCGCAGCGACTCCGCGTAGCTGCCGTAGCCAAGGATGGTGCGCGGTTTGGCGCCGGACGCGGGCGGGGGTGTTTGGCTCATGGGAAAGTCCTAAAAGTTGAGTCGACAAAACTACGCCGACCAGACTTCCCGGCTCACCTTCGTCCAGTCTAGGCGAAGCACTCCGCCCCGGGCCAAACGGAGCCAGCCAAACGGAGCCAGCCAAACGGGATGGCCGGGTGACGGGTCAGCCCAGGAGTTCCTGCACCAGGTCCCGGCACTTCCGGTAGGCCGGCGCCTTGGGGTCGATCAGGGAGAAGTGGTCACCCGGAACGTTAAGCAGCTGGATAGGCGCACCTGCGGCTTTGGCCGCGCCTGCATAGGACGTGGACTGGCTCACCGGAACATCGTCGTCGTCGCTGCCGTGGACGGCATAGACGGGAACACACAACGGAATCGCGCTCATCGGGTCCGCGTACTTATGCCGTTTGGGGTATCTTTCCGGCGAACCGCCAAGAAGGTTGCTGACCGCGCCGTTGCTGAGGTTCAGTTTTTCGGCAGCGGCCAGGTTCAGCAGGCCGGCCTGGCTGACCACCCCGGTAAGGTGCACGGCGCCGTCGTCGTTCTTCCGTTGCAGCTGGCGGTCAGGGTCCGGTGCGCCGAGCTGCCCGAGCCGGGACCGGCCGGCCGCCCAGACGGCCAGGTGTCCGCCGGCCGAGTGGCCCAGTGCCACGACTTTTTCGAGGCCCAGCCCGTGGATCCCGGCGACGTCGCTCAGTTTGTCGATGCCCGCCAGCACGTCCTCGAAGGTGTGGGGCCAACCGCCGCCGTTTCCGGCGCGCCGGTACTCCAGGTTCCAGGCCGGCATTCCGTGCATGGCAAGGTCCCTGGCCAGCGGTTCGCCCAGTTCGGCACCGTACTGCGAGCGCCAGTAGCCGCCGTGAATGACCACCACCACGCCGCGGGTGCCAGAGGCTTCCGGCAGGAAGAGTTCACCCCACTGGCTGGGGTCATCCCCGTATTGGTACTTGTGCCGCTTCACTGCGTCCTCCTTCGGGCCCGACGAACAGGAAGCGGACAGTGCCCCCAGTGTCACTGCTGCGGCGGCGCCAAGCAGGGCCCCGCGAAAGCAGGGTCCGACGCCGCACATCAGCCATGTGCCGAGCCTACCTTGGGTGCCGGACAGCTTTGTGCCAGCGCGTTCGACGGCGACGTCCGCCAGGTGCCCGGCGCCAAGGACGGAACAGCCGTAAGGGTGTCCCGCCCCGGCTGTCCGCGCCCACCCGTAAGCTGGAACCATGGCTACCAACTGGGACCGCCTGGACGCAGGCCTGCGCGAATCCGTGCAGGAAAACGTGGAGCTCTACGAACGCGTCCGCCCTGCCCTGAAGCTGGTTACCCGGGAAGTCCTGCTCACGCTCCGCAGCATGCTCAAGGACACCGAGGTGACACCCCTGTTCGTCACGGGGCGAACCAAAACAGTGGAGTCCTTCAAGGAAAAGATTTCCCGCACGGAGAAGCCGCTGGAACCGGGCGGGCCGCCCGTGCTGAAGTTCCCCGATCCGTTCCGGACCCTCAATGACATGGTGGGCGTGCGCGTCATTACCAAGCTGCCGGCGGAGAACGCCGTGGTGGCCAACCTGATCAAGCGGCAGCGCCAGCTCTTCGACTGCCGCGGCGACCGCGAAAAGGACATCGGCTCCATCGAGTCCGGCACCTACGGCTACTCCAGCCGCCACCTGATCCTGCGGACTATCCAAAATGAGGCGGTGAAGGAGTACCAGCAGGTATTCAACCCGGATCTCCAGCCCAACGGCAGCTACTTCTTTGAGTGCCAGATCCGCACGGTTTTTGCGCATGCGTGGAGCGAGATTGAGCACGACATCCGTTTCAAGGCCGAGGATCCCCGCGCCTGGACCCCGCACTTCGACCGCCAGTTCACCGCGACGGCGGCAATGCTGGAAACAGTGGAAGGGGCCTTTGCAGACCTGCACGAACGCTACGAGGAAGTCCGCGGCTACTGGGATACCGACGGGGAGGGTGCCGCGCAGCTCACGCCGAACCGGATCCGCGACGTCTGGCGGACTCTCCTGCCGCACGTTGACCGTAAAGTGGATGATGACTGGGGCTGGGCAGCCGAACTCATGGCGGCCCACGGCCTCAACCAGACGGTGCAACTGGCAGGGCTGCTCAGCGCCAACCGGATCACCGAAGTCCGCAAGGCCCTGGACCACAGGTACTCCCCCGGCCCGGACCGGCTGCTGGATGACCTGCTGCTGTGGCAGTACGGCACCAAACACATCGACCTCACCGCGGAGGCGCCCGACGTCGTTCCGCACCCCCGGCGCGACAGCCTCCTGCGGCGGCTGAAACAGATCGAGCGCTACCGCCAGACCAAGCTCTAGGAACACATGAAGCCCGAACAACTCCAGTCCTTCCGGGCTACTCTCCGTTCCCCGCGCCGCCTCAAGACGGAAGCCCTGGCCGGGCTGGTGGTGGCGCTGGCCCTCATCCCCGAAGCCATTGCGTTCTCCGTCATTGCCGGCGTGGATCCGAGGATCGGGTTGTTCGCGTCCTTCACCATGGCCGTCACCATCTCGTTCGTGGGCGGCCGGCCCGCCATGATTTCCGCGGCCACCGGTGCGGTTGCCCTGGTGATCGCCCCGCTGATGCGCAGCCACGGCCTGGACTACCTGATCGCCGCTGTGATCCTGGCCGGGGTCTTCCAGATCCTGCTGGCGCTCCTTGGCGTCACCAAGCTCATGCGCTTCATTCCGCGCTCGGTGATGGTGGGGTTCGTCAACGCGCTGGCCATCCTCGTCTTCATGGCCCAGCTGCCCGAGCTGATCAACGTTCCGTGGCTGGTCTATCCCTTGGTGGCAGCGGGCCTGGTGATCGTCGTTGCCCTCCCGCGGCTCACCTCAGCCGTCCCGTCACCGCTGGTGGCCATCGTCGTCCTCACGCTTTTTGCAGTGCTGGCCAATATCGACGTTCCCGCCGTCCAGGACAAAGGCCAGCTCCCCGAAAGCCTGCCCACATTCTTCGTTCCCAACGTGCCGCTGACGCTGGAGACCTTCCAGATCCTTGCCCCGTTTGCGCTGTCCATGGCCCTGGTGGGCCTGCTGGAATCCCTGATGACGGCCAAGCTCGTCGACGACATCACGGATACACGTTCCAACAAGACCCGCGAATCCTGGGGACAGGGCGTGGCGAACATCGTCACCGGTTTCCTGGGCGGCATGGGCGGCTGCGCCGTGATCGGCCAGACCATGATCAACGTCAAGGGGTCCGGCGCCCGCAGCAGGGTCTCAACGTTCCTTGCCGGCGTCTTCCTGCTGGTCCTGGTGGTGACGCTGGGTGACATTGTGGGCCTGATCCCCATGGCGGCGCTCGTTGCCGTGATGATCTTCGTCTCCGCCATCACGTTCGACTGGCATTCCATCGCCCCGAGGACGCTCAAGCGCATGCCCAAGTCCGAGACCGCCGTCATGCTGATCACCGTGGGCACCGTGGTTGCCACGCACAACCTGGCCATCGGTGTCGGGGTTGGAGTCCTGGCGGCCATGGCCATGTTCGCCCGGCGGGTGGCCCATTTTGCCACTGTTGAACGGACCGAGATCGAGCTCAACGGCGAGACGGTGGCGACGTACACGGTGGACGGTGAGCTGTTCTTCGCCTCCTCCAACGACCTCTACACCCAGTTCGAATATGCCCGCGATGCCGCGCCTACGGTGGACCGGGTCATCATCGACCTCCACGCCTCCCACCTGTGGGATGCCTCCACCATCGCCGTCCTCGACGCCGTCACCGAGAAGTACCGCAGGCACGGCCGGGAAGTGGAGCTGATCGGCCTGAACTCCGCGAGCACGCAGATGCGCGAACGGCTGGCCGGGAAGCTCAATGCCGGGCACTAGCCGGTTCCGGCGGTGCGCTGAAATTCACTCGGCCGGCCCTCCGCCCGTGACACAAAGCTTTGTGTAATTTATGTGACAAGAGTTGTCATCTAATGTTGGTAAGGAAGCGGCCTGCGGATACCTAGCAGGCGCACACCCTGGGGGAGGGCCAGCATGGCAGGAAAATTCGAACTCGTCGCCGCGGAACAAGGCGGCGTCCGCATCAGGCTCGTCAGCGGCGGAGGCACCGTCCTGGCCGTCTCGGGAATCTACCGGGACAGCGCTGCGGCCGCTTCCGCGGTCGCGGAGATCCGCGAGCACGCAGCAACGGCGCACATCGCCGACTACAGCAGCCCGCCTCCGCAGTAGCAGGATGCCAGGGCGGGCGGAATCCAAGCGCCGGGTGCGCAACAAATGTCAGACGTCTGGTCATGAACTCGCCCGTATCGCAGTCACGGTCTTCCCGCTGCTGGTGGTCATTGCCGGCATTGCGGGATTCCTGGTGCCCGGCGCCTTCAAGCCCATGGGCCCCAGCGTTCCCTACTTGCTGGGGATCATCATGTTCCGCATGGGCCTGACGCTCACCACGCCGGACTTCGCCTCTGTGGTCAAGCGGCCATGGGCCGTGGTACTGGGCATCGTTGCCCACTACGTGATCATGCCGGGCGCCGGCTGGCTGATTGCCGTGGCGCTCAACCTCCCGCCGGAACTGGCCGTGGGCCTCATCCTGGTGGGCTGCCCGCCGTCCGGAACCGTCTCCACGCTGATCGCTCCGATCGTCACTCCCCTGCTGGTGCTGTTCCTGGCTGGTTCGTTCCTGCAGATCGACGCAGGCGCCATGGTCCTGGACATCGTCAAGACAGTCCTCCTGCCGGTGGCCGCCGGCCTCGTGGCGCGCCTCTTCCTCAAGAAGCTCGTCGCGAAGGTGCTGCCGGCGCTCCCCTGGGCGTCCGCCGTCGTGATTTCCCTGATCGTTGCGATCGTTGTGGCGGGAAGTGCCAGCAAGATTGTTGCCGCGGGCGGCATCGTGTTCCTCGCTGTGGTGCTGCACAACGGTTTCGGCCTGGGCCTGGGCTACCTGGCCGGGAAGCTCGGCCGCCTGGACGACAAGGCCCGCCGGGCGCTGGCTTTCAAAGTGGGGATGCAGAACCCCGGACTCGCTGCCACCCTTGCAACCGCGCACTTCAGCCCGCTGGCCGCACTGCCCTCCGCCGTGTTCTCGCTCTGGCACAACAACTCCGGCGCGATCGTGGCCGCGTGGCTGGCCCGGCGCCCGCTGCGCGACACACCTGTTCGCGGCGCGGCCGGCCACGACGCGTAACCGCTTAGCTGCGGTGGTGCTCGATGAGCCAGCCGGCCATCTGCTGGGCCCGCTTTGACGCCAGGAAGTCCCCTTCGGTGGCCGAAATGATCGAGCCCTTCATCAGGATGTGCCAGGACCGCGCGAATTCTTCGGTGCGGCTCAGCCCGGCTTCCTCGGCCAGCGCCTGGATGTGTCCGCGGATCCTGCTCAGGTAACCGATGCTCGCCTTTCCCAGCGGATGTTCGGGGCCCATCTCGAGCAGGACGTTGATGAAGGTGCACGCCTCGAAGTCGTCGCGAAGGAACCAGTCGCCGAAAACATCGAAAACGGCGAGCAACCGCTCCTCGGGGGTGTTGCCGCGACGGCGGGCTTCGGAGACGATGAGGTCCACGGTCCACACCTGGTCCCGGAGAGCCAAAAAGGCCAGGACCAGGGCATCCTTGGACGGGAAATGCCGGTAGAAGGTTGCTTTCGCGACACCGGACCGGCTGATGAGTTCGTTGGTGCCCACATCGCGGATCCCGCGGCGGGAGAACAGGTCATACGCGGCGGCAAGGATGCGGTCTACGGGGTCATCCCGGCCCGCCAGTGCCCGGGCGGGCAGCAGGGAGGAACGTTTGGCGTCTTCGGCAGTCATGTTAGAAGGAATTTTACATGGAGTGCTGCGGGCGTCCTTGCGGGTGGCCGTGCACGCCCACGGCTCCGTGCCGGCGCCGCACAGGTCCGCGGCGAAGCGCCTGAATAAAGCTGTCCAGAAGTGCGGGGTCTTT
>Ga0307410_10000388_pt1 | contig 17310 bp, 14 predicted proteins | sample 322Ometagenome_3_FD_203707 | JGI IMG/M metagenome (GOLD analysis project Ga0307410, IMG submission 203707) | Maize rhizosphere microbial communities from greenhouse at UC Davis, California, United States - 322HYB-O-3 | ecosystem: Host-associated > Plants > Roots > Rhizosphere > Soil | place... | reverse complement strand
GAGGTAGCGGAACGTCTTCGCGACGCCCTCCATCGCAAGGCCGCCCTTGTCGTTGGTGATGACGAGGTCGTTCAGCGTCACGATGCGCGGCAGCTGCGCGACGTCGCTCGCGAACGCGCCCATGTCATGGTAGTTGCCGGTGATGCGGATGCTGATCGGCAGCTCCGCATAGAAGTCCGCCATCTTTTCCTGCACGGCAGGCTTGAAGAGCTCGAACGTGAGCCCGCGTCCAAGGCCGGCCTGGTTGACGTCGGTCAGCAGCGCATCGATCTCGGAACGGTTCGGCAGCTGCTTGACCAGTGCGCCGAACGACTGCTCGACTTCCTTGAGCTGCGTGACGTAGAGGTCGTAGTTGACCGCCTTGGCCTTCTTCTGGCCGTACTCGCCCTTGAGGCGCGTTTCCTCGGCCTGCGCGTTCTGCAGCGTTTCGTACTGGTCCTTCCAGTCGAAGAACGCCCCCAGCGCGACGATCACGAGGAAGAGGATCAGCAGCAGGCCCAGCTTGGGGAGCGTCGGCCAGTTGCCGATCTCCCGGATGTTCAGTCGGCGAAGATCGTCGAGCGTCATGCTTTCGCCCCTTGCGATTCAGCGGCCGACTTCGTGGGCGGCACGCCGGGCGCGGGCTTTTGCGGCGTGCCCGCTGCGGCAGGATTGATCGATGCCGGGATCGGCGGCGCGGCCCGCTTGATCTGCAGGTTCAGCGTGAATTCGTTGATGCGCTCGCCGGGCTGCGCGCGCGGCGTCGCGGCGGCAGCAGGCACCGGTACGAGCTTGATCTCGACGAGCTCGGGCGTGGTGAGCCACGGCGAGCTCTGGATGTTGCGCATCAGCGTGGACACGCGCGCGTTCGACTGCGCGTAGCCGATCAGCGTGATCTTGGTGCCGACCTGGCGGATCGAGCGCAGGTAGATGCCGTCGGGGAGCTGGCGGACGAGCTGGTCGAGCAGATGCACCGACTCGTTGCGCGTGGTCTGCAGCGTCTCGACGACCTGCTTGCGCGCCAGCACCTGCGCGATCTGCTCGCGCAGCTTGTCGATCTCCTTGATCTGCTCGTCGAGCTTGACGATCTCGCTCTTCAGCAGCGCGTTGCGGCTGTTCTGCCCTTCGATCTGCGAGGCCAGGATGATGTGGACCAGGCCGACGACGCCGAACGCGGCGACGACGAGCAGCACCGCCAGCGAGACGAACTGGCGCTGCCGCGCGATGCGCTTCTGCTCGCGGTGCGGCAGCAGGTTGATTCTGACGGGAGTAGTCATTGGACCTCCCCCAGGCTAGCCGCTTCGCGGCGTCGCACACCCCCTCCACGATGGAGGGGGCGAGCGCCTTGGGACGGCCCTGCGGCGCTCTGTCTTTCCGCTCTCATTCGAAGCTCCGTAGCGCGAGGCCGCACGCGATCAGCAGCATCGGCGCGTCCTGCGCGAGCTGACGCGGGCGTACACGGTCGCTGGTCTGCATGTTCACGAACGGGTTGGCGAGCACCGTCGCCACGCCCGCCCGCTTGGCGACCAGCTCGTCGAGCCCGGGCAGCACGGCGCCGCCGCCCGAGAGCACGATGTGGTCGACCTGGTTGTATTGCGTCGACGTGAAGAAGAACTGCAGCGCGCGCGTGATCTCGAGCGCGAGCGTCTCCATGAACGGCTGCAGCACGTCGTTGTCGTAGTTCTCCGGCAGCCCCTGGTTGCGCTTGGCGGACTCGGCTTCCTCGGGCGACAGGTTGAACGCCCGCTGGATGTCCATCGTCAGCTGGTTGCCGCCGAACGCCTGGTCGCGCGAGAACAGGAACTGGTTGTTGCGGAGGACGTAGAAGTGCGTGACGTGGGCGCCGATGTCGACCAGCGCGATGTTCTGATCGCGCCCGTTCGCCGGCAGCGAGGGGGCGATCATGCGGAACGCTTCCTGGGTCGCGTAGGATTCGACGTCCATGACGCGGGGCTTCAGGCCGGCCGCTTCGGCGATGGCGACGCGATCCTCGACCTTCTCCTTGCGCGACGCGGCGATCAGCACCTCGACCTCGTCGGGGTTGTTCGGTGCGGGGCCGAGGATCTGGAAGTCGAGGTTGACCTCGTCCAGCGCGAAGGGTATGTACTGGTTGGCCTCGGCCTCGACGGTGAGCTCGAGCTCCTCCTCCTTCTGGCCGGAGGGTACGATGATCTTTTTCGTGATCACCATCGCCGACGGCAGCGCGAGCGCGACGTTGCGATTGCGGCTCCCGAGGCGCTTGAAGCCACGCTTCAGCGCGTCGGTGACCTGGTCGAGGTTGGCGATGTTGCCGTCCTGGACCACGTCCTTGCTCAGCGGCTCGATGGCGTAGCGCTCGAGACGGTACGTACCCTTCCCGGTCTCGGACAGCTCGACCATCTTGAGCGACGTCGAGGCGATGTCGATGCCGACCAGCGACGGGGCCTTCGTCTTGAACAGGTCGAGCGTGGAAGCGAGGTTCTCAGCGATCATGGATGTCGACGTTCCTGGAGGCCGGCGCGGAGATCCACGCAGCCCTGCGTCCTACGGCCCAATGCTGACAAACTACATTAAACTCTGGCAGCAAGTATTTCCGAAGTCAATTTGCCCCGACCGCCGGGTGACGCACTGTTGCATTCTCGTCATCGGGCGCGGTTTCGGCGGCTCTAACGCAAGTTTTATTCCTCTGTGCTAAAACGCTGGCTTCTCTACGTCGGCTCGGTGGCGCTGGGTCTGGCGCTGGTGGGCGCGCTGCTCGGCGCGTTCGTCCTGGCGCTGCTGTACCCCACACTTCCCTCGCTCGAGACGCTGACCGACTACCAGCCGAAGATCCCGCTTCGTGTCGTTTCCGCCGAAGGCGACCTCATCGGCGAATTCGGCGAGGAACGCAGGGCGGTGATCAAGATCGCCGAGGTTCCCGATGTCATGAAAAAGGCCATTTTGGCCGCCGAAGACGAAAGGTTCTACCAACACGGGGGCGTCGACTACATTTCAGTGGGGCGCGCGGCCTACACGAACCTGACCTCCGGCACCCAGCAAGGCGCCGGAACGATCACGATGCAGGTCGCGCGCAACTTCTTTCTCACGCGCGAAAAGACGCTCACGCGAAAGCTCCGCGAGGTGCTGCTCGCATGGAAGATCGAAGGCAGCCTGTCCAAGGACGAGATCCTCGAGCTCTACGTCAACCAGATCTACCTCGGGCAACGTGCCTACGGCTTCGCGGCCGCTTCGCAGATCTACTACGGCAAGCCGCTGAAGGATGTCACGGTCGCCGAAGCTGCGATGCTGGCCGGATTGCCTAAGGCCCCCTCGGCGTTCAATCCGATCACCAATCCGAAGCGCGCCAAGACGCGCCAGCAGTACGTCCTCCGCCGCATGCACGAGCTGCGTTACATCAGCGATGGTGCGTATGGTGAAGCACAAAATGCGCCACTCGTCGTGCGCCAGGGGCTGAAGGAGGTGCTGCCGATCCACGCCGAGTTCGCCGCGGAAATGGCACGGCAGGTCGTGTTCGAAGCGTACGGCGAGGACGCCTACACCAAGGGGTTGGTCGTCTGGACCACGCTGCGCAAGGCCGACCAGGAAGCGGCATATGCCGCTGTACGTCGAGGTGTGCTCGACTACGACCGGCGGCACGGCTACCGCGGCCCCGAGGCCTACGCGAATCTACCGACCGATGCCGCCGAGGCGGACGCCGTGCTCGACCGCGTGTTCCAGGAGGTGCCCGACGGTGACAACCTGCTCACCGCCGTCGTGCTCGAGGCGTCGACGACCGAAGTCCAGGCTGTGCTTGCCAGCGGCGACACGGTCTCGATCACCGGCGAGGGGCTGCGGTTCGCCGCCCGGGCGCTGGCCGACAAGGCTCCGCCTTCGCAGCGGCTGCGGCGCGGCGCGGTGATCCGCGTCGCGAAGGACGACAAAGGTCGCTTCGGCATCGCGCAGGTGCCCCAGGCGGAGGCTGCGTTCGTCGCGCTCGATCCGCGCAACGGCGCGGTTCACGCGCTCGTGGGCGGGTTCGACTTCGACCGCAACAAGTTCAACCACGTCACCCAGGCGCAGCGCCAGCCGGGCTCGTCGTTCAAGCCGTTCATCTACTCGGCGGCGCTCGAAAAGGGCTTCTCGCCGGCCACCGTCGTCAACGATGCGCCGTTCTTCGTGCCCGCGGAGCGCGCGGGCGGCGAGGAATGGGAGCCGAAGAACTACGACGGCAAGTTCGACGGGCCGATGCGGTTGCGCACCGCGCTCGCCAAGTCGAAGAACCTCGTCACCGTGCGGGTGCTGCAGGCGATCGGCCCGCAGTACGCGCAGGACTACATCGCCAAGTTCGGCTTCGACCCGAAGCAGCATCCGGCGTACCTGACGATGGGGCTCGGCGCCGGCGCCGCCACGCCGCTCCAGATGGCGAGCGCCTACTCGGTGTTCGCCAACGGCGGCTATCGCATCAATCCCTACCTGATCTCGCGAATCACCGACTCGCGGGGCATCGTGCTGTCCGAAGCGCGGCCCGCGGTCGCCGGCGGCGAGGCACAGCGCGCCATCGATCCACGCAACGCGTTCATCATGACCTCGATGCTTCGCGACGTCGTCGCTTACGGCACCGCGACGCGCGCGCAGTCGCTCGGCCGCAAGGACATCGCCGGCAAGACCGGTACGACGAACGAGTTCGTCGATGCGTGGTTCGCCGGCTACACGAGCTCGCTCGTCGGCGTCGCGTGGATCGGCTTCGACCAGCCGAAGTCGCTCGGCAACAACGAGACCGGCGGACAGGCGGCGCTGCCGATCTGGATGGCGTACATGCAGCGCGCGCTGAAAGGCGTGCCCGAGCAGCCGATGGAAGCGCCGGACGGCGTCGTGTCGCTGCGCATCAACGCCGAGTCCGGGCTGCGCGACGACGGCGGCGGCATTTCCGAATGGTTCTTCTCGGAGTACGTGCCGCGGCGCGACGACACGGCCTCGACCGCACCGGGCGCGCCGAGCGGCCCGCCGCGCGACGTGCGCAACCAGTTGTTCTAGCGCAGGAGCCCGCCGCGCGAACGCGCCTGCGCACAAACGGGACCGGCGATGCGCGCGCGGCGGCCACGCATCGACACGGCCGTCATGCAAAGCGTCCCGCCCGCACCCGACGCGTCATTGGATCCGCCATGCCTCGCCGCCCATCACGCTCCGTTGCCCGCTTCGAAGCCCGCCGTGCCGAACGGCGGCTCGGTCTCACGTCCGACGGCGTCCAGCGCGCGACGATCGCGCAGATCGCCGCACGCCTCATCGCCGAGCATGGCCTCACCGACTGGTCGCTCGCCAAGCGCAAGGCCGCCCGCCAGCTCGACCTGCCCGAGCGTTCGGCGCTGCCCAACGATGCGGAGATCGAGGAAGCGCTGCGCGAACATCACGCGCTGTTCGGCGGGGCCGAGCACGCCGCGACGCTTCGCGCGCAGCGCGAGGAAGCGCTCGTCTGGATGAAGCGCCTCGCGGCGTTCCGGCCGCTGCTGGTCGGCGGTGTCGCCGAGGGCTGGGCGACCGAGCACAGCGACATCCGGCTCGAGTTGCAGGCCGACGATGCGAAGAGCGTGGAAATCGCGCTGCTGAACGGCGGATGCGCGTATCGCACGCTGCCGTCGCGCAACGGGGACAGCGTCTTCGACTATTTCGTCGACACGCGACGCGGCGGCGTTCGCCTGACCGTCCGCACGCCGACGGCCGCGCGTCAGTTGCCTCGCCGCGACCGGCACGGCCAGGAGGAACGGCGCCTGGACGCTGCGCAGCTCGCCGCGCTCATTGCCGAAGACGACAACGACGCGGCAGCCTAGGCGAGTTCGGGCGCCCATCGCGCGGAACGGGCCGCGTGATCGCCTGCGACCCCTGCCGACGTCTCGCAGGGGATATCGCGACGCGTGCCTACGCGTCCGCCACGCACGCGTTCGATGCGTTCCGCGTTCGCGGATCGGCCTGCGAGCTCAGCGCTGCCGTTCGGCGAGCCAGCGCGCGGCGTCGAGCGCGAAATAGGTGAGGATCGCGTCGGCGCCGGCGCGCTTCATCGCGAGCAGCGCTTCCAGCGCGCAACTGCGCTCGTCGAGCCAGCCGTTGGCGGCCGCCGCCTTCAGCATCGCGTATTCGCCCGATACCTGGTAGACCGCCGTCGGCAGGCCGAACGTATCCTTGACGCGTCGGACGATGTCGAGGTAGGGCAGGCCCGGCTTCACCATGACGATGTCGGCGCCCTCCTCGATGTCGAGGAACGTCTCCCACAACGCCTCGTCGCTGTTCGCGGGGTCCATCTGGTAGGTGTACTTGTCGCCGCCAGCCAGGTTGCGCGCCGACCCGACCGCGTCTCGGAACGGGCCGTAGAAGCTCGACGCGTACTTGGCCGAATAGGCGAGGATGCGCGTTCGCTGCAAGCCCGCGCCATCGAGCGCCTCGCGCAGCGCGCCGACCCGGCCATCCATCATGTCGGAAGGCGCGACGATGTCCACGCCGGCCTCGGCATGCGACAGCGCCTGCTTCACGAGCGCGACGACCGTCTCGTCGTTCATCACGTAGCCGTTCGCGTCGATGAGGCCGTCCTGGCCGTGGCTCGTGTACGGATCGAGGGCGATGTCGGTGATGACGCCGAGGTCGGGAAAGCGCTCCTTCAGCGCGCGCACCGTGCGCGGCACGAGGCCTTCGGCATGCCAGGCCTGCGACGCGTCGTCGGTCTTGAGCTCGGGAGCGATCACGGGAAACAACGCGATCGCCGGAATGCCGAGCGACACGGCCGCTTCGGCCTCGTGCAGCAGCCGGTCGATCGACTTGCGCGATACGCCGGGCAGAGAAGCCACGGGCTCCTCGCGTTGCCGCCCGTCGAGCACGAACACCGGGTAGATGAAATCGTCGGGCGACAGCCGATGCTCGCGCACCAGACGGCGCGCGAAATCGTCACGACGCAGGCGCCGCGGACGGCGGGTGGGAAACCGGCCGGTGAATTGAAAGCTCATGGGGGCGGTCGCATCGAACGAGGCGTGGAATCGTAGCGCAACTGCGATCGCCGCTTGGGATCGCCGCGTCAGCGGGCGCCGAGCCAGCGGGCCTGGCGAGCCACGCGCTCGAGGTCGGACAGCGTGGTGGCCCGCTGCCGCGCGGCGTCGCTGCGCAACCGCAGCACGAGCTCCGCCGTAGCGAGCGCGTCGCTCGCAGCATTGTGCCGCGTTGCGCATCCGATGCCGTACAGGGCGAGCCAGTCGTCGAGCGTCATGCGCCGGTCCTTGTGCGCGTGCTCGTTGGCGAGCGCAGCGGCGAGCGGTGCGACGTCCAGCCAGCGGGCGCGTGGGACGGCCACGTTCGCCCGGCGCGCTGCCTGTTCGAGGAACGCGCGATCGAAGTCGGCATGGAACGCGATGCGTGGCGAGGCGCCCGCCCACGCCAGGAAGGCGGCGATGGCTTCGCCGCACGGCGTTCCCGCGAGCTGTGCCTCGCGGCCGATCCCGTGGAGCGCGACATTGTGCCGATCGGTCGGACCGTCGTGCTGCAGCACCGCCTCGAAGCTGTCTCCCGCGCGCACGCCGTTCGCATCGATCGCGACCGCGCCGATCGCGAGCAGCGCATCGCGCGCTGCGTCGAGGCCGCTCGTTTCCGTGTCGACCACCACCCAGCGGTCGTCCTCAGCCCGGGGGCGGCTCGGTCGCAGGCGACGCAGCCAGCGCATCGTCAGCCCGGATAGTCGAGCGCCAGCCGCTGCTGCAGCCGACGACCCTGCCGCATCGCCTCCTTCAGGATGCGGCGATCGAGCTCCGACAGGTCGTCGACGGGTACGAAGTTCGCATTCGTCGACGCGGCCACCACGCCCGTCGCCCGCCGGTTCTGCGTGCGAAGACGCACGAGCTGCAGATACTCGAACGCGCCGGACCACGCGCGCGTCTCGTCGCTGGCGATGCCGAGCGCGGCGCCCGCATTCGCGAGCCGTTCGGCCGTGGACGTCGCGGCCACCCCGCTTGCCAGCGCAAGTATGCGGGCCGCATCGACGAACAGCACCGTGCCCTGCAGCTTGAGGTCGATGCCGCTCGTTCCCGCGGCGTCTTCCTCGGCCGCGAGCTCGCCGAACCAGTTCAGGGCCGGACGACGCGCGAGCGCGTTGTCCGACATCTGCTTCAGGAACCGCGGCGTACCGCGCGCGCGCTGGGCGATGTCCTCGCGCAGCCGATGCGCGAGCGAAGCCTCGCCCCACAGGCTGCGGAAGTCGAAGAAGATCTGCGCGTCCAGCAGGCTCTGCGGATCGCCGCGATCGATCCAGCCGTGGAACGACTGCTGCCATTCGACGAACGACGCACACCAGCGGGGGTTCATCGCCATGACGTTGCCCTTGCACAGCGGATAGCCGCAGCGGTCGAGCGCCTCGTTGACGGCCCGCGCGAACGGCAACAGGCGCGCACGGACCGCCTCGGCTTGCGCGCTGCTCGCCGAGTCGAACAGGATGCCATTGTCCTGGTCGGTGGCGATCGTCTGCTCGCTCCGACCCTCGCTCCCCATGCCGAGCCAGCAGAAGCGCACGTCGTCGAGCGCGTGCCCGGGCAGCACGATTTCGATGAGCCGCTGCAGCAGCTGGTCGTTGAGGCTCGATATCATGCGCGTCAGCTGATCGCTCGCCATGCCTTGCGCGACGAGCGCGTGCGCGAGCGCGCGGATGTCGGCCGCCTGCTGGACGAGCGAATCGACGTCGCGCGCGCGACGGATTCCCGACGCGAGCTCGCGCACCGACAGTCGCTGCAATGCGAACAGGTCGCGCTCGGAAACGACGCCGGCGACGCGTCCGAGGTTGTCGGTGACGACGATGTGGCGGATGCCGTGGCGTGCCATCTCGAGCGCGGCGTCGCCGGTCGTGGCCGCGTGATCGAGCGTCACCACCGGCTGCGTGGTGATCGCGTCGAGGCGCGCGTCGAGCGCGAGCGCGGGCAGCACGATGCGGCCGACGATGTCCTGGCGCGTGAGGATGCCGAGCGGACGCTGCTGCTCGTCGACGGTGACGATCGAGCCGACGCGTCGCGCTTCCATCTCGCGGAGCGCGTCGCCTACGGCAAGCGACGGAGGCGCGGTCAGCGGCGGATTGCGCAGGACGCTGGCGAGCGGCGTGGCCGGCCCGCGCGACTCCGTCACCGTGGCGACGAACTCCGCCTGCATGCGCGAATGCGAGAGCTCGAGCAGATGGTCGACGCGTCGCCGGCAGAAATCGGCGAACACCGGCGAGCGCTCGACGAGCGCGTCGAAGACCTCCGCGGTGAACGCGAGCACGAAGGTATCGGCGACGGCGACGTAGTTGCGCGTGACGCCGCGTCGCTGCAACAGCGCGGACAGCGGAAACACCTCGCCGACGCCGCGCTCCCAGCTGCCGCCGGCCGGCGCGGAGGCGTCGGTCACCGCGGGCATGGACCGCACGCAGCCGCTTCGGACGATGAACGCGTGCGACGGGCGCTGCGCGGACGGTGACAGCAGCGAGTCGCCGGCGGCGTAGTAGCGCACACTGCACGCGCGTACCAGCATCTCGAGGTCCGCATCCGCCATCGCCGAGAACGGCGCATGGGGGACGAGCGACTGTCGCAGCCCGGCGAGAACGGACGGCGCGGGCGTTCCGAATCCCGTCATGGCGGCGTTGCGCCTGGTTACAACTTCGTCGTGCGCGAGCGCGGAACTTGCGCGCGGCGCGGCTGGTCAGAACTGGCGGACGGTGAACGTCTCCCGCTTTCCTCCCTGAGCGGGTGCCCGGGCCGGTGCGATGTCACCGGTGCCGGGCGTTTTCCAGGCCCCGCATCACTCCCCTTGATGGCGGGGCCTTTTCTTGCCCGCCGCGTCACGCCGGGGCGGCTTCCACGTCGAGCCCGAGCCAGCGGGCGAGCACGTCGTCGGCATCGATCACGCCGGTGCGCCGCGTCGCCGAGAACGGCACGACCGTGACGCCCGCCGACTGCGCGCCGAACGCCTCGACGAGTTGACGGCGGATCGTCGCCACCGCCTCACGCTGTTCGGAGACGTTGAGCTTGTCGCTCTTCGTCGCGAGGATCAGCACCGGCCTTCCGGACGGCACGAACCGCTCGAGGAGGACGAAGTCGAGGGGTTTCAGCGCATGACGCGCGTCGACGACGACGACGAGGCCGACCAGCGTGTCGCGCGAGGTGACGTAGTCCCACAGGAATGCCTGCCAGCTCTCCTTGACGTCGCGCGCGACGGCCGCGTACCCGTATCCGGGAAGGTCGGCGACGAGCCCGCCGCTTCGCAACCGGAACAGGTTGATCTCGCGTGTGCGCCCCGGCGTGCGACTCGAGAACGCGAGGCGGGTGCGGTTGGCGAGCGCGTTGATCGCGCTCGACTTGCCCGCATTGCTCCGCCCCGCGAACGCGATCTCCGGAGGCCCGGGTGGCGGCAGCTGCGCGCGCGCGGCGGCACCGATCACGAACTCTGCGCCGATCAGCACGCGCGGCGTTCGCTCGGCCTGTGCCTGTCCGGCCGCGCGCGGTGCGTCCGGTACAATGGCGTGCTTTTTTACCCGGGCGCCGGTGTGCGCCGCGGCTGCCCGGCCGTCGAATCGAGGAGTCCTGCCCATGAATCGCCTGTTGCTGCTGGCCGTGCTCGCGTGGCCGGCAGTCGTTGCAGCCCAGACGCCGGCCGCACCCGCCGCCGATCCGAAAGCGCTCGAGGCACGCGGCCAGCAACTCGCGACGCAGGTGTGCGGCGCGTGCCACGGCGCTGACGGCAACAGCCCCGCCGCCGCCAATCCGAGTCTCGCATCGCAGCACGCCGACTATATCACCCTGCAATTGGTGCACTTCAAGGCCGGCATCCGGCAGAACCCGGTGATGCAGGCGATCGCCGCGGGACTGTCGGACGACGACATGCGCGCCGCCGGCGTGTACTACTCGCGCCAGCAGGCGAAAGGACTCGCCGCGCGCGACCCCGCGCTGGTGAAGCTGGGGCAGGCGTTGTGGCGCGGCGGCGACGCGGGCAACGGCGTTCCTGCGTGCAGCGGCTGCCACAGCCCGAACGGCGCCGGCATTCCGAAGAACTACCCGCGCGTCGCCGGGCAGTATGCCGACTACACGTACGCGCAGCTTCGCGCGTTCAAGAACGGCGAGCGCGGCCGCGACAAGGAAGGCAAGGACGCGAACGGCCGCGTCATGCGCGGCGTGGTCAAGGGGCTGTCCGATGCGCAGATGAAGGCGGTCGCGGAGTTCGCCGCCGGCCTGCGCTAGCGCGCCCGGCGCCGCACCACGCGCCCGCGATGGCCGCCGCAACCGTCGCGTCGCTGTTCGTCTATCCGGTCAAGAGCTGCCGGGGGGTCGCCGTCGACCGTGCGGACGTGCTGTCGACCGGTCTCGCTGCGAACGGGCTTCGCGATCGCGAATGGATGATCGTCGACCGGCGCGGGCGCTTCGTGACGCAGCGCGAGCGGCCGCGACTCGCGCTCGTCGAAGCGCGAGCCGCCGATGACGGAATCGAACTGCGCGGCCCGGACCTCGCGCCGGTCGTCGCGCGCACCGGCAGCGCATCGCGCGAAGTGGTCGTCTGGAGCGCCCACGTGGCCGGATTCGACGCTGGGGACGACGTCGCCGACGCGCTCTCGCGTTACCTGGACGACGACGTTCGCCTCGTGCGCTTCGACGAGCGCCGCCCGCGCCGTTGCAATCCGCTGTACGCGGGCGACAGCGGGGCGACGACGTTGTTCGCGGATGGCTACCCGTTGCTCGTCGTGGGACGCGCCTCGCTCGACGACCTCAATCGCCGCCTCGACGGGCAGCGTGGCGGCAAACTGCCGATGGACCGTTTCCGTCCCAACGTCGTGCTCGACGGCCTCGAACCGTACGACGAGGACCACGTCGACACGCTCGCGATCGGCGGCGTCGTGCTGAAGCTCGTCAAGCCATGCACGCGTTGCGAGATCACGACGACCGACCAGTCGAGCGGCCGCCGCGGCATCGAGCCGTTGCGGACGCTATCGAGCTATCGTCGCGACGACCGCCTCGCCGGCGTGACGTTCGGCATGAACGCGATCGTTGCCGCCGGCGCCGGCGCTTCGATCAGCGCCGGCGATCGCGCCGACGTGACGCTTCGCTTCTAGCCGCTGCGCGCACCGCCGCGGCGCGCGCCCCGTCACCGATCCGGGCGGCCGGCTAGTTGGTCGTCGGCGAGCACATGATCACCGAATCCGGGCCGTAGCCCTCGGCGAGCCAGGTCGCGTTGCCGCGCAGCGTGTCGCGGATCGTGACTTCGGGCGTATAGCGGTGATTGGTCCGGAACGTGTTGAAGAAGCGCCACACCGGACGCGTGTTCGCAGGACACGCGCTCGTGGCCGCGTTCGGCAGCGCGATGTAGAACACCGCCGGGCTCTCGTAGATCCAGCTCGGGAATTGCTGGCGCACGCGGTCGCACTCGGCCGGGTCGGCCGAGTAGAAATGCGAATCGCCGACTTCCGGGCGAAGGTAGAACCGGCAGACCGGATTGGCGCCGGCGGTCGGCGCGCTGTAGGCGAGGAAACGCACGCCGGTCCGCTCCCAGCCGCGCAGCACGCCGGTGTCCAGCAGATTGATCTCGTTCGCGTCGATCGTGATGAAGTAGTGGTCGAGCGTCCGGTTGTAGAACTCGACGGCGACCGCCTGGTTGCTCGTGTTGGCAGCGTCCGGCGTCAGGTACTGGCGTACGACCGGCAGCATGTTGTCGAGGCGCGAATAGTAGTCGACGCCATCGCGGTTCGTGCACAGCGCCTCGCCGCCGAACAGGCCGCCGCGGAGCTCGTAGAAGTTGCCCGACTGCAGGAACGTGAACAGGCCCGATCCGGACGAGCCCTGTTCGGTCGTGCCCTGGCTCCACTGCATCTTGATGAAGCTCGAGCCGTCGCTGAAGACCTGGTAGCCGGGCGTCGTCCCCTGGCTCCACTTCTCGAGGTCGCCCTGCGGGTGGTGCAGCGCGGTCGCGATCGCGCCCTGCGGCAACGGCTCCGCGCGCCACGCGGAGAACACGACACCGGCGGGCGGTGCGCGGTTGAGCCGCAGCAGCGCCCAGTCGTAGTCGTCGCTGCGCGCGAGCAGGAACGCGCCGCCGGTCTGCAACTGGTAGGGCGGGACGGCGGTATCGCCGCAGCTTTGCGCGCGGAAGAACCAGTAGACGTTGATCGTCGAGGCCTGGAACGCCGCTTCGTTCTGCAGCGGGTCGGACGAGTCGGCGAAGCAGTGGTTCGCCGAGAACAGGTACGGCGTGAACGTCCGCGTGGTGTCGTTCAGCATCGTCCCGGTGCACAGGTACGTCGATCCGAAGCGGTCGTTGAACACGAGCTTGCCGACGCTGTTGGCGGCGTCGTTCAGCGGCTGCGACTGCGGCGTGACGCAGGCGACGTCGATGTTGCACGCGCCCGAATCGCCGATGTCCGCGGCGCGCTTCGCGTCGACGAGCCCCGCTCCGGCGACGACCAGGTGCGACGCCGGCCCGAGCCGCAGCGCGAGCCCGTCCACCGTCGCACCGTTCATCGCGTGCAACTCGATCGTGGCGATGTCGCCTTCGAGGACCGGCGTCCAGAAGTAGCCATCGCGCGCCGCAGCCTCGGCGACGGCATTGGCCGCGTACGCGCCCATCACTTGCGCCTGCGGTCCGTTGCCGGCGAAGCGCAATGCCAGATCGGGATGCGAAGCCGGAAGCGAAAGCGACACACGAAGGGCGGCCGCGCCCGGCGACTGGATCTCGATCCGCGCCGCACGGCTGCCGTCGGCGAGCGTGCGCCAGGCGAGACCACCGAGCGGGATCGTGCGGCTGGCGGCCGGGATGTCGCGCGGGAAGCCGATCGCGAGCGGCGCCGCCTTGCCGGGCGGCACCCGACCGACCTTGCGGGCGCCGTTCTTCTGCTTGAGCTGCGCGCGCTCGGTGGGCGTCGGCTCGGTGAGCGCGATGCGATACGGCGTCGCGCCGGGCGCCACGAGCGCGGCGGCCGCCTTCGGCGCGCCGTCGACGGGCCGGTACTGGGCAGGAGGCGCCGACGTTACGCGACGGGCGGCGTCGCCTTTCGACGACACTGCGCTGTCGGCCGCCGCGGCGAGCGGCGTGATGAATGCTGCGACGATCGCGACGATGGCCGCGTGACGGACGGTGCGCATCGGGTCTCCCTCGGTGTCATGGCGCGACGCAGCCTGCCGGCGCGCGGGTGTTCGATTAACGTGCGGACGCAAGGTTCAGCCGACATCGTCGCGCACCGGATCGGCGGCGCTCGCCATGCACTCGTCGAACGCGTCCCGCCAGTGAGGCAGCGCGAAGCCGAACGTGTGCACGAAGCGTGCCGTGTCGAGCACGCCGTACGCCGGGCGTCGCGCGGGGGTCGGATAGTCGCTGGTGTCGATGGCGACGACGCGCGGCAGCGGCGCGTCGCCGACGATGGCCTGCGCAAAGCCGTGCCACGTGGTGTCGCCGGTGCACGACAGGTGGTACAGGCCGCTCCGCTCGACGGCAGCCACGAGACCCTGTCCAAGGACGCGGCCGGTGGCGCCGGCGAGCGTCCTGCACCAGTTCGGCACGCCGGTCTGATCCGCCACGACGCGCAGCTCGGTTCGTTCGGCGGCGAGCCGGCGGATCGTGAGCAGGAAATTGCGCCCCCGCAGGCCGTACACCCAGCTCGTGCGGAACACGAGCGCCTTCGCGCCCGACGCCGCGATCGCGCGCTCGCCTTCGAGCTTGCTCGCGCCGTAGATGGACAACGGTGCGGTCGGCGCTTCCTCGCGATACGGCGTGCGCGCGGTGCCGTCGAAAACATAATCGGTCGAGTAGTGCACGAGGAGCGCGCCGCAGCGCTTCGCCTCCTCGGCGAGCAGCTGCGGGGCGCGGGCGTTGATGGCGAACGCGGCATCGCGTTCCTTTTCGGCGAGGTCGACCGCCGTATAGGCGGCCGCGTTCACGACGAGCGTCGGACGCAGGTCGCGCATGCGTCGGACGATCGCATCCGCGTCGCCGAGATCGAGCGACGCCCGATCGGTCGCGACGACATCCCCCAGCGCCGCCAGCACTGGCGCGAGCTCGTGGCCGAGCTGGCCGTTCGCGCCGGTCAGGAGGATCCGTTCGCGCTGCCGGGCGGCGCCCGTCACGGATAGGCCTCCGCATCGCGCAGGCGCTTTCCGGCGGCGTCCTTCGCGGCCAGCAGCGGCTCGCCGTCCAGCGGCCAGTCGATGCCGACGTCTGCATCGTTCCACAACAGCGTGCGCTCGTGCTCGGGATGGTAGTAGTCGGTCGTCTTGTAGAGGAAGTCGGCCGACGGCGAGAGGACGAGGAAGCCGTGCGCGAACCCGGCGGGCACCCACAGCATCCGCTTGTCGTGCTCGGACAGCGTCACGCCGACCCAGCGGCCGAATGTCGGCGAGCTCCTGCGCATGTCGACGGCGACATCGAACACCTCGCCCGCGACGACGCGCACGAGCTTTCCCTGCGCATGCCGGACCTGATAGTGGAGCCCGCGCAGCACGCGCTGGCCGGAGCGCGAATGGTTGTCCTGCACGAACGTCGCGTCGATGCCCGCCTCGCGGAGCGCGCGGTCGTTCCAGCTCTCCATGAAGAAGCCGCGCGCGTCACCGAAGACGCGCGGCTCGACGAGCTTCACGTCGGCAAGGGCGGTAGCCGTGACCTTCACGCGGGCGCGCGCTAGCCGATGACGGGGTCGCGGAGCAGCCCGAGCAGGTACTGGCCATAGCCGCTCTTCGCGAGCGCCGTGCCGAGGCGCTCGAGCGCGGCGCCGTCGATCCAGCCCAGGCGGTAGGCGATCTCCTCGGGACAGGCGATCTTCAGCCCCTGGCGCCGCTCGATCGTCTCGATGTACTGCGACGCCTCGAGCAGCGACTCGTGCGTCCCGGTGTCGAGCCATGCCATGCCGCGGCCCATGAGCTCGCAGTCGAGCTCGTTCCACTCGAGGTAGCGCTTGTTGACGTCGGTGATCTCGAGCTCGCCGCGCGACGACGGGCGCAGCGTGCGCGCGACCTCGAGCACGCGGTTGTCGTAGAAATAGAGGCCCGTCACCGCATAGCGCGACTTCGGCTGCGAGGGTTTCTCTTCCAGGCTCATCACGCGCCCGCGTGCGTCGAACTCGGCGACGCCGTAGCGCTCCGGGTCCGCGACGGCGTAGGCGAAGATCGTGGCGCCCGCTGGCTTCGCGTTGGCGCGCGCGAGCTGCACATGCAGGTCGTGGCCGTAGAAGATGTTGTCGCCGAGCACGAGCACCGTCTCGTCGCGCCCGACGAACTCCCGCCCGATGATGAACGCCTGCGCCAGGCCTTCGGGCGCCGGCTGCACCGCGTACGAGAGGTTCAAGCCCCAGCGCCCGCCGTCGCCGAGCAGCTGCGCGAAGCGCGGCGTGTCCTCCGGCGTGCTGATCAGCAGGATGTCGCGCACGCCGGCGAGCATCAGCGTCGACAGCGGGTAATAGATCATCGGCTTGTCGTAGACCGGCAGCAGTTGCTTGCTGACGACCTGCGTCACCGGATAGAGGCGCGTACCCGAGCCGCCGGCGAGGATGATGCCCTTGCGCACGACGCTCACGCCGGTTCGCGCGTCGGGGCGTACTGCTGCGAGACCCAGCGCTGGTAGTCGCCGCTCGTGACCGAGGCGAGCCAGGCTGCGTTGTCGAGATACCAGTCGACGGTCTTCGCGAGCCCGCTCGCGAACGTCTCGGACGGCGTCCAGCCGATCTCGCGACGCAGCTTCGCCGCGTCGATCGCGTAGCGCCGGTCGTGCCCCGGCCGGTCGCGCACGAACGTGACCAGCGAAGCGTAGTCGCGGCCCGGGCGGCGCTGCGCGAGGGTGGCGCACAGCGTCCGGACGACCTCGAGGTTCGTCATCTCCGCGTTGCCGCCGATGTTGTACGTCTCGCCCGGGCGTCCGCGCGCGAGCACCGCGCGGATCGCGGCACAGTGGTCGCCGACGTACAGCCAGTCGCGCACGTTGCCGCCGTCGCCGTACACCGGCAGCGGCTTGCCGGCGAGCGCGTTGACGATCATCAGCGGGATCAGCTTTTCGGGGAACTGGCGCGGGCCGTAGTTGTTCGAGCAGTTCGTCGTCAGCGTCGGCATGCCGAACGTGTGGTGCCAGGCGCGCACGAGATGGTCGGATGCGGCCTTGCTCGCCGCGTACGGACTGTTCGGCGCGAAGGCGGTGGTTTCGCTGAAGGCCGCGTCGTCCGGCAGCAGCGAGCCGTACACCTCGTCGGTCGAGACGTGCAGGAAGCGGAAAGCGGCACGCTCGTCGTCGGGAAGCGTGGCGAGGTGCGCACGCACGCTTTCCAGCAGCCGACAGGTGGCCGCCACGTTGGTCTCGACGAACGCGGTCGGGCCGAGGATCGAGCGGTCGACGTGCGATTCGGCGGCGAAGTTCACGATC
>Ga0307410_10000387_pt1 | contig 17314 bp, 10 predicted proteins | sample 322Ometagenome_3_FD_203707 | JGI IMG/M metagenome (GOLD analysis project Ga0307410, IMG submission 203707) | Maize rhizosphere microbial communities from greenhouse at UC Davis, California, United States - 322HYB-O-3 | ecosystem: Host-associated > Plants > Roots > Rhizosphere > Soil | place... | reverse complement strand
CTATTGACGAGAACCGGCTCCGGCCGATCCAGCGCACCGGTATATAAGGATAGAGCTCCTGTCCCCGCTCCATCACCGAGGTCAGAGCGCCCTCCAGGATGAGTCCGGCGGCAGGCTCACGGCTGGCGAGATCGACAGCAACAGCTGAGCCAAGTGAGTGACCGAAGATGAGTATGCGCTCCGGTAGCACGCCACGTTCCTGGCGCAAATATCGGTACGCCGCAGTGGCATCCTCATACAGGCCAGCCTCCGTCGGTACTCCCTGACTCTCCCCGTACCCCCGGTAGTCGAAGGCGAGCAGATTGACCCCCAGTCCGCGCAACCCGGCGTAATGCGCCGGACGGCCGAACTCGGAAAGATTTCCCGCATTGCCATGGCAGATCAGCAGCCAATATCCCGCCGCATTGGAATGGGCGGGGATGACCCAGCTTCCGAGGGTGAGGCCATCCTCGGTGTGGATGGCGACGCGCTGAATCGGCAGACGGAGATCGGCAGGAGGAGGGAGGAGCCGGCGTTCGGAGCCCGGGAAGTAGATGAGCCGGGACTCGTTGAAGCGGAGAAGCAGCAACAGCCCCAGGTACGCGATCAGTACGAGCAGCAAAAGATTCCAGCTCATGCGTCGTATCGATCGCCTGGCCTGCTTCAAGCGGGATAGTAGCGCCCCGAGCGGCGGGACATCTCCAGCAGGGCCGCGGCGGGACGGAATCGTTCCCCGTACTGCTCCTGAAGCTGGTACAGCGTCTCCACCACCCGGCCGGCACCGACATCGTCGATCATACGGAGCGGCCCCCCGCGGAACGCCGGGAACCCGATCCCGAAGACCGCGCCGATGTCCGCGTCGCGCGGAGTGCGGACCACATTCTCCGAGCACGCCATCGCCGCTTCGTTCAGCATCGAATACACCAGGCGGCGCTGCACCAGATCAGCGTGGACCTCGCCCGGGCGAACTCCGAGCAAAGGGTAAACACTCTTGTCCACCCCGGCCTTGTGGCCCTCACGATAGCGGTAGAATCCGCGGCCATTCTTTCGCCCCAGGCGGGTGGCGCCCAGCATTCGGCCCAGAGCGCCGGCGGGCTTCATCCGTTCGCCGAAGGCCTCGTGCATGACGTTTCCCGCCTTCTCCGCCACATCCAGACCCACTTCATCGAGCAGGGCGACCGGCCCCACGGGGAACCCGAAGCTGGTCATTGTCCGATCGATGACTTCAATGGGCACTCCTTCCTGCAACAGGTGCCCGGCTTCGTTCAGGTATGGCGAGAGGATCCGGTTGACCCAGAATCCGGGCCGATCGGCCACGACGATGACGGTTTTGCCCATACGCCGCCCGAAACGAACGGCGGTGACGAGAGTGTCGGGCGCAGTCGCAGCGGTAGGGATGACCTCGAGCAGCGGCATTCGCTCGACCGGTGAGAAGAAATGCATGCCGAGCACTCGTTCCGGCCTTCGGGCACCCTCCGCGATGTGACGGATGGGGATGGTCGAGGTGTTGGTTGCAAAGATGGCCTCAGGCCGCACCACCGCCTCCACCTCGGCCATGACTTTGCGTTTGACCTCCAGGTCCTCGAACACCGCCTCGATGACGAGGTCTGCCCGATGAAAGCCGCTGTAATCGGCCGACCCGGAAAGCAGAGCGGTGAGCCGCTCGTACTGCGATCGAGTCAGCCTTCGTTTCTCCAGCCGGTCTTTGAGGAGTCGGGTGGCCGCGTTGAGACCTTTCCCCACCCGCATCAGATCGGAATCCTTGAGCCTGGTGTCCACCTCGACGTTGAGTACGGCAGTGCCGGCTATGCCGGATCCCATGAAGCCGGAGCCCACGATCCCCAGACGGCGAATCTGCCGGGGCGTCGCCGAGCCCGGCGGCACTCCGTCATCCTTCTTGAGAGCCGTGGTGGCAAAGAAGATTTGCACCAGCTTGCGAGACACGTCGCCCACCGCCAGCTCGCCGAACGCTCGATGCTCCTCCGCGAGCCCTGCCGTGACTCCCTGCTCCAGCCCGACCCGAACCGCCTCCAGAGCGGCCAGCGGAGCCGGGTAGTGTCCACCGGTTCGCTTGACGACCTGCTTGCGAGCGGCACGATAGACCAGCCGCCGGCCAGCCGCAGTTCGATCCAGCAGGAAGCCCGGGAGCCCTCCCTTACCGGGCCGCTGGGGAAGGCCGTTCCGGGCCAGCCGGTCCGCCGCGGCGATTGCCACCTGGCGGAGAATGCTGGGCTGGACTACCTCGTCCACCAGGCCCAGCCGCAGTGCCTTGGCGGCGCGCTCGCTTTTGCCGGCCAGGATCATGTCGAGCGCGGCTCTGGCCCCGATCAGCCGGGGGAGCCGCTGACAGCCGCCCGCGCCGGGAATCAAACCCAGCTGAACTTCGGGCAAACCGAGCTGCGTCTTGGGATGATCGGTGGCGATCCGGTAATGACAGGCGAGTGCGAGCTCGAGTCCACCGCCGAGACAGGCCCCGTGAATGGCGGCGACGATGGGCTTCTGAAAGGTCTCGACTCGGCTCACCGTTTCCTGGCCCTCGAAGCTGAGCCGCTCCGCAGCGTCCTGGCTGGTCAGCCCGGTGAATTCCTCGATATCGGCGCCGGCAATGAAGTTGTCCGGCTTACCCGAGATGAGCACGACGGCCCGGGTGGAGCCGTCGTTCCGAAACCCGATGAGCAGTGCCTCGAGCTCGATCCGCACGGCTGCCGTGAGCTTGTTGACCGGCTCGCCCGGCAGGTTGAACGTGATGACGGCAATGCCGGCTTCGTTGGTGGTGGTAAAGGCGCTCATTTCCTCTCGAGGACCATCGCATATCCCATCCCGCCCTGCGCGCAGATCGAGATCAGTCCGAACTGCACGTCCCGCCGGCGCATCTCGTTCGCGAGTGTGGTTACCAGCCGGGCGCCGGTTGCCCCGAAGGGATGGCCGATGGCTATGGATCCCCCGGAGACGTTGGTGCGGTCCCAATCCACCTCGCCGACCGGCCCGGACAGCCCCAGCCGATCCGCCCAGCTTTGAGAGCCCCATGCCTGCACGTTCGAGAGCACCTGAGCGGCGAATGCCTCATGGATCTCGACCAGCCCGAGGTCCTTCCAGGACAGGCCTGCTCGCTCCAGCGCCTTGGGCACGGCGTAAACCGGCCCCATGAGCAGCTGCCATCCCGGGTCGACGGCGGCCACCGCATAACTCCGGATATACGCGAGCGGCTCGTGACCGAGCGCCATGGCCGTCTCCTCGGCCATAAGCAGCACGGCTGCGGCGCCATCCGTGAGCGGGGAAGAGTTCCCCGCCGTCACGCTACCGTACTTTCGATCGAATACAGGCTTGAGCTTGGCCAGGGCCTCGAGCGAGGTGTCGGGGCGGATGCCATTGTCGTCCCGCACCACCTGGTCCATGTCACGTCCACCGAACCATGGCGCCATCTCGGCCGGCAGACGACCGTCGGCGGTAGCCGCGCTGGCACGCTGATGGCTCATTAGGGCGATACGGTCCTGCTCCTCCCGCTTGATCCCGTTCTCCTTGGCCATCTTCTCGGCCGACTGGCCCATGGTCTCACCAGTCGAAGGCTCCGCAATGGCGGGAGCTACCGGAACCAGATCGCGAGGCCGCACCCGCCCGAAGCTGGCCACCCGACCGCCGAGACTCTTGGCCTTGCTGGCGTCGACCAGGGCCCGACTGAAACCGCGGGAATGCATGATGGGAAGGTCGGAGAGCGATTCGACGCCTCCAGCAAGGATCACGTCCGCGTTGCCCAACCGGATCTGGTCGGCCGCGTTGTTGATGGCCTGGGCCGCCGATGCGCAGGCGCGGTTGATGGTGTAGGCCGGTACGCTCGGCGGCAGCTGAGGCAAAAGGCTCACCTCCCGTGCCACATTGGGCGTCAGCACGGAGGGGACGACCTGACTGAAGATGACCTCGTCCACCTCGCGTCCATCGACCTCGCTGCGGTAGAGCAGCTCCCGGGCCGCGTGACGGGCCAAGGCGACCGCGCTCACGTCCCGGAACACGGTGCCGCTCTTGGCGAATGGCGTGCGAATGCCGGCCACCACTGCTACCTGCCGGCCCCCGTTGTTGTCGACCATGTTGCTCCAGTGCAGGTGAGAGGTAACCGGTGAGAGGTTGAGAAGGGCGGCCGCCACCCCTCTCACTTGTCACCGCTAACCCCTTACTGTTTCTGAGCGACCACACTTGCTACCGCTCGCCAGTGTTCGGCATCCACGGTCTCGAGAGCTTCGCGACCGTGTACAACCCTGAGTGGGGCGACCAGGCGGGCCAGCTCACCGGGACGCAGCAGGTGCGCGCTCGAGGTCGGGCCCCAGCCCGCCTCACGCTGCGCCTCGAGAAATGTTTCCATAATGAGCAGGCCGCCGGGCGCGACCAGCTGGAGGATCCGCGGCATCTTGGCCCGGTCAAGATAATTGAATACCAGAACCGCATCAAAAACTCCGAGCTCCGGCCACTCGCCCTCGAGGTCCAGCTCCATCCACTGCACGGACAAACCGGCCGCGGCGCCGCGGCCGCGGGCGATGTCGAGGGTGAGCGGATTGCGGTCTGCCGCGACCACCTTGGCGCCCAGCTCGGCCGCGGCCAGGCTGTGCCGCCCTTCTCCGCACGCCAGATCGAGCACCCGATCACCCACACGTATCCGATGAGCATGCCAGAGAAACCAGGTGCTTGGCCGCATGCGCGGCGATCCTTGGAGCGCGCCACGCTGGAGCAACTGGCGGCTCATCGGGCGGATCTCCTGGTCATCGGTGGAGGAATCAACGGGGCGGGAATTGCTCGAGACGCGGCGATGCGTGGGTTGCGGACGATCCTGGTCGAGCAGAACGATCTCGCATCAGGAACCAGCTCACGGTCCAGCCGCCTGATCCACGGCGGACTGCGCTACCTGGAACAGGGTGAGTTCGGCCTGGTCCTGGAGGCCAACCGGGAGCGCCGGATTCTCCGGCGCATTGCTCCTCACCTGGTCTGGCCGCTGCCCTTCGTGTTTCCGGTGCACGAGGGCGACCGGATTTCTCGCTGGCGGCTTGCGGCCGGCATGATACTCTATGATCTCCTGGCACTGTTTCGGAATGTGAGGCCCCACCGCCTGCTGGGCAAGCGCGGTATCCTGGAGGCCGAGCCGATGCTGCGAGACCGGGGCTTGCTCGGAGGAGCCCGGTACTACGACGCGCAATGCGATGATGCCCGGCTGGTGATCGCCACCGCGCGCTCCGCGATTCACCATGGCGCCCATGTAGCCACCTACATGGCGGTGAGGGGACTGGAGCGAACAGCCGGGCGGGTGGTCGGGGCTGAGCTGGAGGATCGACTCACGGGAGAACGAGGCGTCATCCGGGCGAGCGTGGTGGTCAACGCTACCGGACCCTGGGCCGACCGGGTGCGCCGGCTGGAGGACGCGGGAGCGGCACCGCTGCTCCAGCCCACCAAAGGGATCCACGTAATAGTGGAGCGTTCGCGGCTGGATCACCGGGAGGCCATCGCCTTCACCAGTCCGATCGATGGCCGGGTGATGTTCGTGCTTCCCTGGGGCGATCTGTCCTACATCGGCACCACCGACACCGACACCGCCGAGCCCCCGGACGAGCTGAGCGTCAGCGCGGACGACATCGTCTACCTCCTGCGGTCGACCAACGCGCGGTTCCCCAGTGCCCGATTGAGCGTGGAAGATGTGCGCGCCACCTGGGCCGGCCTGCGCCCGCTCCTCGCCGACCAGAGCCATACGGCCTCGAATCGCACGCGCGAGCATGCCCTGGTGACAGGCTCGGGGGGAATGCTGACCCTGGTAGGCGGCAAGCTCACCACCTATCGCGCCATGGCGGCCGAGGTCGTGGACCTGGCCATGCGGGAGCTGCGTCATCGGGATGGACGGCAGCGCCACACCGATGCCCGCACCGATGAGGATCCGTTGCCCGGAGGGGAGACGGCCGACCTGAGCCAGTTTCGCGACCGGGGACTCGAACTGGGGGTACCGCCCGCCAGCGTCGATCACCTGCTGCGCCACTACGGGACTGAGGCGGCGGGCATCTTCAACCTGGCCGGAGCCGACCGCCGCCTGCTCCGCCCAGTGCTCGAGCCCCACCCGGCCATCGAGGCCGAGGTGATCCACGCCGTCAGACGCGAGCTGGCGCAGACGGTCGAAGATGTCCTGGTTCGGCGCTTTCATCTCTATTACGAGCACCCAGACCATGGCGCTTCCGTTGCGCATCGCGTGGCTGAGCTGATGGCGGAGGAGCTCGGCTGGAACGCGGGGCGGATTCAGGAGGAGGCAGAGCGGTATCTCCAGTTCGTCATCCGCGAGGGCTGGTAGCCCGGCCGCATGCCAGATCCTTATCTTTCCAGCTTACCAGATACCTCCGTCGGGATGTGACTCGTGGATCCGAACGTGTTCGAGACGGCAAACGCCGGCTTTGCCCAGGCCATATATGAGGAGTTTCTCCGCGACCCGGCCGCGGTGGATCCCGAGTGGCGGCGCCTGTTCGAGAGCGGCGTGGTTGGGGAGCGAAATGGCGTCGAGCTGGCCAAGCCGGTAAGCGGGGGAGCTGAGAGGCAAACCAGCGATGCCACGCCCGTCAAACAGACTGCGGTAGGCACCACACCAATCAAAGGTCCGGCCGCCACGCTGGTGGCCAACATGACCGAGAGCCTTACGGTCCCAACCGCTACCACCTTCCGTGAGCTACCGGTTGCCGTCCTCGAAGCTGGCCGGCGCCAGCTCAATACGGCGCTCCAGGCCGCTGGGCGAGCGGAGAAGGTCTCGTTCACCCACCTGATCGCCTACGCCATCGTTCAGGCAACCAGGCAACAGCCGGTCATGAGCCACACACTAGCCATGGTCGACGGCGTTCCCCATCGGGTGCAGCCGGAAGGCATCGGATTGGGTCTCGCGGTGGATGTGCACCGCAAGGATGGAAGTCGGGGGCTGGTCGTCCCGGTGATTAAACGCGCGGAGTCCATGGATTTCGAGGCCTTCCATGCGGCCTACGAGGCGTTGGTGGAGAAGGCGCGCACCAATAAGCTGATGCCCGAGGATTTCGCGGGCGCCACCATGTCGCTCACCAATCCGGGTGGGCTGGGCACCGTGGCGTCGGTGCCCCGGCTCATGGCGGGGCAGGGCAGCATCATAGCAGTGGGGGCAATCGGATACCCCCCGGAGTTCTCGTCCACTCCAGAGGATCGAGTTCGGGAGCTGGGCATCAGCAAAGTCATGACCATCACCAGCACCTACGACCATAGGATCATTCAAGGGGCGGAATCAGGAACCTTCCTGGGAATCGTGGATCGCCTGCTTCAGGGCGAAGATGGTTTCTACGACCAGATAGCCCGGGGTCTCGGCGTCACAATAGCTGGAGCCCAGCGGCAGCAGGTTCCCGCCCGGCAAGCTGGTTCGGCTGAGGCAGGCATAGGGGCGGGAACGGCGGCCCCCGAGATGCTGTATCACGTCGCCGCAGCAATGGCCTTAATCAAAGCCTTCCGCATGCACGGGCACCTGGCGGCTCGGCTGGATCCCCTGGGCTCCGAGCCGCTGGGAGATCCCGCTCTCGACCCTGGAACGCTGGGACTCACGCCCGAAATCATGGCGGCCATTCCCTCCCGCGTGCTCCGGATTGCTGTTCCGGGTAATACCCTGGCGGAGTCGCTGCCCTACCTCCAGGCCACCTACTGCGGCACCATGGCCTATGAGATCGAGCACATCTCGACCCATGAGGAGCGGGTTTGGCTCCGGGAGAAGATCGAGTCGGGTGCCTATCGACAGCCGCTTCTCCCGGACCGGCAGCGTTGGCTGCTGCAGCGGCTCACCGAAGTGGACGCGCTCGAGCGTTTTCTCCACAAGGCATACCTGGGCCAGAAGCGCTTCTCGATCGAGGGCCTCGACATGCTGGTGCCGATGCTCGATCTCACCATCGAGAGCGCGGCCGAATCGGGGGCCCGGGACGTGGTACTGGGCATGGCGCATCGGGGACGGCTCAACGTGCTGGCCCATACCATCGGTCGCCCCTACGAAACCATCTTCGCCGAATTCGAGGGCGGGCGGCAGGTCGAGGGGGGACAGCTGACGCCCGAGGGTGGCACCGGCGACGTCAAATACCATCACGGTGCCGAGGGCGCGTACGTGACCTCGCAGGGTAAGGCGATCACGGTGAGCCTGTCGCCCAACCCGAGCCATCTGGAGTACGTGTCTCCCGTGGTGGACGGACGAGCCCGGGCCAAGCAGACGCAACGGCGGGGCCGGGAGGCCCACCACGATCCGACCGCAGCTCTGCCGGTAGCCATCCATGGCGACGCGGCTTTCGCAGCCCAGGGTGTCGTGGCGGAAACGTTGAACCTTGGCGCGCTCAGGGGATACCGCACCGGGGGCACCCTCCACGTCATCACCAACAATCAGGTGGGATTCACCACCGATATGGAGGACGCCCGCTCGACCCGGTACGCCTCGGATCTGGCGAAGGGGTTCGACATCCCGATCATCCACGTCAACGCCGACGACGCGGAGGCCTGTCTTTCAGCCGTGCGGCTGGCCATGGCCTACCGGGATCGCTTCCACCAGGACGTGGTGATCGACCTGGTAGGGTATCGTCGGCACGGCCACAACGAGGGCGATGAGCCGGCGTACACCCAGCCGCTGATGTATGACCGGATCAAGAACCTGCCCACTGTCCGGGACCGGTATGCCGGGGAGCTGGTGCAGGCCGGCATCATGACGCGGGAGGAGGCTGATCGACAGGCCGCACAGGCGTACCAGCGGCTAGTAGACATTCAGCAGGCATTCAAGAACAGCATGGGGAGAGCGGCTAACCAGGAACGGTCGGTCCGGCTCAGTGGTCCAGGACAGGATGTGGAAACGGCGCTGCCCGCCGAGTTCCTCACTGCCCTGAACGATCAGCTACACAGCTGGCCCGAAGGTTTCAGCGTTCACCCGAAGTTGCGGCGGCAATTGGAACGGCGGCGCGCGGCGTTAGGGCCCGAGGGCGGCATCGAGTGGGCTCACGCCGAGGCCCTGGCGCTGGGTTCTCTGTTGACGGAGGGGGTGCCGGTCCGGTTCACCGGTCAGGACACCGAGCGAGGAACCTTCAGCCAGCGGCATCTGGTGCTGCACGATGTCGAACGCGGTGCCACGCTTACTCCAATCAGCAGCCTGCCTGGCGCACTGGCTCCCATGGAGCTTCACAACAGCCCCCTCTCGGAGGTGGCGACGCTGGGGTTCGAGTATGGCTACAGCGTGGCGGCGCCGGAGGCTCTGGTTCTGTGGGAGGCGCAGTTCGGCGACTTCGTCAACGCGGCCCAGGTCATCATCGACCAGTTTATTACCGCGGGCATGTCGAAGTGGGGGATGACCAGCAGGCTCAGTCTACTCCTGCCGCACGGCTATGAGGGCCAGGGTCCCGAGCATTCCAGCGCCCGCATGGCCCGCTTTCTCCATCTGGCAGCGGAGGGCAACATCCGGGTGGTCAACTGCACCACGCCGGCCCAGTACTTCCACCTGCTGCGGCGCCAGGCCAAGCGCTCCCGGCAGCGGCCGCTCGTTCTGTTTACGCCCAAGAGCCTGTTGCGGCACCCGCAGGCCACGTCGAAGCTCCAGGATCTTACCACCGGACAGTTCCAGGCCGTCATCGACGATTCGTTCTTCCGCAAGAATCCGGAACGGGCTGAGCGATTGCTGATGTGCACCGGAAAGGTCTATTACGATCTCCTTCCCGAAGCCGAGAAGTTGGTCGACAACCGGCCCGCCATCATCCGCCTGGAGCAGCTGTACACCTTCCCCTGGACCGAGCTGCGGGAGGTGCTGCCCCGTTACACCGGATCCAAGGAACTGGTCTGGGTGCAGGAGGAGCCGCTCAACATGGGAGCCTGGCGCTACCTGGAGGCCAAGTTGCGGGAGCTGGTCTCCGAAGGCCACGGCATGGATATCCGGTACGTGGGCAGGCCGGAGCGGGCCAGTCCGGCGGAGGGGTACCCGGCGGCTCACGCGGCGGAGCAAAGCCGCATCATTCGCGAGGCTTTGGAGTCCCGGGCTCCCCGTCCATCGCTCGAGACCATGGCAAAAGCTGGCGAGGGGCAGGGATAGACCTGCCGGCGACCGCTCCGAGTGAGCGGCGACCCTTCCGAACACCGCAGGTCGCTGCGTCAAAACTGGATCCAGCATAGAGGCAACCGCGACCTGACGTGTCCTTCAGGGCACCGCTCCCTCGTCGCGACTCGCCAGCAGACTCGTGGGCGGAGCAGACGACACGACAGGAGCTCGGAGGCAGGCTACCAGGGGATGGGGGAGTGGCTGTCGTGGAACCTGCCGGAGGGCTCCCGCTCGTGTCGTCTGCGCTGGGGTGGTTGGTACAAGAAGGGCGGCCGTTCAGGGCCGCCCTCTTCGTTTCAGTCCCGCGACGCCAAAGGTCGCTCGGAGGCTTGGCGGATCAGCTGCCGCACCGGTTCCGAGAGATGCTCTCCGTAATGGAGCAGGAATACTCCCCGCGAGCGCCGTTGCATCAGAAAGGCGATGAGCGGAGTGTCTGCCTTGGCGGCGTTACAGTCCCGGCATGCCAGCACCAGATTGTCCGGACGGTCGTAGGCCGTCTGACCCCTCCGGGGCCGGACGTGGTCCAGGGTAATCGTGTCTTCGCTGGTTTCATTGCCGCAATACGCGCAGACCGGCCCATGCTGGGCCAGCAACCAATCGCGGTGCGACTGCATGGAACGACCGGGGGAACGACGGAAACTAGGGACAGAAACTGCGGAATGTCTTCGAGATCTGCGTGCCACAAATAACCAAGTTGAAGGTTGACCTGGACCTGAGAGACTCAGGTCGGGTAAGGTACTGAGAAACCTAGCAAGAATGACGCCAAAATGACAGGCCGACCGGTGCTAACCTACGGTGCTGCCGATCTTTTCTCCACGTCGGCGGCCTCGGCCCGATAGCGGCCCTCCAGCAGCAGCCCCCACCGCTGGTCGTACGGGTGAACCAGGGTGGCCGGCCGGTCCCCATCCCGAAAGATCGGTTTACCCTCGTTGGCCCACTTGAACAGACCCCCTGCCAAGTTCACGACACTGGTGTAACCCGCCCGGCTGAGCCAACTGGCCACCCGGGCGCCCCGGTACCCGGCGGAGGAATAGACCACGATCGCGCCCGATGGTGGGGTTTCGCGGACCGGTCGAAGACTTGGCCGGTAAGGGTCGATGAGGATGGCTCCACGGAGGTGGCTCACCGCATATTCCGGCTGGGTACGGGCGTCCAGAATCAAAGCCTGAGGCTGCCCGGCGTCATCCTGCCAGCGGGCTAAATCCTGGCTACTAATCCATTTGACCTCGGGAAACCGGGCCGCGATGCGGCGCTGCAGAACTTCGAATGCGAGCGGCCGGCCGGCCACGAACAGCACCACAGCTCCCCCCAGGATCGGGAGCACGATGAGGATGAGAAGGAACTTCAGGATGCGTCGCATGGTCGGGTCCCGTTCTTCCCGTCTTTCTGGTTCCTCCCGTCCGGTCAACGACCTGGCGCGAATTGGGAGGTGGACGCAACATAGTCCTCCGGCGTTCCGGTACCATGCCCGATCCCCGAGGACCTCTCATGCGCCGCTATCTCCCGCTGAATCTCGACGTCGCGCTCCTGATCCTGCGGCTGACTCTTGCCGCCATTCTCCTATACCACGGGTTGCCCAAGATCATGAACTTCGGCGCCACGATCGGCGGGTTCCAGAGCATGAACATACCCGCCCCCACTCTGGCTGCCGTGGTCGCAATCCTGGCCGAAGTGGTGGGAGGGCTCTTGATCCTGTTCGGCGTTGCCGTCGATCTGGCTGGAATTCTGGTCATCATAGAAATGTTGGGCGCCATAGCCTTCGTGCATTGGTCCAATGGCTTCGATTTCACCAAGGGTGGCTGGGAGCATCCGTTTACGGTACTGGCCATGGCGCTGACGTTGGCACTGGCTGGACCAGGGGACTATTCGGTGGGACGTCCGCGAGGCGCCGGGAAGGTGGGTAGGTAAGACGAGACGACGGAAGGCTCTCCAATTATCTTCCCCACCTCACCCGCCCGAGGGGTCCCTCCTGAACGCCGAAAGCACCCGCACCCGAACCGCGCGTCCTGAGGGCTCGCCGTCTTCCCATAGAGACATGGACGTTCGCCCCGAGCTGGCATGGCGGAGCATCAATGCCATTCGCGCACTGTCCATGGACGCCGTGGAACAGGCTCAGTCAGGCCACCCCGGCACTCCCATGGCGCTGGCACCTGCCGCGTACGTCCTGTGGACCCGTTTCCTGCGGCACAATCCCCGAAATCCGGACTGGGCCGATCGCGACCGATTCGTCCTCTCCTGCGGCCACGCCTCGATGCTGCTGTACTCGCTGCTGCACCTGAGCGGGTACGATCTCTCGCTCGAGGACCTGAAAAGCTTTCGCCAGTGGGGCTCCAAAACGCCGGGCCACCCCGAGCGGGGACACACGCCGGGAGTGGAAACTACGACCGGACCGCTGGGCCAGGGCTTCGGGAACGCAGTGGGTATGGCGATAGCGGAGCGGCTCCTGGCGGCCCACTTCAATCGGCCCAATAACACCCTCGTGGACCACCGGGTGTGGGCCTTTGCCAGCGACGGCGATCTCATGGAAGGTGTAGCCAGCGAAGCAGCCTCACTGGCGGGGCACCTCCAGCTCGCAAAGCTCACGGTGATCTACGATGACAACCACATCACCATCGACGGTGACACGGCGCTGAGCTTCTCCGAGGATGTCCCTCGTCGCTTCGATGCTTACGGGTGGCGGGTGCTCAAGGTCGCTGACGGGAACGACCTCACCGCCATCACCAACGCACTGGACCTGGCGCGGACCGAGACCGGCAAACCCACGCTGATCGTGCTCCGAACCGTCATCGCCGATCCCGCTCCCACCAAGCGGAACAGCGCCGATGCGCATGGATCCCCGCTCGGTGCGGAGGAGGTCCGCCGCACCAAGGAGATTCTGGGCTGGCCCCAGGAGCCGAAATTCTACGTGCCGGAAGACGCACTGGCGCACTGGCGCTCGGCCGTCAGCCGCGGCTCCGACATGGAGAGCACCTGGCACAGCCGATTCACCGCCTATGCCGCGGAATACCCTGAGCTCGCGGCCGAGTTCGAGCGCTGGCTCTCGGGTCGACTCCCCAATGGATGGGACCGGAGCGTCCCGGAAGTCGAACCCGGAGCCAAGCCTCTGGCGACCCGGCAGGCCTCGGGGCTCGCATTGCAGAGCATCGCCGCCACCATCCCCAACCTGGTCGGCGGCTCGGCAGATCTGGGCGGCAGCACGGGCACGACACTCAAGGAGGGCGGCACCTTCGGACCTACCACAACCGGGCGCACCTTCCACTGGGGTGTCCGGGAGCACGGCATGGCCGCCTGCCTGAATGGAATGGCCGCCCACGGAGGCCTCAGGCCTTTTGGCAGCACGTTCCTGGTGTTTTCGGATTACATGAAGCCGGCCATTCGTCTGGCGGCGATCATGCGGCTTCCGGTCATCTACATCGGGACTCATGACTCCATCGGGCTGGGAGAGGACGGCCCCACCCACCAGCCGGTAGAGCACCTGGCGATGCTCCGCAGCATTCCCAATCTGGTGACGATTCGCCCGGCCGATGCCGCGGAGACCATCGAAGCCTGGAAGGTGGCGATCGAGCGGCGAGACGGTCCCACTATGCTGGTGCTCACCCGACAGAAACTGCCGATTCTCCAGCGCACCGGCATCAGCGCCGGCGAGGGACTCCGCCTCGGCGCGTACGTCCTGCAGGACCCTGAGGGCGGCGCTGATCCCGACTCCATCATCATCAGCACGGGGTCCGAAGTGGCGGTCGCGCTTGGCGCCGCAGAACTGCTCCGGAGACAGGGCGTTCACTGCCGGGTTGTGTCCATGCCATCCTGGGAGCTTTTCGCGGCTCAGTCGGAGAGTTACCGGAACAGCGTATTGCCGCCTTCGATTCGCGCCCGGGTGGCGGTCGAGGCAGCCGGGCCCATTGGATGGTCTCGCTGGACCACAGGTGATGGTGTGATGGTCGGCATGGAAGGGTTCGGTGCATCGGCCCCGGGGGAACGATTGTTCGAGGAATTCAAGCTCACGCCGCAGCATGTCGCGGACACCGTCAGGCAACTGCGAGACGCTGCCAGCCATCGGACAGACACCTGATGAGTCGGAAAGAATCGCCGGACCAGAAAAATCCCCTGCTCCGCCTGGCCGAGCTGGGACAGAGTCTCTGGTACGACTACATCACCCGGGACCTCCTGACCTCCGGCGAATTGGAACGGTTGATCCGGGCCGACGGGCTCCAGGGCATGACCTCCAACCCCACTATCTTCGAGAAGGCCATTGCGGGCAGCCGGCTCTACGATCAGGACATTCGCCGGCTCAGCGAGGCCGGCCACGGCGCGGGTGAGATCTTCGAGAGTCTGGCGGTGGCCGACGTGCAGTCCGCCTGCGATGCGTTCCGGCCGTTGTACGAGCAGACGGGCGAGCGGGATGGGTTCGTTTCCCTCGAAGTCTCGCCCCGGCTGGCGCACGATGCGGACGGCACGGCCGGCGAGGCGGATCGACTCTGGCGGGCGGTGGCACGACCCAATGCCATGATCAAAATCCCGGGCACCCGGGCAGGACTGTCGGCCATCACCCGGTCGATCGCCGCCGGGATCAACGTCAACGTAACCCTGCTGTTCTCGGTCGAGCGTTACGGCGAGGTGATCGAGGCCTTCTTCCAGGGCTTGGAGCGGCGACTGGAGCGGGGACTCCCGGTGAATGCGATCAGCTCGGTGGCCAGCTTCTTCGTGAGCCGAGTGGATGGAAAGGTCGATCCGCTGCTGAATCGCGCGGAGGACCAAGGCCTCCGAGGAAAGGCAGCTATCGCAAACGCCGCTCGTGCCTACCACCTGTTCCGGGAGACTCTGGCTGGCGAGCGCTGGAGACGGCTCCAGAGCGCGGGTGCGGCGCCACAACGTCCGCTCTGGGCCTCGACCAGCACCAAGGATCCGGCGTACCCCGATGTCTACTACGTCGAAGCGCTGATTGCGCCCCACACCGTCAACACCGTCCCCCCGGAGACACTCGAGGCCTACCGGCACCACGGCGAGCCTTCGGTTCGAATCGAGAGCGCCATTGCTGCGGCCCCGATTCAACTCGCCCAGCTGGAGGGGGCCGGGATCGATCTGCCGGCAATCACCCGCGAGCTGGAGGACGAAGGTGTCGCAAAGTTCGCGGCTTCGCATGCGGCCGTGCTGAGCGGAATCGAATCCAAGGTGGGCACGCTGGCCGCACGATGAAGTGGCTGTGGAGCCGCCTCCGGCGTATCTCACTCACGAAGTGGATCCTCCTCTCCATGGTCATCGGCGCCCTGGTAGGATGGTTGAGCCCCGACCTGGGCCAGAGCCTCAAGCCGCTGTCCACCGTGTTCCTCCGAATGATCAAGTCGATCGTGGTGCCGATCATCTTCGGCAGCCTGGTCATCGGGATCGCGGGTCACGGTGACGATATGAAGCGGGTCGGACGGCTGGCGCTAAAATCGATCATCTATTTCGAGGTGGTCACCACTGTCGCCCTGATCGTGGGGCTGGCTGCAGTGAACCTCACCAAGCCGGGAGTGGGAGTCCAGCTGAGCGCTCCCGCGGATGAGGGAAGGCAGCTGGCGCAGAAGACCACCTCGTTCGGCGGCTTTCTGGAGCACATCGTTCCACAGAGCTTCTTCGAGGCCGCCGCCAACAACGAAGTACTGCAGATCGTCTTCTTCTCGATCCTCTTCGCCGTGGCACTTTCCCAGGTACGGGGCCGGCCTAAGGAAGCCATGCTCGGTTTCTGCGAGGGCCTGGCGGAGACGATGTTCAAGCTCACCGGTATTGTCATGAAGTACGCCCCGATCGGAATCGGGGCGGCGATCGCGGTAACGGTGGGGCACAGTGGCATCGGCGTGCTGATCAACCTGGGCAAGCTGGTTCTCACTCTCTATGGGGCCCTGATCGTGTTCATCCTGGTGGCGCTGGTCCCCGTCGCCCTGATCGCCAGAGTGCCACTTCGCGCGTTCTTCGAGATGGTGAAGGAGCCCGCGCTCATTGCCTTTGCGAGCACCTCGTCCGAAGCGGCCTTGCCAAAGGCGATGGAAAACATGGAGCGGCTCGGCGTTTCCCGACGGATTGTCGCTTTCGTGCTTCCGACCGGGTACTCCTTCAACCTGGACGGTTCGACGCTCTATCTCGCGCTGGCATCGATGTTCGTGGCCCAGGCGGCAGGAGTCCACCTGAGCCTGGGCCAGCAGCTGATCATAGTGCTGACGCTCATGATCACCAGCAAAGGTGTGGCAGGTGTGCCCCGTGCATCCCTGGTGATCCTGTCCGGCACCTTGCTCCACTTTGGCCTGCCGCTCGAAGGCGTGGCCGTCATTCTGGGGGTGGATGAGCTGATGGACATGGGTCGAACTACCGTGAACGTTGTGGGCAACTGTCTCGCGTCGGTCGTCATGGGCCGCTGGGAGGGCGAGTTCCATCCGGTGCCCGTCCTGGCCACTCAAACAGAGCCGGCGTTGGTCCATGAACGTACGGGCACGTGAGCAGATCAACAGGATTCAGATGACGCTTCCCCGATCCTTCCGCGGCCCCATAAGCACCTTGCTGCTCGCGGCATCCACAGCTGCTGCTCAGCAAGCTCCGACGGCTGCGGCGCCGGCCCCGGTGCGTTCCGCCCCGCTCAGCAACATCCGCTACGAGATCACCTTTGACTCGACCACCGCACGGCAGCGGCTCATCAAGGTCATGATGTCGTTCGATGTGGGGGGGAGCGGGCCGGTACTGCTGTCACTGCCGGTATGGACCCCCGGCGCCTACGAGGTGAGCAATTTTGCCCGGTGGGTGGTGAACTTCTCGGCATTGGCCGCAGGGAAGCCGGCGCGCTGGGACAAGCTCGACTATGACACCTGGCGGCTTCAGCCGGCCGGGGCCCGCTCCGCCGCAATCCAGTTCGAGTACATCGCCGATACCCTGGACAACGCCATGGCGTGGGCTCGTCCGGACTTTGTCCTTTTCAATGGAACGAACCTGCTGCCTTACCCGGAAGGAGCCGGATTCGACTTTCCGGCTACGGTGACCATCCGAACTCAGCCCGATTGGGTCGTGGCCACCGCGATGAAGCCGGCACAAGCGCGGAGGTCATTTCAGGAGAGCAACTATCACGACCTGGTCGACATGCCGTTCTTCGTCGGCCGGATGGACTACGACAGCCTGCAGGTGGCGGGACGCTGGACCCGGCTGGCCACCTACCCTCGGGGCGCCGTACCAGACACGACCCGGAAACGGCTCTGGAGCGAGATCAACAAGATGATCCCGGCCGAAGCTGCGGTCTTT